>Ga0182748_1002081_pt1 | contig 18504 bp, 14 predicted proteins | sample eDN3rd37CKraftOP_FD_128877 | JGI IMG/M metagenome (GOLD analysis project Ga0182748, IMG submission 128877) | Enriched Organic Plus compost microbial communities from Emeryville, California, USA - eDNA 3rd pass 37_C Kraft OP (version 2) (version 2) ...
CGAATCGGCCGAGGCATGACAACGAGCGCCCTTTCCGCCGCCCCCGACGTCGCCGCCGAGATCGCGCGCTGGCTCAGCCATCTCGGCGCCGAGCGCCGCATGTCGCCGAAGACGCTGGAAGCCTACCGGCGCGATGTCGGCCAGTTCCTGGCCTTCCTCACCGGGCACCTGGGCGGCCAGCCCACGCTCAAGCAGCTCGCCCGGCTCACGCCCGCCGACATCCGCGCCTTCATGGCGGCGCGGCGCGCGGACGGCGCCGGCAACCGCTCGCTGATGCGGGCGCTGGCCGGCACCCGCTCCTTCGCGCGCTTCCTGGAACGCAACGGCAAGGGCAAGGTCGGCGCGCTTTCCGCCGTGCGCACGCCCAAACTGCCGCGCACCTTGCCGAAACCGCTGGCGGCGTCAGCCGCGCGGCAATTGACCGACGCCGATCTGCGCGCCGGCGAAGCGCGCGAGACCTGGGTGCTGGCGCGCGACGCTGCGGTGCTCGCCCTGCTCTACGGCTCGGGCCTGCGCATTTCGGAAGCGCTCGGCCTGAAGCGCAGGGACATCGCAGCCGGCACGGATGTCATTCGCGTGCTCGGCAAGGGCAGCAAAACCCGCATGGTGCCGGTGCTGCCGCAGGTGGCGAAGCTGATCGCCGACTACCTCGCGCTCTGCCCATATGACCTGCCGGGCGACGGGCCGCTGTTCGTGGGCGCGCGCGGCGGGCCGCTCGGGCCGCGCATCGTGCAACTGGCGATGGAACGTTTGCGCGGCGCGCTCGGCCTGCCCGACAGCGCGACGCCGCATGCATTGCGGCATTCCTTCGCCACTCACCTGCTGGCGCGCGGGGGCGATCTGCGCGCGATCCAGGAACTGCTCGGGCACGCTTCGCTGTCGACCACGCAGATTTACACCGCGGTCGATGCCGAGCGTTTACTCGAAGTTTATGCGAACGCCCATCCGCGCGCGTAAAAATGTAGTCGCAAAAGAGGTGTAGCGCCTCTTGCCTGCGGCCGTGTCCTGTTGTCATCGTGGCCGCGGATTTTTATTCGCGCGTGATCTTGCCCAAAAGCCGGCACCCATCCCGGATCTATTCCGGGACCGGCCTTTTCGGAATCACGCGCTTTCGGAGGGGGCGATGTCGGGACCGCACGAACAGATGGAACATGCCGAGCATGCCGAGCACGCATCGCACGGCGGCAACAAAAAGATCGCCCTGCTGATTTCGGTGCTGGCGTTGTTCCTCGCCTTCTCCGAAACGCTCGGCAAGAGCGCGCAGACCGCGGCGATCACCGACAATGTCGCCGCCAACGACCTGTGGGCCTTCTATCAGGCCAAGCATATCCGCGGCACCATCCTGCGCACCGGCGCCGAACAGATGCAGATCGAGGCCGATCGCGCCACCGATCCCGCGACGAAGGCGCGGCTCGCCAAGACCGCCAAGGACTGGGTCGAGACCGCGAAACGCTACGATGACGACCCCAAAGGGGGCGAAGGCCGCAAGCAGCTCATGGCCAAGGCGCAAGCGGCCGAACACAAGCGCGACGTCGACATGGCGCGCTACCACAATTACGAGTTCGCTTCGGCCGCCTTCCAGATCGGTATCGTGCTGGCCTCGGCCGAAGTCATCACCGGCATGGTCATCCTTGGCTGGCTGTCCGGCGCGCTCGGGATCGCCGGGCTCGGCCTCACCAGTCTCGGGCTGTGGGCGCCGCACGCGCTGGATTTCCTGATGCACGCCTCCGGCGGCCATTGACGCGTAGCGGCCGGTTGATCGGTCGTCATTCCGGGGTGCCGTGAAGCCGCGCGCCCGGAATGGCAGCAAGCACGCCGATCAGGCCGTGCGGTTGCGATAGGCCACGCGCCGCAGCCGCATCAGCCGGCGCATGAAGCGGCCGGCGCGCCGCGGCCGGAGCAGCCAGGCCATTTGCCTGAGACGCTGGTGGATCGGCTCGGTCTGCGCGTGCGCCCAGGCGCGCGCTTCCATGAACCAGTCGTACATGCGGCGAAACCAGGCCATCTGCAACAGCTTGTCGCGCGTGGCGTCGAACACGAAGGCGGTCACGCCGAGGCCGAGCAGCTTGGCCAGCACCAAGACAAGAACGGCCGCCAGCCATTGCTGCGTGGCAATGAAATAAACCTCGAAAAACTTGAGCGGCAGCAGCACGATCAAGGGGACGACAAAGACGCCGAGCGCGGCCCAGGGCGGCAGCGTCTCGATGACCCGCCTGATCCAATCCTTGAGCCGGCCCCACGGCACCAGCCCGACCACGCGCGCGACCACGGGCTCGAGATGGTCCCACAGCCACGCTTCCATGAGGAGCAGCAGGGCGAGGAAAGTCCAGAGCGGACGAAGCCAGCGGCGGCGCATGGCGACAATATAGAGGGCTGCGCGGCAGGAATTAAGGCGGGACTCGTTTATCCCTCCCCTGAAAGGGGCGGGTGGCTCCGCGCGGAACGCGCGGAGACGGGTGGGGTTTCGGTGCGTGCACCCCCACCCGGCCGCTCGCTGACGCTCGCGTCCACCCTCTCCCGCAAGCGGGGGAGGGATAAGCGCTCTCACATATGAATCGCGCGCTTATCGACCGCGAGCGCGGCCTCCTTGACGGCTTCCGACAAGGTCGGATGCGCATGGCAGGTGCGGGCGATGTCCTCGGCCGAGGCGCCGAATTCCATGGCAACGCAGGCTTCCGCGATCATGTTGCCGGCGTCGGGGCCGATCATGTGCAGGCCGAGCACGCGGTCGCTCTTGGCGTCGGCGAGGATTTTCACAAAACCGTCGGTGGTCATGTTGACCTTGGCGCGGCCATTGGCGGTGAAGGGAAACTTGCCGGCCTTGTAGGCCACGCCCGCCGCCTTCAGCTCTTCCTCGGTTTTGCCGACGCTCGCGATCTCCGGATAGGTATAGACCACGTTGGGGATCACGTTGTAATTCACGTGGCCGGCTTGCCCGACCAGGATTTCAGCGACCGCCACGCCTTCGTCCTCGGCCTTGTGCGCGAGCATGGGCCCGGCGATCACGTCGCCGATCGCCCAGATGCCGGGCACATTGGTCGCGTAGTAATGATCGACCGCGATGCGCCCGCGCTCGTCGCGCTTGACGCCGACTTGGTCGAGCCCGAGCCCTTCGGTGTAGGGTACGCGGCCGATGGCCACCAGCACCACGTCGGCTTCGATTGTCTCCGCCGCTCCGCCTTTCGCCGGCTCGACCCGCGCTTTCAGCTTCGCGCCGGATGTATCGACCGCCGTCACCTTCGATGACAGCTTGAAGGTCATGCCCTGTTTTTCAAACAGGCGCTGCGCCTGCCGGCGCACCTCGCCGTCCATGCCGGGCAGGACCGTGTCCATGAACTCGACCACCGTGACCTTGGCGCCGAGCCGCCGCCACACCGAGCCGAGTTCGAGCCCGATCACGCCGGCACCGACCACCAAGAGATGCCCGGGCACTTGCGGCAGCGACAGCGCGCCGGTCGACGACACGATGTGCTTCTCGTCGATCTCGATGCCCTTGAGCCGCGCGACGTCGGAGCCGGTCGCGATCACGATCGACTTGGTTTCGAGCATCTCGGTCTTGCCGTCGGCGCCCTTGACCTCGACCTTGCCGGGCGCGGCGATGCGCGCCGTGCCGCGGTAAGCGTCGACCTTGTTCTTCGTGAGCAGGAAATCGACGCCCTTCACATTGCCGTCGACGCCCTGGTCCTTGAACGCCATCATCGCCTTAAGATCGAGCTTCGGCGCGGAGACGCCGATGCCCATCCTCGCGAAGAAATGGCCGGCCTCCTCGAACAATTCGGAGGCGTGCAGCAGCGCCTTCGACGGGATGCAGCCGACATTCAGACACGTGCCGCCGAAGGACTTCTTCTCCACCACGGCGGTCTTCAGGCCGAGCTGCGCCGCGCGGATCGCGCAGACATAGCCGCCGGGGCCGGTGCCGATAACGATGAGGTCGTAAGTTGGCATGACAATCACCTGTCCATTGTCACTGCCGGGCTTGTCCCGGCAATCCCGATTGTTTGGCAATGCAATGCCAAACTAAGCGGGGTGGCCGGGACAAGCCCGGCCACGACCGGGAAAAATCAGAGGTCCAGCACCAGCCGCGCCGGGTCCTCCAGGCACTCCTTCACGCGCACCAGGAAGGTGACCGCCTCGCGGCCGTCGACGATGCGGTGATCGTAGGAGAGCGCGAGATACATCATCGGCCGCGCCTCGATCTTGCCGCCCACCACCACCGGCCGTTCCTGGATCTTGTGCATGCCGAGGATGCCGGACTGCGGCGCGTTCAAAATCGGCGTCGACATCAGCGAGCCGTAGATGCCGCCATTGGTGATGGTGAAGGTGCCGCCCTGCATCTCCTCGATCTTGAGCGAGCCGTCGCGCGCGCGGCGGCCGAAATCGGCGATCGTCTTCTCGATCTCGGCCAGCGTCTTCTGCTGCGCGTCGCGCACCACCGGCACCACCAGGCCGCGCTCGGTGCCGACCGCGATGCCCATGTGGTAGTAGTTCTTGTAGACGATGTCGTTGCCGTCGATCTCGGCATTGACGGCGGGGATTTCCTTGAGCGCCTGGATGCAGGCTCGCACGAAGAAGCCCATGAAGCCGAGCTTCACGCCGTGCTTCTTCTCGAACAGGTCCTTGTACTGATTGCGCAAGGCCATCACCGCGCTCATGTCGACCTCGTTGAAGGTCGTGAGCATGGCGGCGGTGTTCTGCGCGTCCTTCAGGCGCCGCGCGATGGTCTGGCGCAGCCGCGTCATGTGCACGCGCTCTTCGCGCGCCGCATCGTCCGGCGGCGAGGGCGCGCGCATCTGCACCGGCGCCGGGGTGGGGACCGGCGTGGGCGCCGCGGCGGCGCGCTCGATCGCGGTCAGCATGTCGCCCTTGGTGACCTGGCCGCGCACGCCGGTGCCTTCGACCTTGGCGACATCGATGCCGCTTTCGGCCGAAAGCTTGCGCACCGACGGCGGCATCGGCATTTCGCTCGGCGCAGGCGCGGGTGCCGGGGCCGCCTTCGGCGCCTCGGCCGGCTTGGCGGCGGCCGGTGCGGCGGCGGCTTTTGCCGGAGCGGCGGCCGCGCCGCCTTCCGTGATCTGGCCGAGCAGCGCACCGACAGCCACCGTGGCGCCGCCCTCGACCGCAATGTCCGACAACACGCCGGCGGCCGGCGCCGGGACTTCGAGCGTCACCTTGTCGGTTTCCAATTCCACCAGCGGCTCGTCGACCGCGACGGGATCGCCGGCTTTCTTGAACCATTTTCCGACGGTCGCTTCGGTGACCGATTCGCCGAGGGTGGGGACGCGGATGTCAGCCATGGAATCTCTCTTGTCTTGATCGCCTGTCCGTCGCCCTGAGGAGCGAGCGGAGCGAGCCTCGAAGGGGGACGGCCAAAGTGATGCCCGGCATCCTTCGAGGGCGGCCTTGCGGCCGCCACCTCAGGATGACGGATCGAGTTCTTACCCGAGCGCCTCGTCCAGCAGCTGCCTGAGCTGCGCGAGATGCTTCGACATCAGGCCGACCGCCGTGGAGGCGGAGGCCGGACGCCCGGCATAACGCACCTGCCGGTGCGCGGCGCCGATCTGATTCAGGATCCACTGCAGGAACACGTCCACGAAGAACCAGGCGCCCATGTTGCGCGGCTCTTCCTGGCACCACACGATCTCGGCCTGCTTGAAGCGGGAAAGCTCCGCCACCAAAGCCTTGGTCGGGAACGGGTAGAGCTGTTCGACACGCAGCAGATAGATGTCGTCGATACCGCGTTTCTCGCGCTCCTCGTAGAGATCGTAATAGACCTTGCCCGAGCAGAGGACGACGCGACGGATCTTGTCGTCGGGAACGAGCTTGATCTTCTCGTCGGCGAATTTCTGCGCATCGTCCCACAGCACGCGGTGGAACGTGGTGCCGGTGGTCATCTCGTCGAGACGCGAGACCACGCGCTTGTGGCGCAGCAGGCTCTTCGGCGTCATCAGGATGAGCGGCTTGCGGATTTCGCGCTTCAACTGCCGGCGCAGGATGTGGAAGTAGTTCGCCGGCGTGGTGCAGTTGGCGACCTGCATGTTGTCTTCCGCGCACATCTGGAGATAGCGCTCGAGGCGGGCGGAGGAGTGCTCCGGCCCCTGCCCCTCGTAGCCGTGCGGCAGCAGGCAGACGAGGCCGGACATGCGCAGCCATTTGCGCTCGGCCGAGGAGATGAACTGGTCGAACACCACCTGCGCGCCGTTGGCGAAGTCGCCGAACTGGGCCTCCCACAGCGTCAGCGCATTCGGGTCCGACGTCGAATAGCCGTATTCGAAACCGAGCACGGCCTCTTCCGACAGCATCGAGTTCATCACCTCGTAGCGCGCCTGCGTCTCGCTGAGGTTGTTGAACGGCGTGTAGCGGTCTTCCGTCTCCTGGTCGAACAGCACCGAATGGCGCTGCGAGAAGGTGCCGCGCTCCGAGTCCTGGCCGGACAGGCGCACGGGGTGCCCTTCCTCGAGCAGCGAGCAGAAGGCGAGCGCCTCGGCCGTCGCCCAGTCGATGCCCTCGCCGGTTTCGATCGCCTTGGCGCGATTATCCATGAAGCGCTGGACGGTGCGATGCACCCGGAACCCTTCCGGCACCGCGGTGATCTTCTTGCCGATCTCGCGCAGCTTCGCGGCGTCGACGCCGGTATTGCCGCGGCGCGGATCGTCGGCATCGCCCGCCGCTTTCAGCCCGGACCAGCGGCCGTCGAGCCAGTCGGCCTTGTTCGGCTTATAGCCCTGGCCGGCTTCGTATTCGGCGTCGAGGCGGGTGCGCCAGTCCGCCTTCATCTTCTCGATTTCGCCTTCGGTGACGACGCCCTCTTCGATCAGTTTCCTGCCGTAGATTTCCAGCGTCGTCGGATGCGACCGGATCTTCTTGTACATCAACGGCTGGGTGAACGCCGGCTCGTCGCCCTCGTTATGGCCGAAGCGCCGGTAGCAGAACATGTCGATGACGACCGGGCGCTGGAATTTCTGCCGGTACTCGGTCGCGACCTTGGCGGCGAAGGTGACCGCCTCGGGATCGTCGCCGTTCACGTGGAAGATCAACGCGTCGATCATCTTGGCGACGTCGGACGGATAGGGCGACGAGCGCGAATAACGCGGATAGGTGGTGAAGCCGATCTGGTTATTGACGATGAAATGTAGCGAGCCGCCGGTCCGGTAGCCCTTCAGGTCCGACAGGCCGAAGCATTCCGCCACCACGCCCTGACCGGCGAAGGCGGCGTCGCCGTGGATGAGCAGCGGCAGTACCGCGGTGCGGTCGTCGGGATGACAGCCGTGCAGGTCCTGTTTGGCGCGCACCTTGCCGAGCGTGACCGGATCGACGATTTCCAGATGCGACGGGTTCGGCGTCAGCGACAGATGCACCTTGTTGTTGTCGAACTCGCGGTCGGACGAAGCGCCGAGGTGGTACTTCACGTCGCCGGAGCCTTCGATTTCGTCCGGCGTGGCGGAGCCGCCCTTGAATTCATGGAACAGGACGCGGTGCGGCTTGCCCATGACCTGCGTGAGCACGTTCAGGCGGCCGCGGTGCGGCATGCCGATGACGATTTCCTTCACGCCGAGATTGCCGCCGCGCTTGATGATCTGCTCGAGCGCCGGGATCAGCGACTCGCCGCCGTCGAGGCCGAAGCGCTTGGTGCCGGTGTATTTGACGTCGAGGAATTTCTCGAAGCCCTCGGCTTCCACCAGCTTGTTGAGGATGGCGCGCTTGCCCTCGCGGGTGAAGGTGATCTCCTTGTCGCGGCCTTCGATGCGCTCCTGAATCCAGGCCTTCTGCGCGGCGTTCGAGATGTGCATGAACTCGACGCCGAGCGTCTGGCAGTAGGTGCGGCGCAGAATGGCGACGATCTCGTTCATCGAGGCGAAGTCGAGGCCGAGCACCTTGTCGAGGAAGATCTTGCGGTTCATGTCGGCTTCGGTGAAGCCGTAGGACGCCGGGTCGAGCTCCTCTTCGTTCTTTTCCGGTTCGAGCCCGAGCGGATCGAGCTTGGCGTGGAAATGGCCGCGCATGCGGTAGGCGCGAATGAGCATCAGCGCGCGCACCGAATCGCGCGTCGCCTGCATCACGTCGGTGGCGGTCAGTTCGACGCCCTTGGCCTGCGCCTTGGCGGTGATCTTTTCCCCGATATTCTTCTCGGTTTCGGCCCATTGCCCATCCAGGGCGGCCATCAGATCGCCCGACGGGCGGATCGGCCAGTTGGGCTTCTTCCATGAGGCGCCCTGCGCGCTCTTGGTGACGTTGGCGGCGTCGTCTTTCAGGCCCTGGAAGAATTCCCGCCATTCGGCATCGACGGAGGCGGGATCGGATTCGTATCGGGCGTAAAGGTCTTCGATGTAAGCGGCATTGCCGCCGTACAGGAAGGAGGTACGGGCTAAGGCAGCGTTGGCGTCCTGGCGGGACATGGCGTTTCTCGGGTCCTTGCGCGGCTGGAATGCGCAGTATCGCGTGCAACCGGGCCCCGGAGAGGGCCCGGCCGGCAGCGCGTCCTTTTAACCCGATTTATGGCGCCTGTAAGTCTATAAAAGACTTAAATGTGAATCAGGATTTCAGTACTTCGATGAGGGTTTTCCCGATCCGCGCGGGCGACGGGGAGACCCGGATGCCGGCCGATTCCATGGCCGCGATCTTGGATTCCGCATCGCCCTTGCCGCCGGAAATGATGGCGCCGGCATGGCCCATGCGGCGGCCGGGAGGCGCGGTGCGCCCGGCGATGAAGCCGACCATCGGCTTCTTGCGGCCGCGCTTGGCTTCGTCCTTGAGGAACTGGGCGGCGTCCTCCTCGGCCGAACCGCCGATCTCGCCGATCATGACGATCGATTCGGTCTTGGGATCGGCCAGGAACATTTCCAGCATGGCGATGAATTCGGTGCCCTTGACCGGGTCGCCGCCGATGCCGACCGCGGTCGTCTGGCCGAGGCCCTCGCGCGAGGTCTGGAACACCGCCTCGTAGGTGAGCGTGCCGGAGCGCGACACGATGCCGACCGAGCCGGGCTTGAAGATGTTGCCCGGCATGATGCCGATCTTGCACTCGCCCGCGGTCATCACGCCCGGGCAATTGGGCCCGATCAGGCGCGACTTCGAGCCGGACAGCGCCCGCTTGACCTTCACCATGTCCATCACCGGAATGCCTTCGGTGATGCAGACGATGAGCGGAATTTCGGCCTGGATCGCCTCGCAGATCGCGTCGGCGGCGCCCGGCGGCGGCACGTAGATGACGCTGGCGTCGCAGCCGGTCTTTTCGCGCGCTTCCGCGACGGTATCGAAGACCGGCAGGTCGAGATGGGTGGAACCGCCTTTGCCCGGCGAGGTCCCGCCGACCATCTTGGTGCCATAGGCGATGGCCGCCTGCGAATGGAAGGTGCCGTTCTTGCCGGTGAACCCCTGGCAGATGACCTTGGTGTTCTTGTCGATGAGGATGGACATCAGGCAGCTTCCTTCACGGCCTTCACGATTTTCTGCGCGGCGTCGTCGAGGTCGTCGGCCGACGTCACGTTGAGCTTCGACTCGGCGATGATCTTCTTGCCGAGATCGACATTGGTTCCTTCGAGCCGCACCACCAGCGGCACCTTGAGGCCCACTTCCTTCACCGCGGCGACCACGCCCTCGGCGATCACGTCGCACTTCATGATGCCGCCGAAGATGTTGACCAGGATGCCCTTCACGTTCGGATCGGAGGTGATGATCTTGAACGCGGCCGCGACCTTGTCCTTGGTGGCGCTGCCGCCGACGTCGAGGAAGTTCGCGGGCTCCATACCGTAGAGCTTGATGATGTCCATCGACGCCATGGCGAGGCCCGCGCCGTTGACCATGCAGCCGATCGAACCGTCGAGCGCGATGTAGTTGAGATCGTATTTCGACGCCTCGACCTCCTTCTCGTCCTCCTCGGTCAGATCGCGCAGCGCGACCACGTCGGGATGGCGATAGAGCGCATTGCCGTCGAACCCGACCTTGGCGTCGAGACAGACGATCTTGTTGTCCTTGGTCACCACCAGCGGATTGATCTCCAAGAGGCTCATGTCCTTGCTGGTGAAGGCCGTATAGAGCTTGGGCAGGATGCTTTCGATCTGCTTGGCGAGATCGCCGGAAAGCTTGAGCGCCTGCGCCACGCGGCGGCCGTGATGCGGCATGATGCCGGTGGCCGGATCGACCGAGAAGGTGAGGATCTTCTCGGGCGTCTTGTGCGCGACTTCCTCGATGTCCATGCCGCCTTCGGTCGATACCACGAAGGCCACGCGCGAGGTTTCGCGGTCGATCAGCGCGGAAAGATAGAACTCGCGATCGATGGCCGAACCTTCCTCGATATAGAGGCGGTTGACTTTCTTGCCCTGCGGGCCGGTCTGATGCGTCACCAGCGTGGAGCCGAGGATGCGGGTGGCTTCCTTCTTCACGTCGTCGATGGACTTCACCACCTTGACGCCGCCGGCCTTGCCGCGCCCGCCGGCATGGATCTGCGCCTTCACGACCCAGACCGGACCGCCGAGTTCTTCGGCGCCCTTGATCGCCTCGTCGACGCTGAACGCGGGGACACCGCGCGGCACCGGCACGCCGAATTCACGCAAGACGGCCTTGGCTTGATATTCGTGGATATTCATCGTCGCTACCCAATCCCCTGGCTGTCATGCCCCGCGCGAGCGGGGCATCCAGTCGTCCTCGATAACTTTCAGCCTCGCGCCCGGCGGCTATCGGATCGCCCACCTGCGCGGGCGATCCGATCCGCCGAACACTAGGCCAAATTCGGCGCGATCTTCTTGCAGGCCTCGATCAGACCCTGCACCGCGGCCGCCGACTTCTCGAAGGCCGCGCGTTCCGCGCTGGTGAACTCGACTTCGACGACGCGCTCGACACCCTTGGCGCCGATCACCACCGGAACGCCGACATAGATGTCCTTGAGTCCGTACTCGCCGTTGAGCCAGGCGGCGCAAGGCAGAACGCGCTTCTTGTCGAGCAGATAGCTCTCGGCCATCGCGATGCCGGACGCCGCCGGCGCATAGAAGGCCGAGCCGGTCTTCAGCAGGTTCACGATCTCGGCGCCGCCATTGGCGGTGCGCTTGACGATCTCGTCGACGCGCGCCTGCGTGGTCCAGCCCATCTTCACGAGGTCGGGCACCGGAATGCCGGCAACCGCCGAATAGCGGGTGAGCGGCACCATGGTGTCGCCGTGGCCGCCGAGCACGAAGGCGGTGACGTCTTCGACCGAGACGTTGAATTCGTCGGCCAGGAAATAACGGAAGCGGGCGGAATCGAGCACGCCGGCCATGCCGACGACCTTCTGCGGCGGCAGGCCGCTCGACTTCTGCAACGCCCACACCATCGCGTCGAGCGGATTGGTGATGCAGATCACGAAGGCGTTGGGCGCGTATTTCTTGATGCCCGCGCCGACCTGATCCATCACCTTCAGATTGATGTCGAGCAGATCGTCGCGGCTCATGCCGGGCTTACGGGGAACGCCGGCGGTGACGATGCAGACGTCAGCGCCTTCGATCGCCTCGTAGCTGTTGGTGCCGGTGAATTTCGCGTCGAAGCGGTTGACCGGCGAGGACTGCGCGATGTCGAGCGCCTTGCCTTGCGGAATGCCCTCCGCGACGTCGAACATCACGACATCGCCGAGCTGCTTAAGGCCGATAAGGTGGGCCAAGGTGCCGCCGATTTGGCCGGCGCCGATCAACGCAATTTTATTGCGCGCCATGTGGGGAGACTCTCAGCTTGCTGCTGCCGCGGAGCGCGGCCGCGTGGTGGTTATCCCGTTAGGCCGATGGCGACAAGGCACTGTTGGGGCGTCCCTCTGGTATGTTGTATACATTATACCAGCAGAGCGAACAGCGGATGTCCAGTGCTTTCGTACCGAAACGCCTGGAAATACGCGGGAATTCGTTGTGCGGCGCGAAAGAAATGGTGCGCCGCAAGCTGCACCAACCAATGCGCGTCATGCGCCTTTGAAGGACAGATCCGCCGGGAGCAACGACCCAAAATCAAGACACGAGGTCAGCCGCGCGGGACCCGTCGTGCGGCCCGCGGACGTTACCGACGGAGTTCGAGGACGTGGCGGGCATCCAATCGGCCACGACGACGGAGTTCGACGCGATGGCTTCGCAACCGCGGCCGGGCGACGCGACCCGACCTGCGCTCAGCGCTTGTGCTGCGTCATGTCCTGCATGATCTCGAGCTGGATCTGCTGGATCTCGGCCAGCCGCTCCCATTGCCGGTTGAGCAGATGGTCGAGCTTTTCATGCAGGTGACGGATTTCCAGCTCGGCCTTCAGATTGACCTGGTAGTCGTTCTCCGAGCGCAAACGGTCCTTCGCCTCCTGCCGCTTCTGGCTCATCATGATGATCGGCGCCTGGATCGCCGCCACGCATGACAGCACCAGATTGAGCAGAATGAACGGATAGGGGTCGAAGATGTCGCGCGCCGACGCCCAGACATTGAAGCCCATCCACACCAAGAGCACGGCGAAGAAGGCACCGATGAAGGTCCAGCTTCCGCCGAAGTCGGCCACCACGTCGGCGACCTTCTCGCCCGGGCTGCGGCGGTCTTCCCAGGTGGCTTCGACATCGCGGGCAATGGTTTCCTCGCGCGCGAGACTTTCCACGACCTGGCGATCGAGCTCGGTCAGCTCGCCGCGCTCGCGCTCGAGCAGTTCGGCGACATAGCGCGTGCGGTAATCGCTCACATGATGGCGGCAGACCGTATCGTCGGCCGCGAGATTGGGATGTTCGGAGACCATCATTTCGGCAATGGCCGGCCGTATCGCGCCGAATTTGATCGGTTGGCGCGCCTCCTTCTGGCACAGGGCGCAATGCACGCGCGGGCGCGGATGCCGGCGCGGCGGGGCAGGCGTTTGCGGGGGCGTATCGTTCGATATTGCGTCCGTCATCAGCACGCTCCCAGCGGCCCGTGTCGATTGGTTCGGAAATTCGCTCGAATGAATCGCGGCAGGGGCCGAAGCGAATTTCTGAACCGACGCATGCGGGGCCTTGTCAGGTTTCGACGATCTTATCGGACCAATTTAATGCCTCGGCCTGGCGCGGGCCATGCGGCAGGCCGAGATAGGCCTGCGAACGCATTTCGATCAGGCGCGAGGCGGTGCGCTTGAACTCATTGGCCTCGTAGCCTTCCGTGGCGAGATAGAGCGCGTCGGGCTGCGCCTGCGCCGAGGCGACGAGCTTCACGGCGTGATCGTATAAGGTATCGACCAGGATAATGAACCGCTTGGCCTCGTTGCGGCGCTCATAGTTCATCACCGGAATTCGATCGAGAATGATCGTGTGGAATTCATGCGCGATCTTCAGGTAATCGGCGGCCGCCAGCGGCTGCGCGCACAAGTCCTCGAATGTGAAGCGGGCGACGCCCATGGCCGCCCGCGGCACGCGCACGACGCGCCCCTTCACTATCAATTCGTGCGGCGCGCCGGCACCTTCGCCGGCGAGCCGCCGCCAGGCCTCGTCGAGCGCCGCCTGCGCCGCCGGGTCGGGCGGCACGTGCCAGGTCGGCACGCCGGTGAGCTTCTCCAGCCGGAAGTCGACCCGGGCATCGAGCCGAACCACGTCGCAATGCTTCTGCAGCAAGGCGATGAAGGGCAGGAACAACGACCGGTTCAGGCCGTCCATATAGAGATCGCTCGGCGGCAGGTTGGATGTCGCCACCACCACAATACCGAGCTCGAACAGACGGGTGAAAAGCCGCGCCAGGATCATGGCGTCGGCGATGTCGGTGACGTGGAATTCGTCGAAGCACAAGAGCCAGCTCTCGTCGGCGATGGCCTGGGCCGCTCTTTGGATCGGGTCATGGTCTCCGGCCTCGCCGCTCTTCATTTGCTGCCGGTAGGCGAACACGCGCTCGTGCACGTCGGCCATGAATTCGTGGAAATGCACCCGGCGCTTGCTCTCGACCGGGCTCGTTTCAAAGAACAGGTCCATCAGCATGGTCTTGCCGCGGCCGACTTCGCCGTGGACGTAGAGCCCCTTCAGCGGCGGCGTTGCCTTCGCCCGCCGCCCGAACAGCCAGCCGAGCGATGACGATTTGCGCGCCAGCCGATGCTCGCTCAGCCGAGCCTCCAGCGCGGCCAGGTGGCGCACCAGCGCGGCCTGCGCGGGATCGGCCTCGATCTTCCCGGCGGCAACGAGCGCGGCGTAGCGGGAGCTGAAACTGTCGGACATGGCTATCGGAGATTTCGGCGAGGGAACAAAGGCGGCAGGCAGATAGCCGGTATCGGGCACCATGGCGAGACCTAGGAGGAAGCACGCCGCCTGTAAATCCGGCCGCCGCTTCCGGCGGGTTCGCTTCGCGCTCCGATCCCGCAGCATAAAGCCGATTTGCGGCATTTATGCTGCGCAGCAAATCGGCCGCTATGCTGCGCAACAAATCTGCAGCAAGACATTGGGAGCTATGCAGTTTTTGCGGATTAGCCGCGCGTTTGCGCCGGCGCGGCGGTCGCAATTTATGCTGCGTTGCACCATATATGCCCCGCAAACAGGCGGCGTCATGGCCGCCGGCAGGGATGGGAGCGGCCGGCAGGGCAATTGCCACCTATCGAATGGAGACCGGAGATGAGCGAGCCTTTGCCCAGCGGCGGAACCGTCCGCAAATTGTGGATCGGCGAGGCCGACGCCTATCGTGACCACCTGCTCCGTCTGGGCCCCGAGAGCCGCAGCCGGCGCTTCGCCGGGTCGGTGTCCGACGCATTCATCGCCCGCCATGCTTCCACGATCGACGAACTCGGCGTCGTGGTGCATGGCTTCTTCGTCGACGGCGTTTTGCGCGGGGCGGCCGAACTGCGCCAGACCGACGGCCTGTTCGCCCGCGAGGCGGAGGCCGCCTTCAGCATCGAAGAGCCCTGGCAGAAGCTCGGGGTCGGCACCGCGCTGCTCGAGCGCACTCTGCTCAGCGCCCGCAACCGCGGCATCAAATCGCTCACCATGCATTGCCTGGCCGACAACCGGCACATGCAGCGCCTCGCCCGCAAGTTTCAGGCCGATCTCAAATTCGATTTCGGCAGCGTGGTCGGCGAAGTCGATCCCGCGCGCTCGACCCCGCTCTCGGTGATGCGCGAATTGGTGGCCGACGCGCATGGCGTGGTCCGCGCCGCGCTGGATGTGCAGGCACGGCTGCTGCGGGCGGCGTGAGCGCATCGCGCGGCCATTGGTACCCCTGTCATGCCCCGCGCAAGCGGGGCATCCGGTATCCCCTGATGACGCGGTGATTGCCGGATCGACCGCTTTCGCGGACGATGACCGAACGGGCTGCGGTAGCTTCAGCTCAATGGATATTCCGCCTCGACCACATAGGGCCCGCCGCCGACCGAGGCCCGCGAGGAATAGAGCACGAAACGCTCGACCCGGAAGCTCGCGGTGCGGAACAGGCCGCGCAGCGCCAGATAATCGGCCACTTCGCGGCTGGACGATTCGCGCAGCCGCGCCAAGGTCACATGCGGCGTGAATTTGCGCCCCTCCGGCTCGAGCCCGATGCGCCGCATCAGCCGCTCCTGCTCGGCCTGCACCTCGAGAAGCGGTTGCGACGGCGTCACATTGGCGATGACCGCCCGCGGCTTCCTGCCTCCGAACGAAGTGAGGCCTTCCATGCGCAGTTCGAAGGGGCCGCCGCGCTTGACCCGGCCCAGCACGGATATGACCTCACGCGCGACCATGTCGTCGACATCGCCGATGAAGCGCAGCGTCAGATGGTAGTTTTCCGGGTCGATCCAGCGCGCGCCGGGCAGCCCGCCGCGCAGCAGCGCCAGCGATTGCCCGATGTCGGGCGGAATTTCGAGCCCGGTGAAGAGACGCGGCATGGCGGTTACCCGGCCTTCGCTGCGCGGCGCGCGCGCGAGATCAATTCCTCAACCCGCGGCAGGATGCGCGCCACGATAATGTCCACCCCCGCGGCATTCGGGTGCATGCCGTCCGCCTGGTTGAGCTTGGGATCGGCGGCAACGCCATCCAGGAAGAACGGATAAAAGACAACGGGATGAGACGCGGCAAGCTCCGGATAGACGGCGTCGAAGGCCTGCGTGTAATCGGCTCCCATGTTGCGCGGCGCCTTCATGCCGGCGAGCAGCACGGCGATGTGCCGCTCCTGCAAACGCTCGAGGATCGAGGCGAGCGCCTTGCGCGTCAGTTTGGGGTCGAGCCCCCGCAAGGCATCGTTGGCGCCGAGTTCGACGATCACGGCGTCGGTGCCGTCGGGGACCGACCAATTCAGCCGTTCGAGCCCGCCATTTGCGGTGTCGCCCGACACCCCGGCATTTGCGATCGTGGCGGCTATGCCCTTGGCTTTGAGGGCTTCAGCGAGCTTGGCCGGGAAAGCATCCTGGACGGGAAGGCCGAAACCGGCGCTGAGCGAATCGCCCAAAACGACGATTTTCACCGGACGATCCTCGGCATGGCCGGCAACCGGCGCCAGAAAACACGCAAACGTGAGCAGCGCCGCCGCCAAGTGCTGGACCCAGGCGCACCGGTTCCCATATGAGCGGGGTCGCAAATGATGAGGTCCCATGAAAAATAACTCCCAGGCGGGGCCGGCCATCGGTCTGGCCGGCGTCAATCTCTCGCTCGGGCAAGGGGCCGCCCGCGTCCATATCCTCAAGGATATCGACCTTCATATAGGCACGGGCGAGGCAATCGGCCTGGTCGGACCGTCCGGTTCCGGCAAGTCGACGCTGCTGATGGTCATGGCCGGGCTGGAGCGCGCCGATACCGGAACGGTGACGGTGGCCGGGCAGGATCTGACGCGCCTCGACGAAGACGCACTGGCGCGCTTCCGCGGCCGCAATGTCGGCATTGTTTTCCAGTCGTTCCACCTGATCCCGACCATGACCGCGCTCGAAAACGTGGCGGTGCCGCTGGAACTGGCCGGCGTCGCCGATGCGCAGGAGCGGGCCCGCGCCGAACTGCACTCGGTCGGGCTGGGCGCCCGACTCGACCATTATCCCGCGCAATTGTCCGGCGGCGAACAGCAGCGCGTGGCGGTGGCGCGCGCGCTCGCCCCCAATCCGGCGATCCTGGTGGCCGACGAACCGACCGGCAATCTCGACGAGGATACCGGACGGCAGATCATCGACCTGTTGTTCGCCGGGCACGCCCAGCGTGGCGGCACGCTCGTCCTGGTAACGCACGACGCCGCGCTCGCCCAACGCTGTGGCCGCGTGGTGCGGCTGCGGTCGGGACGCATCGATGGCGACTCTTCTTCTGGCGCCCCGCGGAAAGGGGAGATCGGCGACAAAGGCTCGCACGGCTCTCATTCTCCCGCCCCCGCTTGCGGGGCAGGGTCCGGGAGCGGGCCGGAAACGGCGTAATCGCGATGTTGGAGGTTACTCAGCCCAGGAGCCCCCTCCCGACGCCCTCCGGCCGTCGACCTTCCCCGCAAGCGGGCGAGGTGACGACCATGTGGCTCCCGCTGCGCTTCGCACTGCGCGAAATGCGCGCCGGCCTGCGCGGCTTCTACATTTTCATGGGCTGTATTGCGCTCGGCGCCATGGCAATTGCCGGCGTCGGTTCGCTGGCCGCCAGCCTGGCGGACGGTCTGGCGCGCGAAGGCCGCGCCATCCTCGGCGGCGACCTCGCGTTCAGCCTGATCCAGCGCGAGGCATCGCCGGCAGAAATGGCCTTCCTGCGTGAGCATGGCCGCGTTTCCACCGCCGCCACCATGCGCGCCATGGCGCGCACCCAGGCCGGCGGCGCAACGCTGGTCGAAATCAAGGCGGTCGACGGCGCCTATCCGCTGTTCGGCGAGGCCCGGCTCGATCCGCCGGGGCCGCTCGGCATTGCACTCGCGCCCCGCGATGGGATCTACGGCGCCGTCGCCGACCCGACCTTGATGGAGCGGCTCAGCCTCAAACCGGGCGCGCGGCTGACCGTCGGCAATGCCACGTTCGAAATCCGTGCCGCGCTCGCGAGCGAGCCGGACAAGCTTGCCGGCGGCATCGGCTTCGGGCCGCGCCTGATGATGAGCGAGGCGGGCCTGCGCGCCACCGGCCTGCTGCAGCCGGGCAGTCTCGTGCGCTGGCACTATCGCCTGCGCCTGCCGGAGCACGACGCAAGCGACGCCGCCACCAAGGCGGTGACGCGCGCGGCGCGCGCGCAATTGCCGGAGGCCGGTTGGGAGATGCGCAGCCGCACGAACGCCTCGCCGCAACTCGAACGCAATGTCGAGCGGTTCACGCAGTTCCTCACCATTGTCGGCCTCACCGCGCTGCTCGTCGGCGGCGTCGGCGTCGGCAATGCGGTGAAAAGCCATCTCGACCGCCGCCGCGAAACCATCGCCACCATGAAGGCGCTGGGCGCCAGCGGCCGACGCATTTTCGCGATCTATCTCACGCAGGTCATGCTGCTGGCGCTGATCGGCGGCGGCATCGGTATAGTGCTGGGCGCGATCCTGCCCTTTGCCGTCGCCTCCGCATTCGCCGCGATCGTTCCCTTGCCGATCGTACCGGCGGTCCACCCGGGCGAGCTCGCGCTGGCGCTGGTCTACGGGCTGCTGACCGCATTGGCCTTCACGCTCTGGCCGCTCGGCCGCGCC
>Ga0182748_1002082_pt1 | contig 18502 bp, 17 predicted proteins | sample eDN3rd37CKraftOP_FD_128877 | JGI IMG/M metagenome (GOLD analysis project Ga0182748, IMG submission 128877) | Enriched Organic Plus compost microbial communities from Emeryville, California, USA - eDNA 3rd pass 37_C Kraft OP (version 2) (version 2) ...
GACCTGCAATCCCGAATGGATGCCTCCGAAGGAGGACGGCTACGATATCCTCCCGGACATCGTGGAGATCCATCAGAAGGTCAAAAAGGGATCGGGCAATCACATTTTCACCGGCCCGATTTATGTGCGCGACGCCAAGCCCGGCGATGTTCTGGAAGTTCGTATTCACGACATCGAGATCCGTCAGAACTGGGGCTGGAACCTCTTCCGCGGCTATATGGGCACGATACCGGAAGACTTCCCCTATATGCGCCTGACGCATGTTCGGCTCGACCTGCCAAACAACGTCGCGATCATGCCGTCCGGCTTCAAGATTCCGCTGGCGCCGTTCTTCGGCCAGCTGGCGGTCGCGCCGGCCGCCGTATTCGGACGCCAGAACAGCAAGGAGCCGCGCGAATTCGGCGGTAATCTCGACTGCAAGGAGCTGACGGCCGGGAGCACGATCTACCTTCCGGTCTGGAACGAGGGCGCACTGTTCTCAACCGGTGACGGACATGCGGCTCAGGGCGACGGCGAAGTCGACGGCACTGCGATCGAGACCGCACTTGCGGGCACGTTCGAGTTCATCCTGCGCAAGGATCTGAAATGGACCATGCCGCGGGCCGAAACGAAGACGCATTACATCGCTTTCGGCCTCGACACCGACCTTGATGACGCCGCGCGCCAGGCTCTCAAGGAGATGATCTCCTGGATTGTCGAGATGACCGGCATCCACAAGGATGAGGCTTACGCGATGTGCAGCTTCGCATCAGATCTGCACGTCACCCAGACCGTCAACAACGTCAAAGGAGTGCATGCCATGCTCCCGAAGAGCATCCTGCGGCGTTAAGCGGCGGCATCTCGCGCAGAGAATGTGCTTGGATGACTATCGCGCCTGATTAGGGGTTTTCGTTCTCGCCGGGCCAACAATGGAGTACGACGTGACGAACTTCGTGCAGTTGCAGCAGGTCTCGTTGAAATACAACGAGGAGGAGAGCGCGCTTGCGCTCTATCGGACAAGCTTCGGTGTCGCCAGTGGCGAGTTCATCGCCGTGGTCGGTCCCTCCGGGTGCGGTAAGTCGACGCTGATGAAAGTGGTGACCGGCCTGTGGCCGGCCACCGCGGGCCAGGTTATGGTCGCCGACAAGCCTGTCACCACGCCGCTCAATTTTGTCGGCATGGCCTTTCAAAACCCATCGCTCCTGCCCTGGCGGACGACGCTCAAGAACGTCATGCTGCCGCTCGAAATCGTGGAGCCGCATGCGAGCCGACTGCGCTCCGACCGCGAGGCTTACGAGGCAAAGGCACGCGAGCTGCTGGCGCTTGTCGGTCTTAAAGGATGCGAGGACAAGTATCCCTGGCAATTGTCCGGCGGCATGCAGCAGCGCGCACAGCTCTGCCGCGCGCTGATTCATGAGCCCTCGCTTCTGATGCTCGACGAACCATTCGGCGCGCTCGACATGTTCACGCGGGAAGAGCTGTGGCTTGCCCTGCAGGATCTTTGGATTGCGCGGCGGCCGACCGTCATTCTCGTCACGCACGATCTGCGCGAGGCTGTCTTCCTCGCCGACCGCGTGCTGGTCATGAGTGCAAGGCCCGGCCGGATCATCCTTGACTGCAAGATCGACATGGAGCGACCGCGGCGCCTGGAGCGCACCTACGAGCCGGAATCAGTCGCGCTTGTTCATGAATTGCGGGAGCATATCAGTGCAGCACGCGCCAAAGCAGCGGCTTGAGGACGAGATGAGTGTAGCGGAGATTTATGACCTGCCGCCGGTGACGCGGCGGAAGAGCTTTTTCGAACGCAAGGCGGTGCGCCGCGCTTTGCCCTGGCTCGTCATCATTGCGATGTTCGTGTTCTGGGAACTCCTGGTGCGCGTGTTCTCGATCCAGGAATTCATCCTCCCCGCCCCGAGCGCCATCTTCCAGTCGCTATGGCAATGGCGCGAACCGATTGCCATCAACGCCTGGCAGACGCTGATGACCACCCTCATCGGCTTTGGGCTTGCGATCGTGATCGGTGGGCTCGGCGGCATTGCGCTCGGCTCGTCGCAGGTCGCCTATGACGGCTTTTATCCGGCGCTGATCGCCTTCAATTCCGTTCCGAAGGTCGCCGTCGTCCCCGTGCTTGTGATCTGGTTCGGCATCGGAACGATCCCGGCCGTCATCACCGCGTTCCTGCTCGCGTTTTTCCCGATCCTCGTCAACGTCGCGACCGGAATTGCGACGGTGGAGCCGGAACTGCGCGATGTGCTGCGTGCGCTCGGGGCCAGCCGAAAGCAGGTGATTATGAAGGTCGGCTTGCCGCGCGCGATGCCGTATTTCTTCGCCTCGCTCAAGATCGCGATGACGGTCGCATTCGTCGGCTCCATCGTGGCCGAGAGCATCGCCGCCAATGCCGGCATCGGATATCTGATGCTCGTTGCCTCGTCACGCTTTGAGGTCCCCCTCGCCTTCGCCTGCCTGATCGTGACCGGCCTGATGGGCGTTGCGATGTACGTCGTCTGCGTCGCGATCGAGCAGCGGACCACAGGATGGGCGACCCGTGGCGCCGATGGCGTAGCCTTCGGCTCCTGATCCCAGCGTACGAAAGTTTGTCATGGCCGACGATACCATCGAGCAGATCACCGAAGACCGGTCCCCGCATTACGAACCGTTTGGCTGGCACCATTGGCCGGAGCACCCCTGGCTGTCCTACCAGTTCCGGCGCGGTCTTGGAGAAACCCAGGAAGGCGGCGGCGCCGTCAGCGAAGTGCTGATGGCGGCGTCCCGGATGATCCCGGGCGATCTCGAAAGCTGGCATACCGAATGGATGCGGATTGCGGACCGCAACTGGGAGCGCGGCCTCGCCTCCGAGCGCGACGGGCATATTCGCACCGCGATGAACTGTTTCCTGCGCGCCGCGGACTATTACCGGCAGGCCGAATTCCATCTCGAGCCGAACGATCCGCGCCGCCTTCCGACTTTTGAAAAGATGGAGGCGTGCTCGAAGAAGTTCATCGGCTATCTGAATCCGCCCGGTGAAGCCGTCGACATTCCCTACGAGCCCGGCAAGCCCATCTGCGGCTATTTCATTCGCGCTCCGTTTCCGGGCGATCGCCTGCCCGTGCTGATCTGCATGGGCGGCCTCGACTCGATCAAGGACGAGATGTGGTTCATGCAGGCGCATGGATGCCTGCAGCGCGGCATCTCGGTCCTGATGATCGATGGCCCGGGTCAGGGCGGAACGCTGCGCCGGCACGGCATTCACAGCCGGCCCGACACTGAGGTCCCGATCGGGAAATGCATCGACTGGCTGCTGCAACGCCCCGATGTCGACCCTGACCGCATCGCGGTCTGCGGCTCGAGCCTCGGCGGTTACTACGCCGCGCGCGCCGGCTGTTACGAGCATCGCCTCGCGGCCGTGATCTCCCACGGCGCGATCTGGTCCGTGTACGACATGTGGGGCAACAAGGGCGACGATTTCGGCCTTGCCATGCATATCCGGTGGGTGATGGGCGCCTCCTCGATGAAAGAGGCGCACGAGATCATCAAGCCCTTCACCCTGGAAGGGCATCTTCAGAACATGCGCTGCCCGTACCTGATCGTCCATGGCGGCCATGACGTTCTGACCGTGTCGGCCGCGCGGGAGACGTATGACTACGGCAAGAAGCACGGCGTCGACGTAACGCTGCGCATTATCGAACCCGACGAAACCGGCGCCGAACATTGCCAGCACGACAATCCGACGATCGGCCAGGAAATCCTCGCCGACTGGCTCGCCGACCGGTTTGGCATCGACCAGCGCAAGCTGTTGAAGACGTCGTGGAATCCTCTGATCTGAGGGCTGAGCGATGATCCAGGGAATCAGGGACCCCAAGCCTGGAATCATCGCCATCGATCTGCATCGCGGCCATCTCGACATGGCGGTCGCGACCATGCCGCTCGAACCCGATGCCGCTGCGGCCGTCATTGCCGCCAATGCGCGGTTCCTCACGAGCGCCCGCGCCGCGGGAATCCCGGTCTTCCACTGCGTCGCCACCTATCGCGATGCGGAGGAAATCCGGCTGAACCCGGCCTGGCGCCATCGCGGCGAAGATCCCAACAATCCGCGCAAGAATGTGCTGCAGCACAATATCGCCGGCATGCCCGGCTGCGAAGTGATGCCCGCGCTGCTCGATCGGAGCGATTTCATCATCGATGCGAAGAAGCGTTACGACTGTTTCACCGCGACCGATCTCGATCTGTCGCTGCGGGCGCACGGCATCAACACGGTCCTGATCACCGGCGTGAATACCAATTCGTGTGTGATGGCCACGGCCACCGCTGCCTGCTGTCGTGATTTCGCCGTGGTGGTCGTATCGGACTGCGTGGACACGATGGACGGCCGCGCATTGCATGACGCGGCCTTGTCGGTCATCGGCCGCGCCTTCGGACAAGTGATGACAAGCGACGAAGCGCTGGCTGCGGTCGGCGCTACGGCGCACAAACCGGCAGGAGCCGTCGCGTGAGCAATTCCCATGTTCTTCCTCCGGTCCCCGAGACCGTCGTGCCGGTTCTGGGCGGCGGCGTATTTCCGGTGCGGCGCATCTACTGCGTCGGGCGGAATTATCTCGATCATATCCGCGAGATGAAGGAGGCCGATGAACGGGACCCGCCCTTCTTCTTCCAGAAGCCGCGCGATGCGATCGTCCCGGACGGCGGCACGGTGCCCTATCCGCCCCTGACGTCCAACTTCCAGTTCGAGGGCGAGCTGGTGGTCGCGATCGGCAAGTCCGGACGCTCGATCCCGGTCGACAAGGCGCTGGATCACGTTTTCGGCTATGCCTGCGGTCTCGACATGACGCGCAGGGACCGGCAATTCGATGCCCGCGATCATCGATTGCCCTGGGAGGTCGGCAAGAGCTTCGATGCTTCGGCGCCGTGCGGCATTATAACGCCGGCGGCTAACGGACACCGTACCTCGGGAAGCCTGGTGCTCACGGTCAATGGGGTTGAGCGTCAGCGCGGCGATCTCTCGCAAATGATCTGGAGCCCGCCGGAAATCATCGCGCAATTGTCGAGGCAGGTGACGCTCGAACCTGGCGACCTCATTCAAACCGGAACGCCGGCAGGCGTCGGCCCGGTTACGCCGGGTGACACCATCCGGCTTGAGATCGCCGGGTTGAAGCCCCTCGAAGTGGTTATCGGAGCGCCGCTCTCCGACTGATCCGGCGCAGGAGCATCCACATCACTCGCCGGCTCCCGGCAACAATCCTTCCTTTTCTGCCTTGTCACGGAGCGCCGCCGCACGCACGACGATCATCAGCGTGATCGGTGTCGTGACCGTGACAAAGATCAGGATCAGCGCCTCGTGCAGGACGGCCCGGCTTCCCAGCGCCGTGAAATAGATCATCGAGGCGGCCGTGATGCAGGCGGTGCCGAGCGTCGTGCCGAGGGTCGGCGCGTGGACGCGCTGATAGAACCCACGCAGCCGGACCAGTCCGAGCGCCCCGACAAATGTCGTTGCCGCTCCCGCCACCAGAAGCGCGGCGGCGAAGATCATGATCAGGTTCGATATCTCACCAGGACCTGTCATTCGATCACCTCGCCACGCAGCAGGAATTTCGCCAGCGCGACCGTGCTGACAAAGCCGAGCAAGGCGATGATGAGGGCCGCCTCGAAATAGAGCGTCGTGCCGGTGCGAATGCCGAACGCGACGAGGAGCAACATCGCATTCACATACAGGCTGTCGAACCCGACGACGCGGTCTTGGGCCCTCGGCCCGCGTATCACCCGGACAACAGAACAGACCATCGCCAGACACAGCAGAATTTGAGCCGCGCTGACCAACCAGACGAACACCGCGCTCATACGAATATCTCCAGCAACAGACGCTCGTAGCGGCCCTTAATCGTATCGATCCATTGCGATTCATCGACCAGATCGAGCACGTGAATGGTCAGGAAACCGCTGGCCTCGTCGAAATCCACCCACACGGTTCCTGGCGTCGAGGTGATGATGCCGGCGAGCGCCGCAAGGCCATAGGGGTTGCGCAGCTCGAGCGGGATCCTGACAAAGCCCGAACTCCACCCTCGCCTGTAACCGAGGATGATTTTCGCGACGGCGACGTTCGAGAAGACGATGTCCACGAGGACGCGACCGGTCAGCCGGACGAATGCACCGAACCGGGCGAGCCGCATCCTCGGCGGCTCCAGTCTCGCAAGCGCCAAGGCCCCCAGTACGCCGAAAATCGCGCCAAGAAGGATGTGGCCCGGCGATATGCTTTGATTGAGCAACAGCCAGAGGACCAGCAGGCCAACGCTTGCGAGCGGATAGGGAAAGACCTTTGCCATGGCGCGCTTACCGGACCTGTTCCGCCGGCACGGCCGCAGGGCCGAGCACGCCGCGGATATAATCCTGCGGGGCGTGCAGCGACTGCGCGGTCGCCTGCATATAGCGCATGATCGGACCTGCCTCGATGGTCTGCACGGCGCAAAGCATGATCAGGAATACCACGGGGACCATCTCGATCAGCGTCACCCGCGGAACCGTACGATCGGCCGAAGCCCAGAAAACATTGATGCCTGCGCGCGTCAGCGCGATGAGGGCTGCGAAGCCCGACAGGATCAGGATGGTCAGGAATGCCCAGGCCGCAACGGAGATCGTACCCGCGCTGCCATTCAGCGCCGCGCCAAGCAGCGCGAATTTGGCGACGAAGCCGGACAGCGGCGGCAATCCCGCGATGATGAGCGCGCAGAAGATAAAGGCGAGACCGAGCAGCGCGAGCGTTACCGGGACGGCGATGCCGACTTCCGTCAACGTCTCCTCGTCCACGTCGTCGCCGTATAATTCGCGCGTCACCGCGAACACATCGGCGCCCGGCTCGCGGCCGCGCTCCACGAGTTCGATCAGCAGAAAGAAGGCGCTGAGACCCAGCGTCGAGCTGATCAGATAGAAAAGCGCGGCGCTGGTGACGCCGGTCTGGCCAAGGCCGACCGCTGCAAGCAATGTGCCCGAGGATACCAGGACGGAATATGCCGCCAGCCGCGGCATATCCTGCGACGCGAGACTTCCAATCGCGCCGAACAGAATGGTCGCCATGCCGCCAAGCAACAGCCATTCGCCACCGAAATGAGCCGAGGCTCCCGCACCGTCGCCAAACAACAGCGGCCAAAGGCGAATGACGATATACGCGCCTACCTTCGTCAGGACGGCAAAAAGCGCCGCCACCGGGGCCGCCGCAGCGGCATAGGTCGGCGGCAGCCAGAAGCACAGGGGCCACATCCCCGCCTTGACCAGGAAGGCGATGCCAAGGATGCCCGCTCCCGCTTCAAGCAAGCCGCGATCCTCGGCGGGGATCGCCGGAATGCGCGCGGCGAGATCCGCCATGTTGAGCGTGCCGGCGACGCCGTAGATCAGGCTGACGCCGATCAGGAACAGCAGTGAGGCCGCGAGATTGACGACGATGTAATGCAAGCCCGCCGATACGCGGGGCGAGCCGCCGCCATGCAGCGCGAGCCCATAGGAGGCGGCGAGCAGCACCTCGATGAAGACGAAGAGATTGAAAAGGTCGCCGGTGAGGAAGGCGCCATTGATCCCCATCAGCAGGAACTGAAACAGCGGATGGAACAGGACGCCGACGCGATGCCAGCGGGCCAGCGCGAAGATAATGGCGGCCGAGGCGAGCAAACTCGTCAGCAACAGCATCATGGCCGCGAGCCGGTCGGCAACCAGCACGATGCCGAAGGGCGGCGCCCAGTCGCCGAGGCGATACACCCCCGCGACTCCACTGGGCGCAGCGTCGGCGGCACACAGCAAAACCACGGCGATGGCGACCAGCGCGAACGTGACGATCACATTGATCGCCGCGTTGACGCTGCGGCGGCGTTCCCCGCCGAGCGCGAGCATGAGCGCCCCCGCGACCAGGGGCAGCAGAATCGGCGCAACGATGAGGTGGTCGGACAGCCTGCTCACGATTCCGGCTCTCGTCCGTCAACGTGATCGGTGCCGGTCAACCCCCGCGAGACCAGGAGCACCACGAGAAACAAGGCGGTGGTTGCAAAGCTGATGACGATTGCGGTCAGGACCAGGGCCTGCGGCACCGGATCGGCATATTGCGCCGGGTCTCCTGCGGCGCGGCTCACAAGGATCGGCGCGGCGTCTGTCCGGATCCGCCCCATCGCGACGATGAAGAGATTGACGGCATAGGACAGAAGCGACAGACCGACGATCACCTGAAACGTCCGCGGCCGCAGGATCAGCCAGACGCCCGAGCCGGCGAGCACTCCGATCCCCAAGGCGAGCACGGCTTCCATCACACCACCTCCGCGCTCGGGGACGCCACCGGCGCGGTCCGGCTGCCGGGTGCGCGCTGGCTGCGCACAGACTGGTGGGCGATCGCGATCAGCATCAGAATGGTCGCACCAATCACCAGCGCGAAGACCCCGAGGTCGAACACGAGCGCGCTCGCCACCGGGACGCTGCCGATGACCGGCACCTCGATGTAGAAATACGCCGACTTCAGGAATGGCCGGCCGAACACGAAGGCCCCGGCCCCGCAGCCGGCCGCAAGCAACAAGCCCCAGCCCATCCAGCGCACCGGCAGGATGCGCAGCCGCTCTTCGACGAATGTCGTGCCATGCGCCATGTATTGAACAATGAACGCAACGGCCATGGTGATGCCCGCAACGAAGCCGCCGCCCGGCAGATCGTGGCCTCGCAGCAGCAGATAGAGCGCGGTCATCCCGATGACCGGGAACAGCAGCGTCATCATCAGGGAGGGAGTCGCCATCGCGCCCCTGACGGTGTCGCCCTTGCTGCGATCCGGATGGGCGATGTCATAGCTGTTTTGCGCCAGCTGTTGCTCGGGCAACGGAATGCTTTCGGGCGCGGGACGGAAACGCCGCAGCAGCGCGAAGACGGTGATCGCAACGACCCCGAGGACGGTGATCTCGCCGAAGGTGTCGAAGGCGCGGAAATCGACCAGGATCACGTTGATGATGTTGGTGCCGCCGCCCTGTGTGTAGGCATTCTCGGCAAAGTAGCCGCCGATTCCGTCCGGCCGCTGCCGCGTCATGACGAGATAGGCGAGCGCCGCAAGGCCCGCTCCCGCGGCAACGGCAAGAGCGAAATCCCGGATCCGGTACCAGCGAAATACGATTGAGGCGAAGGTGCTTTTTTCCGGGCTCTGGAATCGCTTCGGGAGCCAGCGCAAGCCGAGCAGAAGCAGCACCGTGGTAACGGTTTCCACGATCAGCTGGGTCAGGGCCAGATCGGGCGCCGACAGCCAGACGAAGCTGACGCAGACCAGAAGGCCCGCGCCACCCAGCAATATGAGGGCGAAGAGGCGATGGAACTTGGCCTGATAGGCGACGGCGAGAGCGCAGGCGATCGCGACCGCCCAGATGATCGCGAAGGTGACGTCAAAGGCCGTCGACACCGGCACCGGCGATCCGGTGCCCCGCATCACGACCGGCGCAAACCCGGCCACCAGGGCGGCGCAAACTAGCAATTGCAGCTGCGGCTGCAATCGTCGCGTGCCGAGACGGCGCTCCAGCCGCCTCGCGAAACGAAAGGACACCGCGACCAGAACGAGCTCGAACAGACGTTGCCCCTTGATGCGGCCGAGCAAGGGCGGACCATCGCAGACCAGGAGATACGATCGCAGCAGAAAATACAGAGCAACGCCGCCTGCAATGGCCACGATGCTCATCAGGAATTCCGGCGTGAAGCCATGCCAGATGGCGAGGCTGTACTTCGGAAGCTCGGGTCCAAGCACGGAATGAAGCGCTGTCGCGAGCAGCGGACCGACCGTCAGACCCGGAATAACGCCGACGATCACGCAGAGAAACACCAGAAGACCGGCCGGAAAGCGCATCAGGAACGGCGGCTCGTGCGGCATATGGGGCAGGTCTGTCGGCGGCGGGCCGAAGAACACGTCGCGGATGAACCTGAACGAATAGGCCACCGTCAGCATGCTGGCGACCGTGACGATATAAGGCAGCGCCCGGTCCAGATACGAGTTGTCGTGAATCTCGATGGTCTCTGCGAAGAACATCTCCTTCGACAGAAAGCCGTTCAGCAACGGCACGCCCGCCATCGCAGCGGCCGCGACCATGGCCAGAACTGCCGTGATCGGCATGTATCGCCGCAATCCGCTGAGACGGCGGATGTCCCGCGTCCCGGTTTCGTGGTCGATAATGCCCGCCGCCATGAAGAGCGACGCCTTGAACGTCGCGTGGTTCATGATGTGGAAGGTCGCTGCGACCAGGCCGAGCGGCGTGTCGAGCCCGATCAGCAATGTGGTCAGGCCGAGATGACTGATGGTCGAATAGGCCAGCAGTCCTTTGAGGTCCTGCTGGAAGAGTGCGATGAACGCCCCGAGGATGAACGTGACGAGGCCGGCCGTCGCCACGAACACCAGCCATTCATGGGTGCCGCCGAGCGCCGGCCAGAGCCGGATCAGCAGGAACACGCCGGCTTTGACCATGGTCGCCGAATGCAGATAGGCCGAAACCGGGGTCGGCGCCGCCATCGCGTGCGGCAGCCAGAAATGAAACGGAAATTGCGCGCTCTTGGTCAACGCCCCGAGCAGAATAAGAACGAGCGCCGGCACATAGAGCGAATGGCGGCGGATCACGTCACCCGCGGCAAGCACCCGGTCGAGATCGTAACTTCCGACGATATGGCCGATGACCAGCACGCCCGCGAACAGGCAAAGCCCCCCGGCCGAGGTCACGATCAGCGCCATGCGCGCGCCCTCGCGGGCCTGCGCGTTGTGGCTCCAGTATCCGATCAGCAGGAACGAGAAGAGGCTGGTCAACTCCCAGAAGAACACCAGCTGAATCAGGTTGCCCGAGAGCACGATGCCGAGCATCGCCCCCATGAAGGCGAGCAGGAACGAAAAGAAGCGCGGCACCGGATCATTAGGCGACATGTAGTAGCGCGCATACAGCACCACCAGGAACCCGATGCCGGTCAACATGGCTGAGAACAGCCACGCAAAGCCGTCCATCCTGATCTGGAAATTGAGGCCGATATCCGGGGCCCATGCGAGGTCGTAACGAATCACCCCTCCGCCGACCACGCCGTCATACATGGAGACGGTGACGGCCAGAGCGACCAGTGCGATCCCGCCTGCCAGATAGGCTTCAGCGTTGCGGGCGTTTGCAGGAAAAAATGCCGCAGCGACGCTCCCGACGAAAGGCAGAAGTATCAGAAAAGCAAGCAGACCTGCAGAAGTCGCCATGTATTCGCCGCTCGCACTTTGTCCGATTTGCAACAGGTTTACGCTGAATTCGACAGTGGATCAAAAAGGCAAGTCCACGCAAATCGCGGCTTTCCTGCGGCATCGTGGCGATCGGCCGCACCATGAGCGTGCCTGAGAATGCAGAGGGAACGGCGCCCCGCTCTGCGTTCTTTTTCGACCCGCTGTCCGATGGCAGAACACTGGCGACAAATCGTGAGCGTCGCCCAGTCCGCCGGGCGACATTCACCGGGTGGACGACGCGCGGCCCTCACAAGGCGAGAGGAATGGGCCCAGACTAGACCTTCGCCGCCACGGTCTCCATCTCGACCAGCCAAGCCGGGTTGGCAAGCCGGCTGACGACGACCCATGTCGATGCCGGGGTATGATGAGGCTTCAGGTATTTCTCCCGGTGGACCTTCACGAATCGCAGCCCGTCAGGGTCGGTTGAATACACATTGAGACGAACAATATCTTCCGGGCCCATGCCGGCGTCGGCGAGAATGGCAAGCGTGTTCTGCCAGATCTGATCGTGCTGCGCTTCGAAGCCCTCGGGCAGCGTCCCGTCGGGACGGATACCCACCTGCCCGGCGGTATAGAGCCAGCGTGCGTTCGGCGGAACCTGGACGCTGTGGCTGTACATCGCGACTGGCGGTGCGACGGTCTTTGGGTTGCTTGTTTTCAGCATTCCTGTGTGCGCCTCTCGTTGAATTTGCGAAGAAGGAAATGGCGAAGGAAAGTCTCGCGCAATCCGGCGCGATTTTCCATCCCGGCGCAATCAGTTCCTGAACTGGACTTTGCGATCAGGGACGTTGCGACACCCATCACAACGCTTCCCGTTCGGGCCGTCATCTCACGCATCATCCGGAGATGATCGCTTTTATGTATCAAGGCGGCGTGACGGCTGCTTTCATCAGCGCAATCAGGTTCTGCAGCCCGGCTCTCTCGCGAGCCAACGCTCGCTCGAATTCGGCATAAGCCCGATCGAAGCGCTCAAGCTCGCTGCGCTTTTGCGCTTCATCGAGGAAGGAATGGATCAGCGCGTTGCGCGCAATGGCCTTGAGCGTCCGGTAGTCGAGTCCCTGTTCGGTGACGGCCCGAAAATATTCGTTGGTCATGTTGATGCGGGAGACACCGGCGTCGTCGGTGGAGATCACCACGGGAACGCCCGCCGCCAGATATGTTCTCAGCGGATGGTCCTTGCCCTCCACGCCGAGGATAATGGCGTTGCTCGAAAGATTGATTTCGACTGTGACCGGGCGCTGGCGCATTTCCGCGAGCAGCCCTTCCATGTCGTGCTCGAAAGCAAGCGCGACGCCATGCCCGATGCGGCGCGCATTCGCGATCTCGATCGCCTGACGAATGTGGAAAGTCAGATCGGGCGGCGGAACATAGCCCAGCCACAACTCACCTGCGTGCAGCGCGACCTTCACATCCTTTGCAAGAAAGGCGACGATCTCCATGTGGCGCGTGTAATCGCGTCGCGCGATCAGATTGTCCTCCGACTGCACAAGATTGAGCGCCACCACCTGCGGCTCGGCCCGGATCAGCGCGGCCGCGATGGCGACCTGCATGAAGACCTCGTCCGGTGAGGTGTTGCGCAGGAGCTGGGCGATGAAGCGAAAGGTGACGCCGCAACCTGGACGCGTCCTTTCAGGATCGCAGGCAAGCTGCACCCTGATCTTTTCGATTGAGGCCTGGAGATCGGTCCGCTTCTGCGCAACACATGCGTCGAGACCGTTTGCCTTCAGCGCAGCGAGCCTGCCGGCATCGTCCGGCTGGCCGGCCATCGCGTCGACGAACTTGTCGCGATCATTCCAACACGTGAACGACACCATGAACTCGACATATTGAACGTTCTCGGCGTGATAATCCCTTAGCTGATCGAGGACCATATCGACGAAGCGAGAGCCGGACGCGGCGCCGAATTTATCGAAAGCCTGGAAGAACTTGTCATGGTCGGTCGGCACCGCCACGGTCGGCACGAAGGCGCGGGTCGAGAACGCGTTGACCAGCTGATCGTAGAGCTTCTGGTCATGCATCGCGTCGACGGCGGGGATATCGCCCGGACCGCAGTGCGACTTCGACAGGAGGGTGAGCGCCGGATTTGTGCAGAGCTGTTCCTGCGCTGCCCAAGCGATGAACCTTTCGGCATACACGGCGCCAGCGAGATGGGTGTGCAGGTCCCCCCCCTTCGGCATCCGCCGCAGGAAAGCACGCAATTCGGTCGGATTGCTGCGCACTGCCTCGAATTTCGCGTCGGCAGCAACCGTGTGGAATTCGCGCGCAACCATTGCCATGCGGACAGCGAAAGCGACGACGGCCAAAACAAGAATGAGAAAGAGAATGCGACGCATCGCGCACCAAGCCCCCCTGCTGCGCCTGATTTAGCGCAAGCCTAGGGCGCGTCATTCAAAATGGAAAGCGGGCACGCAAATCTGCGCACATGCAACGCGCGACCGCCAGTTGTTCAATGAGGGGGCGAAGATCAATGGGTTGGATTCGCCTCAGGCAATGCCAAGCCTAATCAGCAGCGAGACAGGTGCAGCCGTTCCGGAACGCCATCGCCCGGAACGGCCTTATTGATACATGCGAGGCAGCACCTCGCTTACTGAACCTTGATCTTGCCTTCTTTGACAATGCGCTCCCATTTCGCAAACTCGCTTTGCTGGAATTTGTTGTACTGTTCCGCATTTCCGAACGAGGCAATTGCGCCGAACTTCTTGATGCGCTCGATAACGCCCGGATCGCTGAGAGCAGCCGACAGGGCGTTTGTCAATTTAGCCATGATCGGCTCGGGCGTGCCGGCTGGCGCCATTATCGCGTACCACGTCACCCCCTCAAAGCCCGGAAGGCCCTGCTCGGCAATGGTCGGCAATTCGGGCGCGATCGGCGAACGCTCCGCACTCGTAATGCCGAAGCTCTTGAGCTTGCCGCCCTGGACCTGGGGCAGCGACCAAACGATGGTGTCGAATGCGAAGTGGATCTGGCCTTCCGTCAGTTCGGTGAACGCCTGCACCCCCGTGCGGTACGGCACATGGACGGCATTGATGCCGGCCTGGAGATTGAACATCTCACCAATAAGATGCGTGATGGTGCCGTTGCCGCTGGACGCAAAATTCAGCTTGCCCGGATTGTTCTTCGCGTAGGCAATCAGCTCCTGAAGGGATTTCGCTTCAACGCGCGGGCTAACCAGCAACAAGTTGGGCGACTTGGCGACCAGGCCGACGGGGGCGAGGTCCTTCCGAGGATCGAAACTGAGCTTGCTTTTCGTGACGGGCAGGATGACGAGCTGGCTCACGGTGGCAAACATGATCGTGTAGCCGTCGGGGGCAGCCTTGGCGACCGCAGAGGCCGCGATTTCTCCACCTGCGCCGGCACGATAATCGATCACCACCGGCTGGCCGAGTGTCGTCGACATGTGATCGGCCACGGCGCGGCTGATTGCGTCGGTTGCACCGCCGGGCCCAAAAGGCAGCACAAGCGAAATCGGCCGCGACGGAAACGTGTCAGCCGATGCAGCGCTGACCCCAAGGACCAGCGACAGCGCTGCCAAGAGCATTTTTTTCATGAGCGAACCTCCCCTAATGTTCAATCGGCTTCAGATGATGTCTTGTTCCTGCTGCAGGGCTCTGCGCGCCGCACTCGCCATTGCTTCGTCGATCATCCGTCCATCGACCGTCGTCGCAGCTTCGCCACGTCCCTTGGCTTCCTCAAAAGCGGTCAGCACACGCTCGTAATAGTCGATCTCCTCGGCGTTACGCCCATATGCACGGCGTGCCAGATCGATCTGGTTCGGGTGAATCAACATTCGGCCGCGATAACCCAGCCGACGCGAGAGCATAGAATCCGAAACGAAGCCCTCGTCGTCGCGGACATCCGCGTAGGCTCCATCGAGAGGCATCTTGATCCCGGCGGCACGCGCCTGAAGCAGCATGTGCTGGCGGGCGTGCATCAATTCTGGCCCGTCAGAGGACCAGCTGCAGCCGAGATCGTTCATCAAATCGGCATCTCGCGCTCCGCCGAAAACAATCGAGACAACGCGCGGTGACGCGGTCACGATGGCGTGGCAGAACAGGACGGCGCGCGCGCTTTCCGCGGTCAAAATCAGTTTTGCCGACTGCGGCTCAAGCTTGCGTTCGCGTTCGAGCTTGCCGAACGTCTCGTCGATGGCGCGAACCTGCTCGACGCTATCGACTTTTGGAATGAAATAGCCTGCGATCCCGGGGCTGCCGACAGTCGCGCTGAGATCATCATCAAATTCGGGGCTATCCGGCGCGTTGGTTCGAACCCAGGCGCGCCCCTTTGAAATTTTCGACGCGTATTCGCAAACCAGCACACGGGCGGCGGCCTTTTCGGAGGCCGGCACAGAATCTTCAAGGTCCAGAATAAAAGCGTCTGCGGGAAGCGACGCCGTCTTGTCCAGCATCTTCCGGCGGTTGCCGGGGATGTAGAGAAAGCTAGGCATTGACGGCCTTCTCCAGCCGCTTTCCGCCGTCGCGATTGCCAAGCCGCGTTATCCCCGATGCCGCCATCGCTTCGATTTCATTCGCGTCGAAGCCAAGCTCACCGAGAATCTGCTCAGAATCTTCCCCGATCCTCGGCGGCAGCATTCGAATTGAAGGACTGCCCTGATCGTAAAGTACCGGGTTGCGCACGGCCTTGACCTTGCCGCCGTCCCTGCCGGGCACTTCGACCAACACCTCGCGCACCTTGATTTGCGGATTCTCGAAGACCTGTTCGTAGTCGCGCACGATCGAACAAGGCACGCCTGCCTCGCAGAGGCGAGATTCGAGATCCTCAGCGTTCCATTGACGAACCGCCTCCTTGACAATGCCGGAGATCGCATCCTCGTTGATCTTGCGACTGGCATATGTGGCGAAGCGCGGATCCGACAGATGCTCCGTGCGATCCAGCGTTTGCATAATGCGCTCGAAAACACGGTTATTGGGGCATCCGATGGCGACATATCGGTTGTCGGCGGTCTCGAATAGTTCATACGGCGCCGCTATACGATGCCGGCGCCCGAGCGCACGAGGCGCTTGACCCGTCGCAAAATATTCGGCCGTTTCCAGCATCGCTGCGCTGATCGACGCTTCCACCAGAGAGACGTCAGCGACACGGCCTTCTCCCGTGCGTGCGGCCCCAACAAGCGCGCTGAGCACGGAGTAAGTGGCGAAAAGCGCTCCAAGAACGTCACCGGTCTGCAGTCCCGGACGCATTGGAATTTCGTTCGGCTCCCCGGTCACCGACAGCGAGCCCGACGCGGCTTCGATGATCAGATTGACCGCGGTGCGATGTCGGTGAGGGCCTGTCTGTCCGAACCCCGACACGGACGTGTAGACGAGACGCGGGTTGATGGCTCGCATCTCGTCGGCGCCAAAACCCATCTTGGCCATGACGCCAGGTCTGAAGTTCTCGAGGAGGACGTCGCTTTCCTTGACGAGGCGGTGAACGACCTCACGGGCTTCCGGGCGCTTCAGATCCAACGCGAGTGAACGCTTGTTTCTGTTGAGCGCCTCGAAGGTTGCGCTTTCGCCGTCGACGAACGGCGGCGAGGCGCGGGACATGTCGCCGGTATCCGGCGGCTCGATCTTGATCACGTCGGCGCCCATGTCGCCCAGAAGCATGGTGCAAAACGGACCCGCGATGAAGTTCGCGAATTCAAGAACCCGGATACCGGAGAGTGGCTGCGTCATGGCGTCCCACTAATGATCACTCAATGATCGCCCAATGATCAATCGTTTGATCACGATGCCGCGAATCTTTGCCGACCTCAAGCCCCTTTTTGAATTTCGTTATGAGCCTCAGACAGCCGGAGGCTGGGTTGTGCCCCGGTCGACCAGCGTTACAGGCAGGGTCTGGAAGAACGGCGTTTCCGTCCCCATCCCGTCAAGGCGGCGCAACAGATACAACGTCGCTTCGCGAGCCATCTCGGCGGCAGGAATGCAAACGCTGGTCAGTTCGGTTGTCTCCGAAACACCGTAGCCGACGAGCGAGAAATCATCCGGAATCGCGAGGCCGACGCGGGTAATCGCGCTCATTACGCCATCAAGCGGAACGCTGTTCACCGTGAAGAGTGCCGTAGGCCTCCGCGAGGGCGGCTGCTCCAGCAGCGCTCGCGCACAATCATAGCCACTTTGACGATCGGTCAGGCCACGACAGATCAAATCCTCGGGCACCGGGACACCAGCCTCCGCCAATGCCGCTCGAAACCCGGCTTCGCGGAGCCGCATGTTGCCGATCTCGCTCCGCCCCAAGAGAAAGGCGATGCGGCGATGGCCAAGGGACGCCAGATGCCGGGCACCGATAAAGCCCGTTTCAAAGTCATCCGGTCCAATCCAGGGATCGTGGTCATCGGCGCGGCGGTTGATCAGCACATAAGGAAGATCCCTCGCCCGCAGCCAGGCAATCGCCGGATCCTCGTGCTGGGCGGTGGCGATCAGGAGTCCATCGACATGGCCTTCCGCGAGCGCAGTGACAACTTTCTTGAAGCGGCTGGCGCTGTCATCCGTATTACACAAGATCACGTCGTAGCCTGCAGCCGAGGCCGTGCGCTCCACTTCGCGAAACAGATACGAATGGAAAGGATTGGTGATGTCTGGCGCCAGCATTGCCAGGATTTGCGTCCGTCGCGTGCGCAACGAGCGGGCCACGCGGTTCGGCCGATAATCATTATTGCGTGCGATCGAAAGAATTTTGGCGCGCTTGGCTTCGGAAACGCGCGCCTTAGGATCGCCGCGCAGAACACGGGACACAAGGGAGACGTCCACTCCGACCCGGCGCGCAATCGCTTGTAGGGTAATGGCCATTCTGGCCTGATTGTTATTCCATCCTCCGGTGGTGTCCAGAGTGGGAGCCCGCCAGTCGAATCCGGAGACCGCAGCCGGAGGCCGGCGCCGGATTCACTGCGAAGGCAGCGATGATTCGGCCTCTTCTTAAAAGGGATCCCCCGAACTTTCGGGCTGGCGACGTAGCACAGCTCAACTTTCAGCCCGATCCCCGCCGGGGATCTATCACTGAGGTTTATCGCTATCCTTCTTCACGGCGCGAACGGCGTCGCCCCAGCGCTGAATCTCCTGCCCTATATATTTCCTGAATTCGTCCTGGGACGATGTTTTCACCTCGATGTCGTTCTTGCGCAGGGCCTGCTGAACCTCCGGCGTATCCATCGCCTTTTTGACCGCAGCCTCGAGATAATTGATCACGTTCTGCGGCGTCCCCGCGGGCGCAAGCAGGCCAAACCACAGTTCCGATTCGTAGCCAGGCACGCCGGCTTCGCTTATCGTCGGCAGATCGGGGGCCACCGACGTACGC
>Ga0182748_1002086_pt1 | contig 18494 bp, 19 predicted proteins | sample eDN3rd37CKraftOP_FD_128877 | JGI IMG/M metagenome (GOLD analysis project Ga0182748, IMG submission 128877) | Enriched Organic Plus compost microbial communities from Emeryville, California, USA - eDNA 3rd pass 37_C Kraft OP (version 2) (version 2) ...
ATCGACCATTCCCGGTCTGTCAGCTCATAGCGGCGACGTGACATCAAACACCTCCAATTTTGAGGCCATTTGAATCACTAATCCTTTCAAATAACTAGTCTCTTTATGAGTGTACGACCTAGTCTTCTGTTCATTGCGCATGTATTTCCTCCCGTAGATTACTTGATCCGCTGGCCTGAAACGGTCGTTTTCAAAGGTCATGCGGGTCGGTCTCATGTCCATCGCTTCCGGAAATGAACTAAGTCGTCCGCATGTAGACCTCCCTTGATCCCATCCGTCATTGCAGTAGTGCAGTATTTTTCTATGAACGATGAGAATATTGTTTCTCAGGAAAAGTGTTTCACTCAAATAGAGCCGTATGCGTCTTTCAATACTCGACGTGTGGCGTCGCCGCACCGCTTGGCCCGTTCGGCCACCGGCAAATGCGACAGTGTCGCATTCGGAGCCTCGACCGCAACTCCGATGTGCGACGGAAGCGCCTTCAATAGATCCACGAGAGGAAGTTCAGCCTCGCCGGGATAGGTGCGTCCACCGCGCCCTTCTGCGCGAAGGCCGTCTACCGATGGCGAGTTCAAAGGAGCATCGCAAAGATGCAGATACTTGAAGTAGGTTGGATCAATGCTGCGAAGGTCTTCCAGTTTAGCGCCGGAACGGAAGAAGTGAAGCGCATCGATAAGCAGCGAGGCGTTGTTTTGCCCTGTTGTCTGAAGGAGCTTGACCGCTTGTTGAAGTGTTCTCAACTCGACGTAGGACATCATTTCGAGAGCTGCACCCAGATGGTATTTCCGGCATTCTTCGCAGAGCTTCGAGAAGTTGTCCGCAAGGCGGTTGAAATCCGGATCATGACCGACAACCAGCAAATGGCGGGCGCCAAGCCGCTGGCCGACCTCCAGTGCTGGCAAGAGAGACGAGATTTCGGTATCAGGCGTCAGCCAGACGGCCTCAACGTCCCAGATATCAATGCCCGTATCCGACATTTTACGGATGAGATCGCGGATCAGCGGTTCGTTTCCAATAACCTCAACGATCTTGTCGGTGGGCATCGGAGGAACGATACGTAACCCTGCGGATTGAAAGCCTCCAGCCAGCGCAGCATCGAGTAGTTCCAGTGGCGTGGCGTCGAGAACCGTCAAGTGCGCCAAGGATGTTCGCATTGTCAAGATTCCTTTCTTAGCACCGCCGGCACACCTCGAATGTCAACCCGATTCATTTGAGAGGCTTCAATACGAAATCGTAGTTCAGATGAACGTATGGCGTGTCTATCGTGCGTCCGTCAGCAGCGATACCTGGGCCGTGTTCGTCAAATTTCGCTATCAGCGAGTTCTTGACTCCGAACACGACATCGCTGTCGAGGTATGGGTCGCCTTCCGCAAACACATGAGTGACGAGCGTTTCACAGTCCTGCGCGGCAATCATGAAATGTACATGCTCCGGGCGGAACGGGTGTCTGCCTTGTGCTTTCAGCATTTCGCCCACAGGACCATCGTCGGGAATGGGATAGTAGCGCGGCCTTATGGACCAGAAGTGGAACCGCCCATCGGCATCTGCACGAAAGTGGCCGCGCATGGCGAGGCTGTCACCTTGCTGCACGTCGTAGAAACCTTCGTCGTCAGAGTGCCAAACGTCGATGTCGGCGCCAGCCAACGGTTTGCCCTCCACACTGGAGACAGTTCCGGTCACCAGCATCGGCGTTCCCTCGACCCCCTCGGAAATGTCGGCGCCGAGCGGAAAATCACGTCGTGCCTCAACGTAGAAAGGGCCGAATACGGTTGTCTCTGTCGCGCCTTCGGGAAGACGATGATTGATGGCGTCAACCAGCATCGAGACGCCGAGTGCGTCGGAAAGGAGAATGAATTCCTGACGCTTGTCCGTGCACATTTGGCCGACTCGCGTCAGAAAATTGATTCCGTACTCCCATTCGGCTTGGCTGGGTTCGATCTCACGTATGAAGGCATGTAGATGGCGGATCAGCGCCTCGCTAACCGACCGCACGCGCGGGTTAGCGTTCGGCCCGATCCGCGAAAGAGCTTCGTCCGTGATTGTATTCTCGTTCAAATCTCGCATTGCGACTGCTCCGTTTGTGCCCGGCTTAGTCGGCTGGTCCGCCTGAAAGCCAGTTGCGTCCGCGTGCGTACAGTCGTTCGACCTCTGGTCCAACGAGCCCGGGCATGTCCTTCTTGACCTTGTAGCCGATGCCAGTCTGCAGGTAGGCCAGGTGACGATAGCCGACGGGGAAACCCTCGAGCAGCTCGCGGTCAAGTGCGGGGACCTTCGAGGGATCGACCGGATCGAGGCGGTCCTTTTCGTAGATGGGTTGGCGCAAAACCATACCCCACTTGCCGTCACGCTTTTCGAGGAAATCGTAAAAGCGGCCAGTGCACACCACGTCGCATTCCACGTTTTCGACCAGCGCACGCTGGCTGATGGTCATTTTCGTCTGCGCAATCGCGCGAGTCCCTTCCAGATCGATCGACGTTCCGCCAAGGAAATGAAGGATACGGACGCCTTTTTCAAAGCCTTCCCGGCTGACGGCGATGAATTCGTCACCGGTTCCTTGGAACCACGTAGCCATCATTCGCCCATCAGTGTGCCAAACTGTCCGGAAGCGCTCCCAGTCGGCGGCGTCGCGCCAAACCACCCAGTTTTCTAGCAGGTCACGAATGGCCAAATGTTCAAATTGATCGGAAGACATGAAGGTTCCTCGATTTAATGGTGTCGTTTGTTTATGTACGAGAACATGTTCTGTATGTAAAGTGTTCGTGAGGGGAAAAATGCGGGCGTTGACACAGACGCCCACATAATAATTGGCGTGTGCCAGCGCTTGTGGTAGTTCACAAATGTGAAGGCGACGATCGAAGGAAATGGCTTATAGCGGAGCCCACAAACTTGATGGTTGGCGAAGCGTGAAAGGAACGGATGTGTCAGAAGTGCAAGCCGAAGACGTCTTGGTGGTTGCAAAGGCGCCCCAAGTTGAAGGTGGCACGGTAAAATCGGCCACCAGGGTATTGGACCTGTTCGAATTCCTTGGGCGGTGGGATGCTGAAAAAACCCATGCCGAAATTGCCGAAGACCTCGGAATACCAAAGAGCAGCTTGACACAACTGCTCAAAACACTCGTCAATCGAGGCTATCTAACTTATGCTCCCGGATCGAAGGGCTATCAGCTCGGTCCGTCCATTGCGAAGTTGGCGAAGAGGGTCAATGACGGAAACGACATGATCTCGACAGCGGAGCCACTTCTGACGTGGCTTACACGTGAGACGGAAGAGACCTGCGCGCTCAACTTCATCAAGGGCGACAAGTCCGAGGTTGTCGCGTGTGTTATGAGTTCGCACAGGCTGACCTATACGATGAGAAGGGGAGATACCGCCCCGCTATACGCGACCTCCGGTGGGAAGGCGATCCTTGCGTTTCTTCCGCCGGAAATGATCGAGGAATATTGCGGTCGCGTCTCATTTGAACAGATCACACCCAACACAATTAATTCTGTGGAGAGGCTCCGGCAGGAGCTCCAGGATATCCGTTTAAGCGGACTCGCATTTGTATTCGAGGAATTTACCCCCGGAATTGCAGGTGTCGCGGCGCCGATTCTGAGTGCATCCGGCCATCCGTTGGGATCGATCAATACGGCGGTCCCAGTTGCGCGTTTTACGGCAGAGAAGAGGGATCAGTGTATCTCCTCGGTGCAGAAAGCGGTCGCGATGCTGCGTCAGCAGATGCGTATAAGTGGACTTGCGCGCTAATTCTTGTGCTGCCCGAATGCCATGGATGTGAACCCGCCATTGAATGCCGGCGGGTTTTCTTTTTGGTGTTGTCTTACGGATAGTTTAGTGCGCTCGGAGTTGACACCCGTCCATTCGTGCCGTATCCGTTCATGGATAGGTTTTAGTTCTGATACAAGAACTATCTTGCAGGTAAGGGAATCGCGATGGCACTTATTGGACAGGGTTTTATGATTGTCTGGCACGATATTCGTGAGGAGTCGGAACCCGAATATCACCGTTGGCATACGAGAGAGCACATGCCCGAACGCCTTGGCGTGCCGGGCTTCCTCCGTGGCCGACGTGGTGTCGACTGGTCGCTCGGGAAATATCGATACCTTACGCTTTATGAAGGACAGGATCTCGGAACCTTCGGTTCCGCGGCTTATCTGGAGCGCCTGAATAATCCGACACCGTGGACCAATCAGCTGCAGCCTGCCTTTTATAACTTCATCCGCTCCGGCTGCGGGATCGTCTCCACCACTGGACGTGGGGTCGGTGGAGCGATGATCACCATCCGCCTCTCGTTCAAGGGCGCGGAAGAATCGAAGCTGGCGAATGACGCCGCAGCGCTAACCGAAAAGGTTATGAAGCTCGATGGTATTTCGAGCGTCGATATCGGCGTGGCAAGGCCGGAGGTGACAAGTGCGAAGACGCGCGAAACGGAACTCCGCGGCACTACGCGCGACGGCCTTTTTGACGCGGTCTTCATCGTTGACGGAATTGGTCGGCGCGAACTGGAAGCGGCCCTGCCTTCGGTCGAAGCAATTCTGGCGGAGCACGGCTGGACGTACGGACCGGAGGACGCTGCCGTCTACGACATGGCCTACATGCTCGAGCCGTCGAACTGAATTTGGTCGGGAGGAGCAGGAACAATGAAGAAGGTCATCACGGGGCAGACCCGTATCCTCGGAATCATCGGCGATCCCATCGCACAGGTCAAAGCACCGGAAGTTTGGACCGCGATGTTTGCGCGATCGGGACTTAACATGATCTGCATCCCAATCCATGTGCGTCCGGCCGATCTCGAGGCATTCTTTGCCGGTGCAAGGACGATCAAGAACCTTTCTGGTCTAATCGTCACCATACCGCACAAGCCGGCTGCGGTAGCTTATGTCGACAAGCTCACAAAGCGAGCAGAGGGCGTCCAGTCCGTCAACTTCATTAGCATTGATGAGGACGGCGTCTGGACGGGCGACATCACCGACGGGATAGGCTTTGTCGGTAATCTTCGTTTCAATGGTGTCGATCCCGCCGGCAAGAAGACACTCCTCGTTGGCGCGGGCGGCGTGGGAACGGCGATCGCGTTCGCGCTGGCTGAGGCAGGCGTTTCCGAGCTCGTGATCTACGACGCCAGCGAGGATCGAGCGAAGGAAGTCGCCCGTCGCCTTAGGGATGCGGGCTACAATGCCGTGTTTGGCAGTCCCGATCCGGTCGGTTTCGATTTGGTAGTGAATGCCACTCCGATCGGCATGAAGGACACGGACCCGCTTCCTATCGACGTCTCCAGGATTTCCTCCGATGCCGTGGTTGCAGACGTGATCGTTGAATGGACGAGGTTGCTGGAGCTTTCACGTCAAAAGGGTTGCCGTGCCTTTAACGGGGTAGGGATGATGAACCATCAGCTTCAGGCGATGATCGACAATCTCGGCTTCGCGGGGCTGGATTTCAGTCCTGAGACTGTCAACGCCGTAGCTGCCTCACTCACTGACTAAGGGGGCGCGATCCAAGAAAGATCGGGTCGCGGCAGCGGTGACCCGAATCGCGATTTTCACGATCTCGGACGGTAAGTCGAGGTTGCAGTGCACCGGCAAGGTGACAGCCGACCGACCTTCCCGGAAGCGCTCGGAAACTCACACAATAATCCTAAAAGTGAGGAGGAGCCGCATGGCACAAGTTTCGATCGAAAATGTCCTGAAGTCCTATGGCGGTCTTCGAGTGATCCATGGTGTCAGCGTCGATATCAAGGACGGAGAGTTCGTCATCCTCGTTGGACCGTCAGGCTGTGGGAAGTCGACTCTGTTGAGAATGATCGCAGGGTTGGAAAGCATCAGCGGCGGCGAAATCAAGATCGGGGACCGGGTCGTCAACGACCTGCCCCCCAAAGAGCGCGACATCGCCATGGTCTTTCAAAATTACGCACTTTATCCCCACATGACGGTGGCGGAGAACATGGCGTTCTCGCTGAGCTTAAAAGGCGCTTCGAAAGAGGAAATTGATCGAAGGATAAAGCCAGCCGCGGAGATCCTCGGTCTTTCGAAGCTCCTGGAGCGCTATCCCAAGCAACTGTCGGGGGGGCAACGGCAGCGTGTCGCGATGGGCCGCGCGATTGTGCGCGATCCGCAGGTCTTCCTTTTCGATGAACCGCTTTCGAACCTCGATGCGAAGCTCCGCGTGCAGATGCGGACGGAAATCAAGGCTCTTCATCAGCGGCTTGGAACGACAACGGTCTATGTCACGCATGACCAGATCGAGGCCATGACGATGGCCGACAAGATAGTTGTCATGCACGACGGGCGTGTGGAGCAGATCGGAGCTCCATTGGAACTCTATGATCGGCCGGCTAACCAGTTCGTCGCCGGCTTCATTGGAAGCCCCGCGATGAACTTTCTTCCCGGCCGTGTGCAAGACGGCGTGTTCAGAACGGAAGACGGAGCGCAACTGCCGTTGCCCAATTCTACGCCGCCCGCCCTTCAAGGGCGACCGGCGGTCTACGGAATACGGCCGGAACATTTTCAGCTTCATTCGGGCAGCGGTTCGCTTCCCATGAAGGTTGTGGTTGTCGAGCCATCAGGTTCGGAGACGCAAATCGTCGTTCGTACTCACGACACCAGCGAGCAGGACATTGTCTGCGTATTCCGTGAGCGGGTTTTGCCGAAGCCGGGCGAAATTCTAAGTGTCGCTCCAAGGCCGGATCTCGTCCATTTGTTCGACCCCAGCACGGGTGAACGCATCGCCGCATAGCCAATCAACCAATGTGACATCGGGAGGAGAAGTTACCATGAGCATGAATAGACGATCGGTTCTGAAAACCGCCGCGGCGCTGGGCCTGATGGCTGGAGGCGGCCTAACCAGCTTTGCCAAGGCCTGGGCGCAGGAAGCCAAGTTCAAGCCCGAGGATGGTGCAGCAATCACCTTCTTGCGCTACAAAGGCTTCCTTCAGGTCGAAGCACAAAAGTTTCAAGCAATTTGCGATGCCTTTTCGTCCGCCACAGGGGCTAAGGTCACAGTTGCGACGGAATCGATTGACGACATCCAGCCGAAGGCGGCCATTGCCGCTAATACCGGTTCGGGCCCCGATATCATCCTCGGGCTCTATTCGCTCGCGCACTTGTTCTCCGACAAGTGTCTCGATCTCACGGATCTTGCTTCCGACATCGGAACCAAGGCCGGCGGCTGGTTTCCATCGGCCGAGAAGTATGGGCGGTCCAAGGACAAGTGGATCAGCATACCCTTCTTCTTCACCGGCAATCCTCTGAACTATCGTGTGTCGCACATCGAGAAGGCCGGCTTCAAGGAAGTGCCGAAAGACTTGCCCGGATTTGCCGAGCTTCTCAAAGCTTTGAAGGCCAATGGCACGCCTGGCGGCTTCGCCCTCGGCCACGCGACATCGGACGCTAACAATTGGACGCATTGGTGCCTTTGGGCCCACAACGGCAGCCTGATAGACGAAAACGCGAATGTCATCATCAACTCGCCCGAGACCGAGGCGGCCTTGGTCTATGCCAAGCAGATCGCCGAGCATTTCGCGCCTGGCGCAGCGTCGTGGAATGACGGTTCGAACAACAAGGCGTTCCTAGCCGGCGAATTGTCGCTCACGAACAACGGCATCTCGATCTATCTTACGGCAAAGAAAGATAAGCCCGATGTCGCAGCCGACATGAACCATGCGTGGTTCCCGATCGGCCCTGCCGGCAAGGCGACGACATTCGACACCTGTTATGCAGCGAATGTCCTCAATTACACGAAGTATCCCGAGGCCTGCAAAGCACTCTTGTCGTTCTTCATGGCCGTCAACGAGTACGGCGACTATCTGAATACATCCGGCGGTTTCATTTCGCACCCGCTCAAGGCATTCGACGACAATCCGGTTTGGAGCTCCGATCCAAAGGTCGCCCTGCTCAAGGACACTGCTGCAAACACCATGACGGCCGGTCATCGCGGGCCGGTCGACCAGCGCGCGGCCGCAGCGTTGTCCGACTTTATCATCGTCGACATGTTCGCGAATGTTTGCACGGGGGCTCAGGACCCGCAAACGGCAATGAAAAATGCTGAGCGTCAAGCAAAGCGGATATACCGCAGCTAACCTCTTGCATCGCCGCCGTGCTGTAGGGCGCGGCGGCAACTCGACAAATGAGGAGATTGTCGATGACGACTTCAACGGTCAGCCGGAGCGCCGGTGGAACCCGAAGCGCTTCGTTTTGGCGGATTCGTTCCAGCGATGATGATCGACTGGTGCAAGGCTTCTTGTTCCTATTCCCTGCGATGGCGATCCTTTTATTGTTTCTCGCCTACCCGCTTTTCAAAGGTGTCTGGCTGTCGTTGACGGACGCATCAATCGGTGACGCCGGTGTTTTCGTCGGTTTAGAGAATTACATCTGGCTGTGGGACGACAGCGTTTTCTGGATCGCCGTTTTCAATACGATGGCCTATACGGCGGTCGCATCAGCAGGAAAATTCGCGATCGGTCTATACCTGGCCCTGCTTCTGAACCGACGTATCGCGGTTCAGAAGTTGATCCGATCGCTGATCCTGATTCCATTTGTCGTACCGACCGTGCTCTCGGCTATGGCGTTCTGGTGGATTCTCGATAGCCAATTTTCGATCATCTCTTGGTCTCTGCGCAACCTTGGCCTTATCGATAGCAACATCGACTTTCTCGGTGATCCGACCCTTGCTCGCGTCAGCGTGACGGTCGCGAATATCTGGCGCGGGATTCCATTTGTCGCGATCACCCTTCTGGCCGGGCTCCAGACCGTATCTCCGTCTCTTTATGAAGCGGCCGCCATCGATGGCGCCACCGGCTGGCAAATTTTCAGGCGTGTCACGCTTCCGATGCTTACTCCGATTATCGCCGTGGTGATGACCTTTACGGTCCTGATGACCTTTACCGACTTCCAACTCATCTGGTCGATGACACGTGGTGGGCCGGTGAACAGCACTCACCTAATGGCAACGCTTTCCTATCAGCGGGGCATCCTCTCGGGGAACATCGGGGAGGGCGCGGCAATCGCTACCGCAATGATTCCCTTCCTGCTGCTTGCCATCTTCGTGTCTTGGTACGGTCTGCAGAACCGCAAGTGGCAGAACTAGGCTGAAAGGGGAAATTTGACCATGAATGAGAATTCCAACACCGGAAACGACACCAACGATGAAGGCGGAATGGGGTATCTCGAATCTCTTCCGCGCCGGGTGGTCACCCTCTACATACCGCTGGGTATCATTCTAGTAGTCCTCCTGTTCCCATTCTACTGGATGGTGCTGACTGCGATTAAGCCGAACGAGCAACTCGTCGACATGACGAACTACAACCCGTTCTGGGTTGCATCTCCGACAATGCAGCACATCAAGCATCTCCTCTTTGAGACGCAGTATCCACGATGGCTGTGGAACACCATGTTCATTTCTGTCTGCGCCACGATCCTGTCTCTCTTTGCCAGCGTCCTCGCGGCCTACTCGATCGTCAGAATTCGCTTCAAATACGCCGATCTGGTCGGCGTCGCGATTTTCCTGGCCTACCTGGTTCCTCCGTCAATCCTTTTCATCCCCCTGGCGACGATCATCCAGGCCTACGGCCTGTTCAACACGCCATTTGCGTTGGTTCTGGTATACCCCACTATCCTCATTCCGTTTTCGACATGGCTTCTCATGGGTTATTTCAAGAGCATTCCTTACGAACTCGAGGAATGTGCGCTGATCGACGGCGCGTCGCGATGGAAAATCCTGACAAAGATAATCCTACCGCTGGCGGTTCCCGGGTTGATATCGGCGGGTATCTTTTCGCTGACGCTTTGCTGGAACGAATTCATCTATGCACTGACCTTTATTTCGAGCGTGGAGAACAAGACGGCTCCTGTCGCCATCGTGAGCGAACTTGTCGATGGCGACATGTATCGCTGGGGGTCGTTGATGGCGGGAGCGTTCCTTGGTTCGATTCCATTGGTACTGCTCTATTCCTTCTTCGTGGACTATTACGTCTCGGCCATGACGGGCGCGGTGAAGGAGTAGGAGATGGGTATTGGACGGTTCGAGGGACGGGTTGCATTGATCACCGGTGGCAGCTCGGGCATCGGGCTTGCGGCCGCCCAGGCCATAGAGCGCGAAGGCGGGCGAGTCATCATCAACGGCCATGACGAGGCGTCAGTCGATGCGGGGCTTCGGCAACTCGGTCCTCACGCGGTGGGGATCGCCGGCCGGGTCGAGCGGATGGCGGATCTCGACAACATCATATCTGTTGCCCGGGAACGGTTCGGATCACTGGACGTCCTCGTTCTTTCTGCGGGGGTCATGAGGGTGACTCCGCTCGACGGCATCACGGAAAAGGAATTTGACGAGACCTTCGGTGTGAATGTGAAGGGAGTCGTGTTCGCCGTGCAGAAAGCTGCACCCCTGATGAAGGACGGCGGTAGTATCGTGCTTATCGCATCCGGAACGACGGGCATGGGGCGCGTGGGACGGACACTTTACGCAGCTTCCAAAGCTGCGGTTCGCTCGCTTGCCAGGTCGCTCGCGGCTGAACTGGTGCATAGGAACATACGCGTCAATGCAGTCAGTCCTGGCCCGGTTTTCACGCCACTCAATATGGCGCCGGACCGATCGGAAGAGGAACAGCGAGCGGTACTGGGCAGTATGGTACCGATCGGCCGCGTGGGTGAGCCGGACGACATAGCGGATGCGATTCTCTTCCTCGCCTCGGATGAGTCTCGGTTCGTGCTTGGAGCAGATCTCGCGGTCGATGGCGGCTGGGCGCAACTTCACGAGGTTCCCAAAGCACCAAAGAAGCCGAACTGAAGAGGTTGGGGGATGGCTACGCCGAGGAGAAAAGTCGCGGTCGTCACGGGCGCAGGAGGTGGCATCGGAGCGGCAGTTTGCGCGGAGCTTGCTCAGGCCGGCATGACGATCTTCGGAATCGATCGATCGGCGACGGCACTTGATGGACTGCTATCGAGGCTCGGGGCCTCGGGGTTGTCATCGCACTGTGTATGTGGCGATCTCACCTCCGAAGAATTCCTCGAGGATGCGCGAAAAACGCTATTGAAAGCCTATGGCCCCGCGGACGTCTTGGTGAACGCCGCGGGCTACCTGGCTCCGGCAGCATCAATCGACCGGTTCGATATGCGGGAATGGGATCGGAGCTTTGCGATAAACCTACGCAGCGTTCTCATCGCCATCAGAAGCTTTGGCGGAGATATGAAGGAGTCACATTGCGGTAGCATCGTCAATGTTGCCTCGTCAGCGGCAACGCTTCCAAACGCTTCAGCACCCTATGGGTGCAGCAAAGCTGCGTTGGTATCGTTGACGCGCCAGATCGCGATGGAGTGGGGACCTTTTGGAGTTCGCTGTAATGCCGTCAGCCCCGGCTTTCTCGTTACGCAGCTATCATCCCACCTCTACCAGAATCCCGAGATCTACCAGCAGCGCAGCGAAGCTGTCGCGTTAAGGCGTATCGGATCGGTCGATGACGTTGCCCGTGTCGTTGCTTTCCTCGCAGGAGATGGAGCAAGCTACATTTCCGGCCAGGATATCGCGGTTGACGGGGGTCTCTCGGTAACATCGCTGATGCGGTTGCAGCCGGAAGGAAGCGCCTACAGACAGGGAGACACCTGGCCTTGAAGAAGTCTGGTCTCAAAATCACACGCATCGAAATCGCGTCATGCCGATTGCCGCTCGAACGACCAGTATTGCTGGGCTCGGTTCGTATCGAAACGCGTGACTACGTCTGTCTGCGCCTGATCACGAACGGAGATATTGAGGGTTTCGCGATAGGGTATCGGAGTGGGAGTCAGGTCTTCGAGAGCTTACAGGCACTGGCACCTCGTTTAATCGGCCAAGACCCGTTGATGCGCCAGGCTTTCAACGTGGAGTGTGAGAACGCCTATGTGCCTGCGCGAGGGTCGTATGTCCGTGCATTGAGCCTGATCGACATCGCGTTATGGGATATAGCCGCCAAGGCCTCGGAGCAGCCCCTATATCTTTTGCTGGGAGGGTTACGAACCGAAGTCCCGGCAATTCCTATCCTAGGTTTTTCGTATCGAGATCGTCCTCGCGCCGAAATCGAAGAAGAAATTGATCGACATGTCGGGAATGGCGAGAACTTTGTAAAGGTGATGATCAAGGGATCCGACTCGATCGAAAATGCGCGTTACATCGAGGGATTGTTAGGGAGGTTCCATGCACACGCGTCACTCGCTGTGGATACGCATTGGTCCTGGAGAACGATCTCCGACGCGCTTCATACGTGTCGCCGCATCGATGATCTTGGTGCAGCGTTTATTGAAGATCCATTCTTACCACAGCAGTGGGAACTGATCGCGGAGCTTCGGTCAAAATTGAAGACGCCACTGGCCGCCGGGGAAGATATCCTCGATCCCTATAGCTTCTCACATCTTGTTCGTAGTGTCGATGTTTTGCGGGTCGACGCGACAGGGAGCGGTGGAATTTCGGCGGCGATGGGCGCGCTTGCGCTTGCGTCCGCTCATGGAAAATCGGTTCTTCCCCACGTCTTTCCTTACCTTCATCTGCATCTTGCTTGTGCGCACCGGTCCATTATGGCCGTCGAATATATTCCTGAACACACCGGGACAGATCCCGTCAGGACGTTACTTCGCGTGTTTCCCGTGATCGATAAAGGTCTGTTCCAGGTTTCAGATGCACCTGGCGCTGGATGCGACTTAAAATGGGATGTCGTTGGCAACACCGCATCGGGCGCGGCCGCATTCGACTAGGGACGACGATCCCTGCGCTCAGTCATTTGTTGGTGACCGCTATTTGCTCTGGGCGGCGGGGTTCAAGCCCGCTCTAGCGCGACCGCAATGCCTTGTCCCACGCCGATACACATCGTGGAAAGCGAGCGCTTTCCGCCGGTCAGATGCAGTTCTAGCGCGGCGGTTCCGGTGATGCGGGCGCCGGACATGCCGAGGGGATGGCCCAGCGCGATTGCGCCGCCGTTCGGATTGACGTGCTCCGCGTCCTCGGCGATGCCGAGAGCGCGAAGCGTCGCCAAGCCCTGGGAGGCGAAGGCTTCGTTGAGTTCGATCACGTCGAAGTTGGCGGGCGTCAGGCCTAGGCGGGCGCAAAGACGCTCGGTGGCGGCGACCGGGCCGATACCCATGATGCGCGGTGCAACGCCGGCCATGGCGCCACCGAGGATGCGGGCGATGGGCGTCAGGCCGTATTTCTTAACCGCCGCTTCCGAGGCGATGATCAAGGCCGCCGCGCCATCATTGACACCCGACGCATTGCCCGCCGTCACCGTGCCGCCCTCTTTCTTGAAGGGTGTCGCCAACTTGGCGAGCGCTTCCATCGTGGTCGCGCGCGGATGTTCGTCCTTTTCCACGACGACCGGATCGCCCTTGCGCTGGGGAATGGTGACGGGCGTGATTTCTCTGGCGAGCCGCCCGTTCGCCTGCGCCTCCGCGGCTTTGGCCTGCGAGCGCACGGCAAAGGCGTCCTGGTCTTCGCGCGAGACCTTGAAATCTTCCGCGACGTTTTCGCCGGTCTCCGGCATGGAATCCACGCCGTATTGCTTCTTCATCAGCGGATTGATGAAGCGCCAGCCGATGGTGGTGTCGTAGATCTCCGCATTGCGTGAAAAGGCGCTCTCCGCTTTCGGCAGCACGAACGGCGCGCGGCTCATGCTCTCGACGCCGCCGGCGATGATCAATTCGGCCTCGCCTGCTTTGATGGCGCGGGCGGCAGCGATGACGGCATCCATGCCCGATCCGCAGAGCCGGTTGATCGTGGTGCCGGAAACGGAGACCGGAAAACCTGCCAGCAGCGACGACATGCGCGCGACGTTGCGGTTGTCCTCGCCTGCCTGGTTGGCGCAGCCGAAGATCACGTCGTCGACGGCTTCCCAGTCGACTCCGGGATTTCTCACCATCAGCGCCTTCAGCGGGATGGTGCCGAGATCGTCGGCGCGGACGGAGGAAAGCGCACCACCGAAGCGGCCAATGGGTGTGCGGATATAGTCGCAGATATAGGCTTCGGACATGTTATTCCTCAGAGTTCCGGCACGACGAGGTCGGCGACAGGGCCTTCGACACGGAGTTTCGCACCGGTCATGGCCTGCAGTTCCTCGATTGTCATACCCGGTAGTTTCTCGCGCAGCACGAAGCGGCTACTGGCAACATCGATAACGGCATGGCTGGTATAGATGCGAGTGATGCAGCCGACGCCAGTGAGCGGAAAGGTGCAGCGCTCGACGAGCTTCGGCTCGCCATTCTTGGTGACATGTTCGGTGATGACGACGACCGATTTTGCGCCATGCACCAGATCCATCGCCCCGCCGACCGCCGGTACGCCCTTGGAACCTACGCGCCAGTTAGCGAGATCGCCATTCTCCGCCACCTGATAGGCGCCGAGGATGGCCACGTCGAGATGCCCACCGCGCACCATGGCAAAGCTGTCGGCATGGTGGAAGAAGGCGGAGCCCGGCTTCAGCGTGACGGCCTTCTTGCCGGCATTGATGAGGTCCCAGTCTTCCTCACCCGGCGGCGGGGCCTCGCCGAAATCGAGAATGCCGTTTTCCGTGTGGAAGATCGCCTCACGCCCTTCGGGCTGGTAGCGCGCCACCATCTCAGGAAAGCCGATGCCAAGGTTCACATAGGCACCGTCGGCAATGTCCTGCGCGGCGCGCCAGGCGATCTGGGCGTTGGAAAGCTTGATATCTTCACGCGTATCGATGGTCATGCGTAGGCCACTCCTGCGCGGATGAGTTCTTCTTCCTGCCTGGGCTCCGCGACCTCGACAATATGGTCGACGAAGATGCCGGGCGTGACGACGTGCTCGGGATCGATGCCGCCCGGCGGTACCAGATGCGACACCTGCACGATGGTCGTCGCCGCCGCCATGCACATCAGCGGGCTGAAGTTGCGGGCGGCCTTGTTGTAGGTTAGGTTGCCGTGCGTATCGCCGACATGCGCCTTGACCAGCGCAAAATCCGCCTTCAGCCAGCGCTCCTGCACATACATGCGCCCGTCGAACTCGGCCGTCGGCTTGCCCTCGGCCAGTTCCGTGCCGTAGCTGGTCGGCGTGTAGAAGGCGGGAATGCCCGCCCCGCCGGCGCGGATGCGCTCGGCGAGCGTGCCCTGCGGCACCAGTTCCAGCTCGATCTCGCCAGCGAGGTATTTTTCCGTGAAGGCGCGCGGATCGCTCGAACGTGGGAAGGAGCAGATCATCTTCTTCACCAGCCCCGCATCGATCATCGCCGCGATGCCGATGCGGCCATTGCCCGCATTGTTGTTGATGACCGTCAGGTCCTTCGACCCCTTGTCGATGAGGGCGTGGATTAGCTCGATAGGAGCGCCGGACCCGCCGAAGCCGCCGATCATTACAACCGCTCCGTCGCCGATGCCGGCAACGGCCTCCGTCAGATTTTCAATGGTCTTGTCCATGCAAGATCTCCCGTTCCTGTCCCAAGAGGTAAATCCAAAGCGACAAATCGGCAATGGTTTTGTGCGATAATTGACATTTGTTCAATTATCGCACAAACTATTTTCGAATGCTGGAGGTGGCAATGCGAGAAACGGATTTCATCGGCGGGTTCGCCAAGGGCCTGCGGGTCATAGAGGCCTTCGGCGAAACAAAGCCGCGGCTCACCATTACCGATATCTCGAAGGAAACCGGTCTCGACCGGGCGACGGCTCGGCGGTGCCTGCTGACGCTCGCTGAACTCGGCTATGCAGCTTATGACGGAAAGTTCTTCGAGCTGACGCCACGCATCCTGCGGCTCGGCCATGCCTATCTTTCGGCAACGCCCCTGCCGCGGCTCGTGCAACCGTTTCTCGACCAGCTTTCCGAAAAGGTCGGAGAAAGCGCCTCGGTTTCGGTGCTTGACGGGACCGATATCGTCTACGTGGCGCGGGCAGCGCAGAAGCGGGTGATGTCGATCAGCCTGATGCCCGGCTCGCGGCTACCGGCCTATTGCGCTTCCATGGGCCGGATGCTGTTGTCGGCGCTGCCCGAGACAGACGCCCGCGCAATCATCGAGGTCTCCGAGCGCAAGGCCAATACGTCTTTCACAAAGACAGACCCGGAAGCGTTGATGGAGGAGCTTTCGAAGGTGCGACGGCAGGGTTATGCGCTGATCGACCAAGAACTGGAAATTGGGCTACGCTCGATCGCTGTGGCGCTGGAAGATGCGCGGGGCCGAGTGATCGCGGCGCTCAATATCGGCGCGCCGGCGGCGCAGGTATCCGCAGACGATATGGTGATAGGCTTCCTGCCAGTCATGCGTGAGGTGCAGGCGGCGCTCAGGCAGGTACTCGGCGGACCGAACACATACGCGCTTTGATATCAGGTAAAAACCAACAGCGGCTATGAAATAGGCGGGCCCAATCTCTGGATTGACTCTATCATCCCAATGCAAGTGCGGAATGATGTGCCTGTGGCAACCGCCATCTGCGGCAGGAGCAGCCACTCCATCGTCCATGCCGCGCCCGAACGTTCCTGCTCGTGCACCGCAGACTGCGCTAAACCGCCGAGCAGAGCACCGTTGAAGCGGGCGAGTGTCACCAGCACCTCGGCTGCGACAGGGTTATGCTTGTGCGGCATTGTGGAAGAGCCGCCGCCGTTGGCAAGCGTGATCTCGTCACCGCAGTAGGTCATTAGGGCGATATCCTGTCCGATCTTGCCGAGAGTGCCAGTAATGGTGACCAGAAGCGCGGCGATCTCGCCGATCCGGTCGCGTTGGCTGTGCCATTGCGGTGCGTCGGTAAGGTCGAGCTCGCGGGCAAGCGCGGCGCGCACGGCGTCTCCTTTATCGCCAAATTTCTCCAGCGTGCCGGCGGCGCCGCCAAATTGAACGGCAAGGCCTGTGCTCGTAAATGCTTTTATGCGTTCGGCGTGGCGCGCCAGCGGCGAACGCCATGCAGTGATGCGGTCGGCAACCGTAATCAAGATCGCGGCCTGCATGCGCGTCCGCCCCATCAGCGGATGATCGCCGAACTCGGCGGCAAGGCCTGCCAGACGTCGGGAGAGCAGGGCCAGACGACTTTCAAAAATTGGTAACACACGGGCAAGTCGCAACATCAGCCCGCTGTCGATGACATCCTGGCTGGTCGCGCCGAAATGCACATGTCTGCCGTGTGGTTCACCGACGGCCGTGCGCAGTTGCCTCACGAGGTCCGGCACGACGACGCCATCGCGCGCCGTCGCTTCTCTCAGGCTTGCGACATCCGGTGAGAAGCGACGGGCCGCGTCCGAAATGGCATGTGCCGCTTCTGCCGGAATGATGCCCTCGATCGCCTCCGCCCTCGCCAGCGCCACCTCAAAGGCGACCATGGCCTCCAGTTCCGACGCAACGGAGAAGAGTGTCGCGACCTCCTCGTCGCCAAGAAGACCGGAGAGATAGGGATGATCGAAAGGCGAAACGGTCATGACGCGCTCTTTTCGAGAGGCCATTGGTATGGCTGCGAATACTGGGACCCGATCCGAATATCCATGTGTCGAGGAACGAGTTTATTGTAAGCGAGTGAAAGAAACATCGCCTCAAATGTCGAAGAACACCGTTTCTTTCTCTCCCTGCAGGTGGATATCGAACCAGTACACGTCGCCATCCACAGGCGCGATTAGCGTGGGGACGCGGATTCGGTGCTCAATGCGGGCAAGCACCGGGTCTTCGGCATTGGCTGTCTCCTCGTCGTTGAAATACATCCGCGTGTTGAGACCGAGATTGATTCCACGCGCGATGATCCAGAAGGAAATATGCGGCGCCATGAGCCGGCCGTCCCGAAAGGGCACGCGGCCGGGCTTGATCGTCTCGAAGCGGTATTCGCCGGACTCGCCATGGGTGGCTGAGCGGCCCCAGCCGGGAAAGTTCGGATCGGCACTACCGCGCAGTTCCGAGGGGCTGTTGTAGAGGCCCGCTGCGTCCGCCTGCCAGATCTCGATCACGGCGTCCTTCAGTGGCGCGCTCGTGCCATCGAACACGCGGCCCTTGATCGTGATGCGCCGGCCAAGCGTCTTGTCGTTCACCATCGTCGCGCCCAGATCGCTTTCGTAGACGCCGACGATGCCACAGGAATTTGGCGTGAGGCCGATATGGACATAGGGGCCGGCCGTCTGCGAGGGACTTTCCTTGAGATATCCGAGTGGCTGGACCATCAGTTGCCCTCCATCCGGTTCTCGAAGAGCGTCGAGCGGCGGCCGCGCAGAATGATGTCGAACTTGTAGGCGCGCGCATCCATGGGGATCGTGTTGCCCCAGTCGAGCGCGGCGACGAGCTGCTCGACCGCCGCCTTGTCGGAAATCGTCTGGACGATAGGACATTTCCAGATCATTGGGTCGCCCTCGAAATACATCTGCGTGATCAGCCGCTGGGCAAAGCCGTGGCCGAAGACGGAGAAGTGGATATGCGCCGGGCGCCAGTCGTTGACGCCGTTCGGCCAGGGATAAGGGCCGGGCTTGACGGTGCGGAACGCATAGTGGCCGTTTGCGTCGGTGATAGTGCGCCCGCAGCCACCGAAATTGGGATCAATGGCCGCAAGATAGGTCTCCTTCTTGTGACGGTAG
>Ga0182748_1002088_pt1 | contig 18486 bp, 18 predicted proteins | sample eDN3rd37CKraftOP_FD_128877 | JGI IMG/M metagenome (GOLD analysis project Ga0182748, IMG submission 128877) | Enriched Organic Plus compost microbial communities from Emeryville, California, USA - eDNA 3rd pass 37_C Kraft OP (version 2) (version 2) ...
GCTGGATGTAAAGCGGCGAATTGATTTCGAGCTTTACATCGGTGCCGCCAAGACCGTTTTCATTGGTGCCGTAAGGAACGTTGTTCCAGGCAGCAAAGTTTTCAGTCTGAATCCACGTCAACCATGTAGAGGTAAAACCGCACGGGGCCGCTCCGCTGGACTTGATCTTCTTTGCAGCCTCGAAAACTTCCGGCCAGGTCTTCGGCGGATTGTTTTCATCGAGGCCAGCCTTCTTGAAGGCGTCCTTGTTGTAATAGAGGATCGGCGACGAGGAATTGTAAGGGAAGGACAGCATGGTGCCGTCCGGCTTTGAGTAGTAAGCGACGATGCCGGGCAGATATTGCGACTTGTCGAACTTGAAGCCGCCTTTTTCCAACACTTCGGCAGCAGGCACCACGGCGCCTTCGCCAGCCATCATGACGCCGCTGCCAGCGTCGAACACCTGAAGGATGGCCGGGGGCTGCTTGGAACGGAACGCGGCGATGCCGGCATTCAGCGTTTCGGGATAGGTTCCCTTGTACACGGGAACGATCTTGTATTCGCTCTGGCTTTCGTTGAACTCTTTAGAGAGTTCGTTGACCATTTCATTGTTGGCACCGGTCATGCCGTGCCACCACGCCAGTTCCGTCTGGGCGAAAGCCTGCGAACCGATGGTGAGGGCGAGGGCGCTTGTCAGCGCCGAAGTCGTGATCAGACGGATAAGCATGTTTCCTCCTCAAGTGTTAGGTCGCGGGAACAATCGAGCGCCTCTATGGGGTCCGAAAGTTCCAGCATCTGCGATATATCCATTGCGCTTATATGAATGCAATTTTTTGCAAGGGATCAACCTTCGATTCTCCCCATGGCAGAATAAATACGAAAACGATAGTATGCGAAATGAAAAAAAACGAAAGGCAAGTGATAATCGCGCGTAGAACATGTGTATAATTAACGATTGCGAATGCCGCCCCACGCCATTCTCATAGGATGATTGCAGGTTTGTCGACCGGCGGATTGACCAACGCGGCGGAGTGAACTGATATATGTTCCTTTCGAATCTGGCTGGTTTGCTGAATTTCTCTCAACCAGGCTGGAAAATTGATCAATTTGCAGGCAGGTGAACTTATGCCGAGTGACGATCGCAGGAAAAGTCGCGTTACGCTTTTGGATGTGGCGCGCCACGCCAATGTATCACGCGCGACGGCTTCGCTCGTCATTCGCAAAAGTCCGCTGGTGGGAGCAGCGACGCGCGAGAAAGTGGAAAAAGCGCTGCAGGAGTTGGGCTATGTCTACAATATGGGTGCTGCCAGTCTCCGGGCGGAAAGATCGAATACGGTCGGGGTCATCGTGCCGACCCTCGGCAATCCGTTTTACGGTGAATTGCTTTCTGGAATAGACAGCGTTGTAGGTGAGGCTGGGCTGGTCGTTCTTCTCGCAAACAGCCACGAGAATTTTGTCAATCAAACCACTCTCATGCAGCGTATGCGTGAGCACGGGGTGGATGGCGTGATTGTATCGCTGACGGCAGAAACGGCGCCTGAATTCATTGAGCAGTTTGTGGACTGGGGCTTGCCGGTGGTTCAGGTGTTACGCCAAGTAACAGACCGGATTGACTACGCCGGCGTTGATTACGCAGGCGGCATGCGACAGGCGGTCAATCATCTCGCCCAGTTGGGGCACAGGACGATCGCCTTTGCCGTGCATGGGCCGGTCCATTCAGCATATCGCGAACGTGTCGAAGGTTTTCGAGATGCGATGCAACAACAAAGCCTTGATCCCGGGATGATTGTTTGCTTGCCGCATACGATGCCAGAAATTGCCAAAGCTGCGCCGTTACTTTTTGAGGAGGGACGAGCGCCGACAGCTGCAATCTGTTTCAATGACGTGGTTGCCCTAGGCCTTTCGGCAGGTCTTTATGATTGCGGAAAAAAAGTTGGGGAGGACTTTTCTCTGATCGGCTTCGATGACGTAAGCGACGCGGAGGCGACGCGGCCTCGTTTGAGTTCTGTTTCAACCCGGCCCGTTACCGTGGGCCAGAATGCCGCCAGGCTGCTTCTGTCCCGTTTGGCAAATCCGGAAAAGCAGGCCGAGCGAATTGTCAGTGAAACATATTTGCAGGTCCGACAGTCCTGTGTACCGATAAGAGCGTCGATCATCTGATCCGAATTTGATTGACGAATGGCATCAAACCAATTTAGATCGATCTAAATTGATTGCCAACGGGAGGAAAGTTGGCGCAATCTGCATACCGGGAGGTTCGGCATTGTATAATTTCAACTTCGCGCCCGTTTTCGCGTCGATGGATAAGCTGCTTGTCGGTGCATGGCAGACAATTCAGCTTTCCTGCGTAGCCATGGTGCTCGGCTTGATCGTCTCGATCATCTGCGCGGTCGGTAAGACGTCAGGACCGAAGCCAGTACGCTTCGTCATCGATGCTTATATCGAACTCATTCGCAACACACCGTTTCTGGTGCAGATTTTCTTCATCTTCTTCGGATTGCCTTCTGCCGGTTTGCGCCTGTCGCCCAATAGTGCTGCGCTTCTCGCGCTGGTGGTAAATTTCGGTGCCTATGGCACGGAGATTATTCGCGCAGGCATTGAATCCATTCATAAAGGCCAGGTGGAAGCTGGAACAGCGCTTGGTCTCTCCAAGCTTCAGGTATTCCGCTACGTCATCATGAAGCCCGCTTTGCGGACGGTTTATCCTTCGCTTACCAGCCAGTTCATCTATCTGATGCTGACCTCAAGCGTTGTGTCGGTCATTTCTGCCAATGAACTCGCAGCTGCGGGTAACGATCTGCAATCAGCGACATTCGCGAGCTTTGAAGTCTACATCGTTATCACGGTCATGTATCTCGTCATGTCCATCGGTTTCTCTGCCATTTTCTCGTTGATCGAGAAGGTGGCCTTCAAATACCCGTTGAGCCGATAGGAGCAGACCATGATCAGACCTTTTGGCTGGAACGAATTTCTCATCATCGTATATGCAGCGCAGTGGACCATTGTTCTTTCCGCCATTGCCTTTGTGGGCGGCGGTGTCGGGGGATTGCTTGTCGCGCTGATGCGTGTGTCAGACGCGCGCATTCCACGTTACATTGCGCTTGGTTTCATCCGGCTGTTTCAGGGAACTCCACTGCTTATGCAGCTGTTTCTGGTGTTCTTCGGCCTCAATATTTTTGGCCTGGGTATCAATCCTTGGATCGCAGCGACGATTGCACTCACTTTGCATGCGAGCGCTTTTCTGGGCGAGATCTGGCGCGGCTGTATTGATGCCGTGCCGCCGGGCCAGCGTGAAGCTGCGACCGCCCTTGGGCTGCGTTATTATAACCGCATGCGCTATGTGATCCTGCCGCAAGCTGCGCGCATATCGGTTGCGCCGACGGTGGGATTTCTTGTGCAACTCATCAAGGGAACGTCCCTTGCCGCGATCATCGGGTTTACGGAACTGACGCGACAAGGTCAGATCATCAACAACGCGACGTTCAGCCCGTTCATGGTGTTTGGCACAGTGGCGGCTGTCTATTTTGTCCTATGCTGGCCGCTATCCATTCTGGCGCGCCGCATGGAAACGAGGTTTTCTCGCGCTACGGCTCGGTAATGGCGGCTGGGGAAGACGATCGGCATTTCCGACCAGGTGTGAAATGACGGAATTGCTCTGAAAGACAAGAAATGGTGCCGGTGAGGAGACCGGCCTTCATAGGGAAGGAAAAAACATGAATATCACCCGACGTTTGGCTATGGCCTTTATTGGTGCAGGCGCTCTCGCAACAGTATTGGCACCTGCGGCATTCGCGCAGACGGTCGACAGCATCAAGTCCGCCGGGAAAATCAAGATCGGCATGCTGGTCGATTTTCCACCATTTGGCATCATGAACACCAGCAACGAACCGGATGGCTATGACGCCGATGTCGCGAAGCTGCTGGCAAAGGAACTTGGTGTAGAAGCTCAGATCGTGCCGGTTACCGGACCGAACCGTATTCCGTATCTGCAGAGCGGTCAGGTTGATGTCCTGGTTGCCTCGCTGGGCATCACCGAGGAGCGCGCCAAGAGTGTTGACTTCTCTCAGCCTTATGCCGGGATTTCGATCGGCGTATTCGGACCGAAAGATGTTGCAGTCGCAAAGCCGGAGGATCTTTCCGGCAAGACCATCGGCGTCGCGCGCGCTTCGACGCAGGATACGGCAGTCACCAAAGTTGCGCCGAAGGATGCCAACATCCGCCGCTTCGACGACGATGCAAGCGCAGTGCAGGCCTTGCTTTCCGGTCAAGTTGAACTGATCGGCCTCTCCAATGTTGTGGCGGCTGAGATCGAAAAAGCTGCTCCGGGTCGCTACGATCAGAAAATGCAGCTGAGCCAGCAGGTACAGGGCATCGCTGTTCGCAAGGGCTCGACGGAAATGCTCGAATTCATCAACAAGTTCATTGAAAAGGCGAAGAGCGACGGCGAACTGAACAAGATTCATGAGAAGTGGCTCGGCGCGCCACTGCCGGATTTTGTTTCCCAGGCAAAGTAAGCTCTTTAGAGCCGCCACGCCCGTCATCCGGCTGGCGTGGCGGTCCAGTCCACGAAAGTGAGTTTCTCGACATGAACCAGATGGCTCAGGGAACGGCGAACGGGGTACAGCAGGACGCTTCCGGTTCTGCAGTGCTTATGCAGGGTGTGAACAAGTGGTATGGCACCTACCATGCTCTTAGAGATATTAACCTGACTGTAGCTCGCGGCGAACGTATCGTGATTTGCGGCCCGTCTGGTTCGGGGAAGTCGACCCTCATCCGTTGCATCAACCAATTGGAGACCATTCAGGAAGGCCGCATCATTGTCGACGGTCACGACCTGACTGCGGGTGGGAAGAACGTAGACATCGTGCGGCAGGAAACCGGTATGGTTTTCCAGCAGTTCAACCTCTTTCCGCATATGACTGTTCTTGAGAATTGCACTTTGGCACCGATGAAAGTGCGTGGCGTTGCGAAAGCGGAAGCAGAAAAGACCGCACGCAAGTATCTTGAGCGCGTCCGCATTCCTGAACAGGCAGACAAATATCCAGCTCAGCTCTCCGGTGGACAGCAGCAGCGTGTGGCAATTGCCCGTGCGCTCTGCATGAACCCCAAGATCATGCTTTTCGATGAGCCGACCTCGGCGCTCGATCCCGAAATGGTCAAGGAAGTGCTGGACACGATGATTGATCTCGCCAAGGAGGGCATGACCATGCTGTGCGTTACGCACGAAATGGGCTTTGCGCGACAGGTGGCTGACCGCGTCATATTTATGGATCAGGGACAAATCCTCGAAATGGCGGAGCCGGAGGAATTTTTCAGTAATCCGAAACATGAGCGAACAAAGGCATTTATCGGGCAAATTTCCTGATTGCCTCCAATAATTTACCAATGGAGTTTGAAGTGACGAACGAAGTTCTGCTCATCGAGCCTTTAATGCCGTTGATCGAAGAGCGACTGGACGCAGCTTACAAGGTTCTTCGCCTGTATAAACCGGAAGACAGGGCGGCTATCGATGCGGCCCTCGGCACCATACGTGCTGTTGTCACTGGGGGCGGAACAGGGCTTTCCAACGAGTGGATGGAACGTTTGCCGTCGCTTGGCCTAATTGCCATCAACGGTGTGGGAACGGATAAGGTTGACCTCGCTTTTGCACGCCGTCGCAACGTTCATGTCAGCACTACGCCAGGCGTTCTGACCGACGATGTCGCCGATACCGGCATTGCTCTCATGCTCGCGGTAATGCGCCATGTCGTTGCGGGCGACCGATTTGTAAGGGAAGGTAGATGGGCCCGTCGGGAGGCATTTTCTCTCGGGATAAGCCCGAAAGGTAAGCGGGTCGGCGTTCTGGGCCTCGGCCAGATTGGAAAGTCGTTTGCACGACGCGCGGAAGCATTCGGCATGGAAGTGCATTACTGGAACCGTTCGCCTGTGGCTGGTACAAACTGGATTGCGCATGCGACGCCGGTGGAACTTGCACAACAAAGCGACGTGCTGGCGGTTTGTGTCGCCGCGAACCCATCAACGGCGAATATCGTGAATGCGGATGTTCTTGCGGCGCTTGGAAGCGAAGGTTATCTGATCAATGTGGCTCGAGGCAGTGTCGTTGACGAAGATGCGCTTCTGGCCGCTTTGAATGAAGGTACCATTGCCGGTGCCGGACTTGATGTTTTCGTCGATGAGCCGATAATCAGAGCGGATTTTCTGACCGCGCCAAATACGGTGCTGATGCCGCATCAGGGCAGCGCAACGGTCGAAACACGTGTCGGAATGGGAGAACTGGTGCTCGCCAATCTCGCAGCATATTTCTCCGGCAATGTTCCGCCGACCCAGGTAAACTGAGTTATTTCCATGATTATCAGACAGGCCTTTTTTGAAGGCGCCATCCATGCCGGACGCGAGGATGCGTTCAAAGCTTATGTGGCGGATACACTTATGCCGATGTGGCTCGACTTTCCCGGTATCAGGGAAGTGCGCGTTCTTTACGCGGTCGAACGCGATGAAGGTGCCCCGGCCTACCCGATGGTGCTTTGGACCATGTATGATAGCAAGGAGGCTCTGGAGAACGCGCTTGCGTCACCTGTGCGATATCAAAGCCGTGAGGCCACAAAGGGTCTCCTCGAGATGTTCGTTGGTCATATCCATCATCACGTCTTCGATCTCACCCTTCAAGGGTGAGATCTGTTCTATTCAGACGGCCTCAAGCGCCCCATGTCCGCTCAAGGACATTGATCCAGTTTCCATGTGCCAGCTTGACGATGGACGCATCATCATAGCCATGCTTGCGGAATGCTTCGATGACAAGCTGGAGATCGCCAACATCGCGTAGCGTTGACGAAATTGTGGTGCCGTCGAAATCGGAGCCCAACGCCAGATGGTCGATCCCGATGCGTTCGACAATATAATCGGCGTGACGAACAAGTTCGGAAAGATCGGTGTTCGGATCGCGCTTGCCATCCTCGCGCAAGAACGAGACGCCAAAGTTAAGCCCGACAAGGCCACCGGTGTCACGAATGGCGTCCAGTTGCTTGTCGGTCAGGTTGCGGCTTTGCTGGCAAAGCGCGTGAGCATTGGAATGAGATGCTACGAGGGGCGCATCGGAGATCGCTGCAATATCCCAAAATCCTTTCTCGTTCATGTGAGAAAGGTCGATCATGACTTTAAGTTCGTTGCAGGCGCGGATGAGCGCTTTGCCATGATCCGTGAGGCCGGGACCGATATCTGGCGATGCGGGAAAGCGGAAGGGAATGCCGTGAGCAAAAATATTCGGGCGGCTCCAGACGGGCCCCAATGTTCTCAGGCCCGCTTCATGGAGAACATAAAGGGCATCAAGGTCTTCGCTGAAAGCCTCCACACCTTCGATATGGTAAACCGAAGCGAAAATGCCTTTCGCGAAAGATTCACGTATATCCGCTGCTGTGCGGCAGACACGAACTCGGCCTTCAGAGGCTCGTTCGATTTTCAGTAGGATTGCCGACATGGCAAGCGTTGCCTTCATGGCATCCGTCTGGCTGGGCGTCGCGAGATTGCCGTTGGCATCGAGTTCTCGTGAAGGCGAGGGCACATAAACCGCGCAAAGTCCGCCGCCCAAGCCGCCTTTCAGTACGCGGGGAAGATCGATATGCCCGACATTTTCGCCATCGAGAAAGCGCTTCTCTGGCGCGGAAGCATCAGATGACCACAGGCGCAACAGCACGTCGTTATGACCATCAAAAACGGGTATCTTCTGTTCTGTCGCCATGGGGAAGCCTTTTCAAATCAAGCCAGTGTTTGAGAGTGGGGTGATGGACCCACGCGAGAAGAATTGCAAATGCGATTTCGGTCACTTGATATGACTGCTCCGCATGAACGGGGATTCCTTTGAGGTAAAGCTTCCTTTTAGGTTCTTCTCATGCAAAGTCTGCATAGCGAATGCAAAATTCTGCATTGGCCCCTGCCTCCGCTGACGTGATAGCGGAAAGCTGGAAAAATATATCCAGAGATAAAGCGCCGTCGATCTGTCCCCAATTTCGGGGAGCGTTCCAAAAGCGCTGCAAGAGGAGCTCCCAATGATTTCAAGACGTGGTTTTCTGGCAGGTGCCGCTGCCGTTCCTTTCCTGTCCTATGCGAGCATCTTGCCCGCCATCGGCGCCGGACGTCAGGACATTCTCGTTGTGGCCCAGCAGCTCGACAATATGACCAGTCTTGACCCGCACGAAAGTTTTGAAGCTGTTGGCAGCGAAATCTGCAACAACATGTATCAGCGTCTGGTGCATCCGAGCCTTTCCAATCCGGATCAGGTGGAAGGCGGCGTGGCGGTTTCCTGGGAAGCCGATGGCGACGGCAAGATCTTTACGTTCAAGATCGATCCGAACGCAAAGTTTGCAAGCGGCGCGCAAATTACGGCGGAAGATGTTGCATTCTCGCTACAGCGTGCGATCAAGATGAACAAGGGCCCGGCTTTCATCATTGGCCAGTTCGGTTTTACGCCTGAGAATGCGGAGAAGAGCATCGTCGCAACCGATCCGTCGACGTTGACTTTGACGGTCGAGCAGTCGACATCGCTGCCGTTCCTGCTGTACTGCCTGTCGGCAAGCGTTGCCAGTATCGTTGAAAAGAAGACCGTTCTGGAAAATGCCTCTGGAGACGATCTTGGCAATGGTTGGCTTCAAAAGAACAGCGCCGGCTCCGGCGAATGGGTCCTTGTTTCCTGGAAGCCGAGCGAAAGCATCATTCTGAACGTTAATCCGCATGGTGCCTATAAAGGCAATGTGAAGCGCATCCTTCTGCGTCACGTCGCTGACCCTTCTTCGCAGCTTCTGATGCTTCAGAAGGGTGATGTCGATATTGCCCGCAATTTGACGACCGAACAGCTCCGCATTCTGGATGGGGATGAAAACTACAATCTGGTGCGCAAGGGTGTTGGCGGCTTGATGCTGATGTCGCTCAATCAGAGCGTAGAAGTTTTGGCCAAGCCGAAGGTCTGGGAAGCAATCAAGTGGGCTGTGGACTATGACGGTATTCAGAAGAATATCGTGCCGCTGAATTACAAGGTTCACCAGACCCTTGTTCCGGAAGGCTTTCCGGCGGCCCTGAATGAAAACCCGTTCAAGAAGGATATTGCCAAGGCAAAGGCTCTTCTTGCGGAAGCGGGCGTTCCCGATGGCTTCTCTATCAAGATGGATCACTATTCGGCGCAGCCGAGCCCCGATATTGCACAGGCAATTCAGGCAAGCCTTGCCGAAATCGGCATCAAGGTGGAATTGCTGGCCGCTGAAAACCGTCAGGTTCTGACGAAGATGCGGGCCCGCGAACATCAGATGGCACTGACCATATGGGGATCAGACTATTTCGATCCGAACACGAATGTCGATGTGTTCTGCAACAATCCGGATAATTCCGATGATGCGAAGACCAAGCCTTTTGCTTGGCGCTCGCATTTCCAGAATGAGGATTTCGCCAAAAAATCCCTCGCCGCGCGTGACGAACAGGATCCGGCGAAGCGCGTGAAGATGTATGAAGACCTGCAGCGCGAATTTATGAACAATAGTCCGTTCATCATCATGATGCAGAAGTTCGAGACGGCGGCCTGCCGCAAGGACGTCACCGGGATGCGTCTCGGGGTTCTGTCCGATTCTCACTCCTATGCAGGGATCGCCAAGGCGTGAAGAAAAGCCTCAAGAATCTGACCGGTATCCTGAGCAGCGTGTTGATCACGCTGTTCGGGCTTATGGTCATTACCTTCATGATCGGCCGTGTCATGCCGGTCGATCCTGTTATTGCTGCCGTGGGCGACAACGCACCTGAGGCCGTCATCCAGCGCGTCCGCGCAGAGATGGGCCTCGATCAGCCGCTCGTGGTCCAGTTTGTGCATTATATCGGACAGGTTCTGCACGGCGATTTCGGCAATTCCATTCTGACCCGCAATCCGGTGGCTCAGGATATAGCTCGTTATTTCCCGGCGACGCTGGAACTGGCAACGGCCGCCTTGATTGTTGCCGCACTGATAGGCATTCCACTGGGAGTATGGGCGGCTGTCCGGCAGGGTTCTTTCGTTGATCAGACGATCCGCGTGATCTGTCTTGCGGGGCATTCGGTTCCCGTTTTCATGCTGGCGTTGATTTCACTTCTGGTCTTCTACGCGACGCTTGATATCGCGCCGGGACCGGGGCGGCAGGACATCATTTATGAGGGCATGATTCCGCATGTAACAGGTCTGCTCACGATCGACACGCTCATCGAGGGCGACTGGGACGCATTCTGGGATGCAGTCCTTCACATGATTCAGCCAGTCCTCATCCTTGCTTATTTCAGCATGGCATACATCACGCGCATGACCCGCGCCTTCATGCTCGACGCGCTTAAAGGTGAGTTTGTGATTACGGCCCGTGCAAAAGGGTTGTCACTCACCTCTGTGATCTGGAAACACGCGTTTCCGACCGTTGCAGTGCAGCTTGTGACCGTTTTGGCGCTCACCTATGCAGGCCTGCTCGAAGGCGCGGTGGTGACGGAAACCGTATTCAGCTGGCCGGGTCTCGGTCAGTATCTGACGGTATCGCTGATGAACGCCGATATGAACCCGGTCGTGGGAGCTACGTTGCTGATCGGCGTTATCTATGTCGGGCTCAATCTGCTCGCCGACATCCTCTATAAAGTTCTGGACCCGCGTGTGCGATGATCTTTGGCAATTTTCATAACTGGGCGCTCGATGACTCGCCCGCTTCCCGCTCGCAGGCTAACTGGGGCAGGCGCTATCGTATCTGGGTAAACCTTCGGGCCAATCCGCTCGCAATGATTGGTCTTTTCATCATCATCGCTTTCGTGGTTTTGTCGCTGGCTGCGCCATTGCTGGCGCCCTATGACCCAAGTGTGCAAGACCTCGGCAATCGGCTTTCTGCTCCAACCGCAGCGCATTGGTTCGGCACCGATGAGCTGGGCCGCGATATTCTTTCGCGCATTCTCTATGGCGGTCGCGTAACCCTTGGAATGGTTATCGCTGTCGTCATTCTTGTCGCGCCAATCGGATTGTTCATCGGTTGCATCGCTGGTTACTTCGGCGGTATTGTCGATACGGCACTGATGCGTGTTACGGATGTCTTCCTTGCATTTCCGCGTCTGATCCTTGCGCTTGCCTTTGTGGCCGCATTGAAGCCCGGTGTTGAAAGCGCCGTTCTGGCAATCGCATTGACTGCATGGCCCCCCTATGCGCGTCTGGCTCGCGCGGAAACCATGACATTGCGCAAGAGCGATTTTATCGCCGCAGCCAAGCTGACCGGTGCATCGCCTTTCCGCATCATTCTGCGTCATATCATGCCGCTTTGCGTGCCCAGCGTCATCGTGCGCATTACGCTTGATATGAGTTCGATCATCATCACAGCCGCAAGTCTCGGATTCCTTGGAATGGGCGCACAGCCGCCATCGCCCGAATGGGGCGCGATGATAGCCACCGCAAAGCGCTTCATCTTTGAGCAATGGTGGGTTGCCACCATCCCCGGCATCGCGATCTTCCTCGTTTCGCTCGCCTTCAATTTCCTCGGCGACGGTCTGCGCGACGTGCTCGATCCAAAGCAGAATTGAGAGAACAGATGCTGGTTGATATCAAAAATCTGCAGATCAGCTTTGAAACGCGCACGAGCCGTTTCGACGCCGTGCGTGGGGTTTCGCTGCAGCTCGGTCGTGAAAAACTGGGTATCGTCGGCGAAAGTGGTTCGGGCAAGTCTCTGACCGCACGAGCCCTGATGAAACTGCTGCCGCCAATCGCTGAAGTGAAGGCCGACAAGCTTTCGTTCGACGGTATTGACATTCTATCGGCCACGGAACGCGGCATGCGTCAGATACGCGGCAAGCGGGCGGGCTTCATTCTTCAGGATCCCAAATATTCGCTTAATCCGGTCAAGACCATCGGCGTGCAGGTGGCGGAAGCATGGCGCACCCATAAAGGGGGCAGCAAGCGTCAGGCGATGGACGCTGCGGTCGATCTGCTTGATCAGGTCATGATCCGCAATCCGCGCGACGTGGCGAAGCTCTACCCGCACGAAGTTTCGGGCGGCATGGGGCAACGCGTCATGATCGCCATGATGCTTGCGCCCGATCCCGAACTGCTTATCGCCGATGAACCGACATCGGCGCTCGACGCTACGGTGCAGGCGGAAATTCTGCGCCTGATCGACGATCTGGTTTCCAAGCGCGGAATGGGGCTTCTTCTCATCAGCCATGATCTCCCGCTCGTGTCGCATTTTTGCGACCGTGTCATGGTCATGTATATGGGCCGTGTCATGGAGGAGTTGAAAGCCTCCGAACTCGTGCGTGCCGAGCACCCCTATACGAAGGGTCTTCTCAATTGCATTCCGTCGCTCATGCATCCCCGCGATCGGTTGCCGGTTCTCAATCGTGAAGAAAGCTGGCTGAACTCATGATAGATATTGATCAACTCCGCATCAGCTTCAACGAGCGCGAAGTCGTGAAGGGTGTGTCCTTCAATGTGGAGAAGGGCGGGAGTTTTGGCATTGTCGGCGAAAGCGGTTCCGGCAAATCCACCATTCTGCGCGCCATGGCCGGCCTCAACGAACAATGGAGCGGCCGTATCGCGTTTGACGGCAAGGATGTGACGCCCAAGCGCGCGCCTGCCTTCTTCCGTCAGGTGCAGATGGTGTTTCAGGACCCGTTTGGATCGCTGCACCCGCGCCAGACCATAGACCGCATCCTGAGCGAGCTTCTACTGGTTCATGGTATCGGCGATATCGACAAGCGGATCGAGAAGGTTCTTGACGAAGTAGCCTTGCCCAAAGCCGCACGGTTCCGTTTTCCGCACCAGCTTTCAGGCGGGCAGCGCCAGCGCGTGGCAATTGCTCGCGCCCTGATAGCCGAACCGGAAGTACTTCTGCTGGATGAGCCGACGTCGGCGCTCGATGTGTCGGTCCAGGCTGAAATTCTCAATCTGCTCGCCGACTTGCGTGCGGAAAAGAACCTCACTTATGTGCTGGTGAGCCACAATCTCGCAGTCATAGCGCATCTCTGCCCCACGGTCGGAGTGATGCAACACGGCGATATGGTCGAGCAGCTCAGCGCAGAGGATCTGCGCGCTGGCAGAACGACACACCCGCACACCACAGAACTGCGCGCCCTGAGCGTCAATCTGGAAGAACCTGCCTGACGGAGTTTTCATGTCAACGCATGCTGACTGGAACGCGGCTTCTCTTGCCGCGAAAGTCTTTTCACGAAGCTGGGCCAAGGACGAGCCGGGCGGTGTTATCATCGGCCTCGGCCCCGACGGCGTAAAGTTCGCTTATGCAAGCGGGCTTGAAAGTCTGGCTACTGGAGTGCCTTTCACTGCAAACACCGTTGTTCGCTATGCGTCGGTCACGAAACATGCATTTTGCGCGATGGTTCTTAAACATAGCGATGTCATTGGCCTTGACGACCGGCTGGGGGATCATCTGCCGGAATTGCAAAGCCCGCTTGCCGATGTCACTGTCGGTCGCGCGCTCGACATGACTGGTGGCCTTCCCGACACGCGCGAATGCCTGACGCTTCTGGGACTGTCTGTCTATACGGAAACTGAAGCCGATCAGCTTCTGGAATACCTGGCCTCTCTCACACGCCTCAATTTCGATGCAGGTTCAGAGATTTCCTATTCCAACACCGGTTACCGGTTGGTGGAAGCCGCCCTTGAGCGAAAGGGGCTGCGCTTCAACGATTTCGTAAAATCGGACATGGCGCAACCGCTTGGCATTTTCATGGAAGCGCCGGATGTCTGGAATGACCCGGTTGCCGGTCTCGTTCCCGGTTACTGGAAATCCGGTGAAAAGTGGCAGCTCAGCTCCGCGGGCCTGCATATTTCGGCCTCCGGCAGCCTGACGGGAAGCGGGATGGCGCTGACGAAATGGGCGCAGGCGCTCGTCAATGGAGAGGGTGCGTTCAAGGGGTTGCTGGATAAGCTATCAGCAGACCGTCCTCTTTCTGACGGGCGGGTGACCGGTTATGGCCTCGGGCTGCGCTGGAACGAGGTGGGCGGAAAGCGCTTTGTCGGACATGGCGGTTCGCATCCCGGCTATAAGAGCTATTTTCTGCTCGACCCAACAGCAAAAACCGGGATGATCGTGGTTTCAAACCGCGAAGATGCCAATACATATAAGATGGCGCGGGATTGCATGGCTGCTCTCAACGGTTTGTCTGTGCCAGAGACGAACTGTACCATCCCGGACGGGCTTTACGTGGCGGATAGCGGGCCGTTCTGGCTGGAAATGCACGACGGCGTAGCCAATTGGCTCGATTCCGAAGATACGCTTTACGATATCGGTGATGGCTGGTTCTCATCGCTGTCGCCGTCTTCCCCGGTTCGGCTACGCTGGACGGGCACGGACTTGGAAGGTGAGATAGGCTATGTGCCGCGCCGATTGAAGCCGGTCACAGGGAAACCGTTTGGCCGGGAATTCGACGGTCATTGGCAGGCGTCGCCCTATGGCGCCAGTTTCGATATCAAGGATGGCCATATCATCATGGGTATCGGTCCGACACGCCGGGCCATGCCATTGGAAGATCTCGGCCAGGGGCGGGCCCTTTTCACGCTACGCGATGGCCCATGGACCAAGCGTGTCTGTCTGCACAGGCTTCAGGACGATCGCATCGAACTGGTCCTGAGCCGCGCTCGGATGATCGAATACGTCCGTTAATCTGGACATCAGAGGTTATGGATGCGGCGGAAGGGCGACCTTACCGCCGCATCTTGCGTTATGGTAGGTTGCGACAATTGATTCCGGAAATATGAGGTAACGCGATGCTGGAACGGATGATCGATCAGGGCGCAGGTCGGGAACCTGCCGACATCGTACTGAAAGGCGGCCGTTTCTTTGATCTCGTGACCGGTGAGCTTGTCGAAAGTGACATCGCAATCTGTGGCGACCGGATTGTCGGAACATTCGGCAACTATCAGGGTAAGCGGGAAATCGATATTTCCGGGCGGATCGTCGTGCCGGGATTTATCGATACTCATCTTCACATAGAATCCTCGCACGTGACGCCGCACGAATTTGATCGCTGCGTGTTGCCGCAAGGTGTAACGACTGCTATCTGCGATCCACACGAGATCGCCAATGTGCTGGGCGCGGAAGGCATAAAATTCTTCCTCGATAGCGCCATGGAAACCATCATGGATATCCGCGTGCAGCTTTCGAGTTGCGTGCCGGCGACCCATATGGAAACGTCAGGCGCGGAACTTCTGATCGATGACCTGTTGCCATTCGCTGACCATCCCAAGGTGATCGGACTTGCGGAGTTTATGAACTTTCCGGGCGTTCTGGCGAAAGACCCCGAATGCATGGCGAAGCTGAAAGCTTTTCAAGGGCGGCATATCGATGGCCACGCACCGCTTTTGCGCGGGTTTGATCTGAATGGCTATATTTCTGTAGGTATTCGCACCGAACATGAGGCCACAAGTGCGGAAGAAGCTCTCGAAAAGATGCGCAAGGGCATGCATGTTTTGGTGCGTGAAGGTTCTGTTTCCAAGGACTTGAAAGCGCTCATGCCGATCATCACCGAGCGACACGCGCAGTTTCTGGCACTTTGCACCGACGACCGTAATCCGCTTGATATCGCCGATCAAGGCCATCTTGATTACCTCATCCGTACGGCCATAGCGGGCGGCGTCGAGCCGATTGCCATTTACCGTGCCGCAACCGTTTCCGCGGCGCGCGCCTTCGGTCTTTTTGACCGTGGCTTGGTTGCCCCGGGTCAGCGGGCCGATCTCGTTGTGGTGGATAGTCTCGAAGGCTGCCACGCCGAAATCGTATTGTCTGCGGGCAGGGTGGTTTCGGAAGATTTGTTTGGGGTACGCAAGGCCGTTGCTCCTGTCGGGCGCAATAGCGTTAAGGCGCCCAAAGTCAGTGCATCCAGTTTCCGCTCGCATTCCAATAGCGGCAAGACCCGTGCGATCGGTATCATCCCTGGCAAGATCATAACGGAAAGTATCGAATTCGATCTCAAGGTCGGCCCGCAAGGTACGGAGCCGGATTTCGAAAAAGATGTAGTCAAGGTCGCCGTTGTCGAACGCCACGGCAAAAATGGAAATATCGCAACCGGCTTTGTGCACGGGTTTGGTTTGAAGGCAGGGGCCATTGCTTCAACCGTCAGCCATGACAGTCATAACATCTGCGTGGTCGGCACTTCGGACGAAGACATCGCTGCGGCTGCGAACCGGTTGGGCGAAATCGAAGGTGGTTTTGTCGTCGTGCGTGACGGCAAGGTGTTAGCTGAAATGCCTTTGCCGATTGCAGGATTGATGAGCACAGAACCATACGAAACGGTCCGCGATCAGCTTCGTATTCTGCGTCACGCTGCCGAAGAACTGGGCTCCGTTCTGGAAGAGCCGTTCCTGCAGCTGGCTTTCATAGCGTTGCCGGTGATCCCGCATCTCAAGATCACCGACCGTGGCTTGGTAGATGTCGACAAGTTCGAGTTTGTTGGCAACTGATCAGTGCAAGCCGCCCACACCCAATAGTTCTTCAACAGTCTGCTGATTGTCTGCAAGTTCTGTCGACGTGCCAGACCATGCGATGCGCCCACGTTCCAATATGATGACATGATCGGCAAAATCGAGCGCGCTCTGGATGCGCTGTTCGACGAGCAGGATCGTCATGTCGCCTTTCTGTGCCAAAGTGGAGAACGCAGCCATCAGTTCTTCGCAGATGACAGGAGCAAGCCCTTCCAGCGGTTCGTCGAGCAGCAGTACTGTCGGCTGGCCAAGAATGCTGCGCGCGGTCGAGAGCATCTGTTGCTCGCCACCGGAAAGCTGTGATCCGAGATTGCGGCGTCGTTCCTTCAGGCGCGGAAACATTGCATAGGCTTCTTCGAGCGCATCTTTCGGACGGCTTTTAAGACCAACGAAGAGATTTTCTTCAACTGTGAGGGTGGGGAAGACATCACGGGTTTGCGGCACGTAGCCGAGACCGGCAATTGCGCGGGCGGCTGACGGAAGCGCAGCAATATTCTTCCCGCCCAACAAAATTTCGCCGCCATAACGGCGTGTTTGTCCTGCTATGGTAGCAAAGAGGCTGGTCTTGCCGACCCCATTGCGTCCGAGCACAGCAAGTCGAGATCCTGGCTCGGCCTTGAACGACACATCTTCGATAACGCGTGTGGGGCCATAGCCGGATGAGAGATTGCGAATTTCAAGCGAGGCTGCACTCATTGCGCGTAGCTCCCCAGATAGGCTTCGCGGACGCGTGTGTCCTGCACCACATCTTGCGGCAGACCATCAAAAATCACCGATCCTGCAGCCAGAACCACAACCCGTTTTGCAAAACGGAAAACGAGATCCATATCGTGCTCGATCATGAGCACAGCCAGATCGGCAGGCAATCTGGCAAGCGCGTCCTCAATACGGTCCGTGTCGCTTTGCGGAACACCGGCGGCGGGTTCGTCGAGCAGCAACACCTTGGGACGAAGTGCCAAAGCAAGGGCAATTTCCAGAAGACGCTGCTGGCCATATGCGATCTCGCTCACCCGCAATTGACCGAGGGATAGAAGACCGAGCGTATCGAGAATGTCGCGCACTTCATCCATCACTTCGGGCATTTTGCGATAGTTGCCCAGAATGCGCGCCGTCTTCCCTTCGCGTTGCAGGACTGCAAGCGCGACATGTTCTTCGGGTGTCATGTCGAAGAAGAGGCGGGTAACCTGAAATGACCGCACAAGCCCGCGCCGGACGCGCTGCATGGCGTTAAGCCTGGAGATGTTCTCGCCACCCAGCGCTACCGTACCGGAGGTGGTCGGAAGATTGCCCGTTACGAGATTGACGAAAGTGGTCTTGCCCGCACCATTGGGGCCAATGAGGGCAACGCGATCGCCTTTCGCCATGCTGAGCGAAACGTCATTTGTGACGGCCAGCCCGCCGAAATTCTTGCGCAGTTTCGTTACTTCAAACACGGTACTCATTTGCGATGCGCCTTCTTTTCAAAGTAATAGGCGACGGTTCCATAGAGACCGCGCGGCGCAAACAGCACGACTGCAATCAGCAGGGCACCGACCATTGTAAGCCAGTGGAAAGGGTTTGCAGCAGAGACGAGGTCTTCGAACCACATGAAGACTACAGTGCCAATCAGCCCGCCGAACAGCGATCCCGTGCCGCCGAGAACCAACATCACCAGAGCTTCTGCCGACATGGTGAAGCTGAGACTGTCGAGCCCGACGACCTGCGTTGAAATTGCGTTCAGCGCCCCGCCAATGCCGGCAACGGCACCGGAGATAACATACATGCGAAGCTGTGCCGACTGAACCGAAGCTCCCATTGCATGGATGCGGATCGGGTCTTCTTTCACACCCCGGCATAGCATGCCAAACGGTGAGCGTACGACATAACGGAGAAAGATGAAGGAAACGAGCAGCAGGATTACGGCATAAATGTAGACGGTGTGACCGTAGAGATCGAACTCGAATATGCCGAAGATCGGATCGGGCGAGATACCGCTTAGTCCGTCGCTTCCGCCGGTCCAGCTTGAGGCCTTGTTGGCCGCTTCATGAAAGAGATGGATAACGGCA
>Ga0182748_1002091_pt1 | contig 18455 bp, 16 predicted proteins | sample eDN3rd37CKraftOP_FD_128877 | JGI IMG/M metagenome (GOLD analysis project Ga0182748, IMG submission 128877) | Enriched Organic Plus compost microbial communities from Emeryville, California, USA - eDNA 3rd pass 37_C Kraft OP (version 2) (version 2) ...
ATTGGACCGAGTGCACTCACAGAGATGGTGGCGTTGCTCGCGCAGAATCTCGAGGGTCAGCCCGTGTGATGGCCGAGAAAACAGGATCTCTCCAGCCAACTAGGATTTTTGCAACAGAGCCAAGCGTCGTACAGTCAGATGCAGTTCTATCCTTCGACCCGCACACGGCAGATCGGCAATCATCCGAGAATATCGACTATGAACCCGCCGGGAAGCGTTTCCGCATTCGGGGCACCTGCAATCTCGGCACTGACCGTATGCGGCGATAACGATCGCATCGGGTGTTTGATGCACTGACTCCACGTTCAATTCGGCAGGGATCAGATCGGAAAGCCGAAACTGTGCTCGCATGGCGCTGGATCTCCGTGAAAATCCAGGCCAGTAGAATCTAAAACATCATCAAGAGTGAGTCAGACCCCTTATTCCATGCCTAATCACAGTCAGCCGTCTGCTGCGCGATCTCCAGGAGCTCTTGAAGCTGCCGCTGTTTGAAAAACGAGGCTCGGGGCTCGTGCCGACGGCGGCGGCCACAGCCCTTTACACCGAGGTCGAACGTTCATTTTCCGGGCTTGACCGGATTGCGGCCGCAGCCGAAGAGATTCGCGTGCGGCGCACCGGGATGCTGCGCGTTGCCGCGTTACCGGCTTTGGCAAACGGATTCCTTCCGCGCTTCGCCGGACATTTCCTGACCGAGAGGCCAAACCTGAACTTCGCGCTCGTCGGGGTCATCTCACCCATCGTCATCGACTGGGTTTTGAACCTCCAATGTGACGTCGGTTTTGCGGAGGCACCCATGGCGCATTCTGGCTTAATGACCGTTCGCATGCCGGTGCTGCCACGGGTGGCGATATTGCCTGAAGGTCACCGCCTTTGTTCGAAAGCGGTCCTTCGTCCGCGCGACTTCGAGGATGAGACATTCATCTCTTTGACGCCAGGGAGTGTCAGCCGGTATGTGATCGACGACGTCTTTGCCAAGCATAGTGTCAGGCGCGATCTCAGGATCGAAACGACCCTATCGGAAATTATGTGCGGAATGGTCTCGTCCGGTCTTGGCCTCTCGATCTGCGACCCCTTCACAGCCAGAGAATTCGCATCGCGCGGCGTCGTGTCGAGGCGCTTCGTTCCCCATATAGACTTCGAGTTTGCCGCGGTTTTTCCTCCCCAGCGTGGCCCCTCCGCCGTCGCAGAGGAATTTGTGGCCGCATTCGCCGAACATGTGCGGGCAAACGCGGAAGGTGATGCAGCGTCAGGAAATTGACTGGGCATCGCATTCCGAGAAATACCTGATGAAACCGCTCGCATGCGAGACGATATAATCGGTGAATTCCTTGCCGATCTCCGCATTCGAAAGACCCGCATCCCCGCCGATCAGCCCATGTTCGTTGACGTCGAAAACGTCGAGCGGGACGAGGACTTCGCTCTCGCCGTACCGGACGGCGGAAAGTCCCGAAGTTTCAAGTCCGAAAGCCTTGTTGGCGCTGCTCTTCTCGATCAGGTCCGGCCGCATCAGATCGGGAAAGAGGTAATAATAGACGGAGGTGATCGGGTCCGCCCCGTGGCCGCCGGCCCGCTCACCGAGATCGCCGTGCAGCCTCTGCCAGAGGCTGGAGGGGATCGCTTTCCAGATATTGATGGAGGGAATGATGATCCCGTGCGACTGCTTGAAGCCACGCACGGTCTGGTCGATCAGTGCCGTATTCCCGGTATGGCCGTTGAAGAGCACGATATGCGTGAGCCCGTGATCGAGGAAGGCGGTGATGGCGTCTTCGAGCAGCGCGCAGAATGTCGAGGCGCGAAGCTGGATGCCGCCCGGCACGCAGCGGAACACGTCGGCATATCCGAAGGGGATCGTCGGCGCGATCAGCGCTCCGGAGGCTTCCCCCACCAGTTCGGCGAGCCTTTCGGAGAGCATGTAATCCCCCATGGGAGCATGCGGGCCCTGCTCTTCCTGACTTCCGAGCGGAATGACGATGACGGGTTTTTCCGCCAGACGTTCCCGGAACTCCACGAATGTCATGTCCTTGATGGCGACCTTGGTCATGCCTTCTTTCTTTCCAGTTTTTCGGCTTGCAAATTCACGATAGGCTCGGAGGCTTCCGGCCGCGGATTGAAGCACGCGTAGCGGTGATCGCTGCTGCCGTGCATATCTGGGAACTCCTGTCCGCAGCGCTCGACGGCAAAGGGACAGCGCGAACGGAAGGGGCATCCTTCCGCCGGGTCTCCGTCGCTTTTCACCTCCGCATCCCAGGGCCAGTCGGGCCTGAATGCATCGTCCTCCTCCGAAACCGTCGGAATGGAGGCCAGCAGAAGCTGGGTGTAACGATGCCGCGGCGAATGGAAGATCGCGGCGACGCTGCCTTCCTCGACAACCCTGCCCCGATACATCACCACGACACGGCTCGCAACGACCCGCACAACACCGAGATCGTGGGTGATGAACAGGTAAGCGAGATCGAATTCTTTCTGCAGATCCCGCAAAAGCCGCAGGATATGAGCCTGCACGGACACATCGAGCGAGGAAGTAGGCTCATCGAGCACCAGCAACTCCGGATTGGTGGTGAGCGCCCGGGCAATCGCCACGCGCTGCCGCTGGCCGCCGGAAAGCGCGAGCGGCCGCCGGTCGCGATGCCCGGCATTGAGGCCGACCTTCTCCAGAAGCTGCCCGATCCGCCGCCTGCGCTCGGCACGGCTGCCGATGCCGTGAACATCGAGCGGCAGCCCGATCGCCTGACCGATCGATTTGCGGGGATTGAGGGTCGAATAGGGGTTCTGCTGCACCAGCCCGATCTTCCGCCGGACGGCTTTCGACCGGCGGCCTTTAAGCTGTTCTCCCGCCAACTCCACCTCGCCGCTGGTCGGCACCTCGATGCCGAGGATCAGATTGGCGAGCGTCGTCTTGCCGGAGCCGGATTCGCCGACGATGGCGACTGTCTCCCCTTTGTTGACCGTCAGACTGATGTCGGTAACAGCATGTATCGTCGCGCTGCCCACATGAAAGACCTTGTTGACTTTGGTAACCTTCAGCAAGGGCGGGCTCATGCAAACTCCTCCTGGTGGATGCAGGCCACGCGCTGCATTCCGAATTCGCGCAACGGGATCGGCTGCAGGCACTCATCGGTGGCGAGCGCGCATCTGGGTTTGAAAGGACAGCCCTTCATCGGCTCCCGCGGGTCGGGCACCGAACCTTCGATCGGCTCCGGCAGCTCGTTGCTGGAAAGCCGCGGGACGGAGGCCAGGAGGGCGCGGGTATAGGGATGACGCGGATTGGCGAAAAGCTCGGCTGTCGAGGCCTCTTCGACGATACGGCCCGAATACATCACGCAGACCCGGTCCGCGAATTGCCGCACGACACCGAGGTTGTGCGAGATGAACAGGATCGATGTGCCGTAGGATTCCGACAGCCGCTTCATGATCAATAGCGTCTGCTGCTGCACAGTCACGTCGAGCGCGGTGCCCGGTTCATCGGCAATCAACAGACGTGGCCGGCTGATCAGGCCCATGGCGATCATCACGCGCTGGTTCAAGCCGCCGCTGAGCTGAAAACTGTAGCTGTCGAGAACGCGGATCGGATCAACGATCGACACGTCGCGAAGCGCCTTGTTCATCCGCGCCTCCGCCTGTTCGGCGTTGAGTTCCGGATGTGAACGGGACAGCACCGCGAGAAACTGGTTGCGGATCGTATAAACTGGATTGAGCGCCGCCATCGGATCCTGGAAGATCATCGTCATGTCCCGGCCGCGCCGCTCGCGTAGCCGCGAAGGCCGTTCGGTGATGAGGTCGCTGCCTTCGAAGACGACGCTGCCGGTAAGGCGACGATTGCGCTCGGGCAGCAGGCCGAGGATTGCGCGGGCCGTCACCGATTTGCCGCTGCCGGACTCCCCGACAAGCGCCACCCGCTCGTGCTCCCGCACCGACAGGCTGACGCCGCGCAGCACGTTGACAGGCCCGTCGAGCGTGTCGAAGGTGAGGTCGAGGTCTTTTACGGTCAGGATTTCCTTCATCCGCTCAACCCACAATATCGAAGAGGTCGCGCAGGCCATCCGCGACGAGGTTGAAACCGAGCACCACGATGAAGATGCCCATGCCGGCCATGACCGACAGCCACCAGATATCCGGCAGGTATTGCGCGCCCTCCGAAACCATGGTGCCGAGATCGGGCGTCGGCGGCGGTGCGCCCATGCCGAGGAAGCTCAAGCTGGCGCCGAGCAGGATGACGAAGCCCATGTCGAGGCTCGCCTTGGTGAACAGGTTCGGTGCGCAGTTCGGCAGCAGTTCGGAAAACATGACGCGGAGCGGTGAGGCCCCCACCACTTCCGCCGCGACGACGAAGCCCTCGTATTTCAGCGATCGCACGATCCCGTAGACGAGGCGCGCATGCCACGGCCACCAGACGGTCGCCATCGCGATCATGGCATAGAGCTGCGAGGGTTTGGCGAGGCCGAGGATCGCCATGGCCAGCACGAGCGACGGGATGGCCAGAAAGATGTCGGTGATCCGCATCAGCACGAGCTCGGTCTTTCCGCCGAGATAGGCGGCGGTCATGCCAACCGCGGTGCCGATGGTGATCGAGATCGCGATGACGACGGCTCCGAGCATCAGCGAATTACGGAAGCCGAAGATGATGCGGCTCAGGACATCGCGTCCGACCGTATCCGTCCCGAGCCAGTATTTGGCGCCCGGCGGCTGGTTGGCATCGAGGAAGTTCACCACCACGCCTGCGTGTTCCGGATAAGGCGCCACATAGGGCGCAAAGATCGCGCAGAAGAAGACAACTGCAATCAGGACTGCGCCGAGGACCGAAAGCTTGTTGCGCGCAAATCGGCGCCATCCACGCCAGCGCGCCGAAGACTGAGTCATGACGATTTCAACCTGATTTTGGGATCGATGAAGGAGACGACCGTATCGACGATCATGTTGACGAGAACGAAGAAGAACGAGATCACCATGACGACACCCACCACCGCGTTCAGATCCTTGCGGACGATGGCGTTGACGCCGTATTTCGCAAGCCCCGGCCACATGAAGATCGTCTCGACGAGGAAGGCATTGCCGAGCAGCGCCACGATCTGCATGCCGAGGATCATCAGCGTCGGAATGAGAGCGGGCCTCAGCGCCCATTTGAAGGCCACCGAGGCCTCGCTGAGACCGTAGGCGCGGGCAAACTCGACATAGGGCCTGTCGTAGCTGTCGACCATGTTGGTTCGGGTGAGCCGTGATATCTGCGCCATGCCGGAAAGTGACAGGGCGAAGGCCGGCAGGATGATATGCAAAAGGGCGTCGAGCGCCACGCCCCATTGGCCGGCGATCAGTGCATCCAACGTATAAAGCCCGGTGACATGCGGCGGCGGCGTGAGCCACTCGCTGAGCCTGCCGCTGAGCGGCAGCCATTGATACCAGAAGGCAAGCACGATCATCATCAGCAGCGCCCAGACGAAATTCGGCAGGGCGACGCCAAGCAGCGAGAACAGTCGGGCGGCATTGTCCAGCCATCGATCCTTATAGTGGGCACTGGCAATGCCAAGACCGACGCCGAGGATCGTCATGCTGAGACCGGAATAGAGCACCAGTTCCAGCGTCGCCGGAAAGCCGGCCGCGATGTCGGACGACACCGGCTGATCGGTATAAAGCGAGCGGCCGAAATCGAATTGCACCGCACCCGTTATGAAGCGCGCGTATTGTTCGACCAGCGGCCGGTCGAATCCCATCTGCTGGCGCATGGCCTCGACCTGTTCATTGCTCGCTTCCGGCCCGAGCGCCAGGCGTGCGGGATCACCCGGGATGACGCGCGCCAGGAGGAAGATCAGGATCGAAACCCCGACAATGACGATAAGACCGCTCAAGAGGCGGTAGGACAGAAATCGGATCATGGGTACCGATGCTTTCGATGCCGCATTGAAGACGGGATGTCCGGGGCCAATCGTAATCCGACCCCGGCCGTTTCATCCACCGGAAAACCGGCTCTCACCGCCTCAGGTGGTAATGCTCATGCGGTCGTAACAGTAGTTGCCCGCCATGATCGGCACGGACTGTTTGGGATCGACGAGACCGGGAACGCGCAGGTAATTCTGGTAGGCGGCAAGGTCGATCGGCTGGTAGAGGTAGACCGAAGGATATTGCTCGCGGATGACGCCAGCGAGCTCCTTGTAGATATTCTCGCGTTCGTGCCGATCGGTAACCGTCCGCGCCTTCTCGAGCATGGCATCGATTTCCGGCGTATGCAGCCAGTGCATCGACAGATAGGTACCGGCAGCCGAGCTGTGATATTCGCCCCAGAGCATGGAATCGACATCGGTCGTGGAAAGAGACGTGGCGACAGAGCAGATATGCGGCGAGGATTCCGGCTTGGTGGCCATCTCGACGATCTGCGGCCAGGGTGCGGAATTGATGTTCACCTTGATGCCGAGTTCGGAGAGATTGGCCTGGAGCAGCAGCGCAAACTTCTCCTGCAACGCCACGGACTTGAACCAGACGAGATCGAGGCTCAGATCCTGGCCCGCATATTTGGAAGCGGCAAGCGCGGCCTTGGCGGCTTCGACATCCCGCTTGATGAGCGGCACATCCGGATCGTAGCCGATCACGCCCGCCGGGATCGGCCCGCGGATCGGCAGGCCCTGCTTTTGGCCGGCCACCTCGAGCAGGCCGTAGAGCTGGCCGTAGTCGAAGGCGAGCGCGATCGCCTTGCGGACGTTGACGTCGTCGAGCGGCGCCTTCTGGGTGTTGAGCTTGAAGTGGAAAATGCCGGGCTTCATGTCCGAGCCGACGGAGATGCCCGGCGACCTGGAGAGCGCCGCGACGATTTCCGGCGACAGCGGCAGGCGGGTGAGATCGATCTCGCGGCGCGGCATCAGCTGGCGGACCGCGACGGCTTCCACGCCGAACTTCGAACGGATCATTTCCGGGGCATTTTCCGCGAAGCCGCCGAAATAATCCTTGTTGATCTCCATGACCGTCTCGACCTGAGGGTTGTGGCTGACGATCTTGTAGGGCCCGCTGCCTGCATCGGCACCGCCGAGGAAGGCTTCGCCATAATCGCCGAACTCGCCGAAGGTCCCGTCCTTCTTGTTCGCCATGATGAGCGCCTTGTTCACCACGGCCAGCCTGACCAATGCCGCCAGGAACGGGGCGAAAGGCTTCTTGAGCGTGAAGACGACCGTGTTCGGAGCGGTTGCCTCCACCTTCCCGATATCGGAGAACAGGTAGGCGTATCCCCGCTTCATGGTGGTCATGCGGTTGGCGGAGAAGACCACGTCGTCGGCCGTCAGCGGCGCACCGTCATGGAACTTCACGCCATCGCGCAGCTTGAACGTATAGGTCTTGCCGTCATCCGAAATCGTCCAGGATTCCGCCAGCGACGGCTGCAATTCACCACCCGGGAGCGGGCGGACGAGGAAGTCGTAGAGATTGAACATCAGGATGGAGCCCGGAAAATCCACGGGCTTGTGCGGGTCCGCCTGACCGATATTGCCGTCCGCCAGGCGGAGCACGCGTTTCTGCTGGGCAAGAGCAGGGACAGCGGACATGCCGAAACCGGCCACCAGCCCGAACGCCGCCGTGGTTCCTAAAAGCTGCCTGCGCGATAGATTGATATCTGACATTATTAGTTCCCCTTGTTTCGGCGTCCGCCGTGTAACCGGCGATTCCTTTTAAGACCCGCGACCGAGGGCGATCCCATCGCTCGCAAGTGCCCTTTTTGGCGGGTCTTTCCGATGTGACACAGAACAGTAACAAGCGATGCCGCACTGCAGAATACGTGCAAGCCCTTACCGCATGAAGCTCCGTAGCAGCCCTTATTTTCACGGCATCGCCGAAAGGTATCCTCAGACCCTCTTGTAAATGTAAGAGGGGACGAATGCGTCAATTTCTCGAAAGCGAGATAGAACCTCTGGCGATCGGCGCCTGGGTTCTTGGAACGGGTGGCGGCGGCAGCCCTTATCACGGGTTTCTCAATCTGAAGAAGCTGTACCGCGAGGGCCGGACGGTGCAGTTGATCTCACCGGAAGAACTGGCCGATGACGCCAATGTCGCGGTCGTCTCCTCCATGGGTGCGCCCATGGTGGGCCTGGAAAGGCTGACCGATCCGCAGATCCTCGTTGAGGCCGTCCAGATGATGGAAGAATATCGCGGCGTGAAGTTCGACGCGATCATGTCGGTCGAAATCGGCGGCGGCAATGCTATCCAGCCCTTTCTCGCTGCAGCATTGATGGACCTGCCGGTCGTCGATGCCGATGCGATGGGTCGCGCCTTTCCGGAGGCGCAGATGACCAGTTTCGCGATCGCCGACCTGCCGATGTTTCCCCTGACCCTTGCCGACGTCCGCGACAACGCCGTCGTCGTCGCACGTGCCGCGTCGTGGAAATGGATGGAACGCATCTCGCGCAAGGTCTGTGTCGAGGTGGGCTCCGTGGCAGCGACCTGCAAGGCGCCGAGAACGGGACGTGAAGTCAAGGATTTCGGTATCCACGGAACCGTGACCCAGGCGGTCGCGATCGGCAACGCCGTGCAGCGGGCGCAAAGGGAACATCGCGATCCGGTCCAGGCGATCCTGGAACAGGAAGACGGCAAGCTCGTCTTCGTCGGCCGCGTGTGGGATGTCGAACGGCGCACGACCGAGGGCTTCCTCCGGGGCAAGACGCTGATCGACGGGCTGGGCGACTATCACGATCAGCAGATTCTGATCAACTTCCAGAACGAATATACGCTGGTCTCGCGCAACGGTGAGCCACTCGTCACCACACCCGATCTCATCTGCGTCCTCGACACCGTCTCCGGTGAAGCGATCGGCACCGAAACGCTCCGTTACGGGCAGCGCGTCACCGTAATCGCCATGCGGGCCGCTCCGATCCTCACCACGCCGAAGGGACTGGAACATGTCGGCCCCCGCGCCTTCGGGCATGATGTCAATTTCAAATCGGTTTTCCAGTCATGAAGCGTATCGGTATTGATGTCGGCGGCACCAACACGGATGCCGTCCTCCTTGACGGAAAAAGAGTGGTCGCCGGCGTGAAGGCGCCGACCACCGCGGATGTCATGTCCGGCGTGATCGCCTCCCTCCAGAAGCTCAAGACCGCTGCCCCCCAGGCGCTCGACGTCAGCGCCATCATGATCGGCACCACTCATTTCACCAATGCCGTGGTCGAGCGCCGCAATCTCATGCGCGTCGGCGTGATCCGCATCTGCCTGCCGACCTGCGCTTCCCTGGAACCGCTCTGCGACTGGCCCGACGACCTTCGCGCAGCCGTCGATCCGATGAGCTTCCTCGTGGCCGGCGGTACGGAATATGACGGACGCGATATCGTTCCTCTGGATGAGGGCGCGATCCGGGAAGCGGCGATGAGGATACGGGACGCTGGTATCCGCGCGGTCGCCATCACCGCCGTCTTCTCGCCCCTGCGCAACGATTTCGAATTGCGGGCAAAGGAAATCGTCGAGGAGATCTGCAAGGGCATCTTTATCACCTGCTCACACGAAGTCGGCCGCATCGGCTTGCTGGAGCGGGAAAACGTGACGGTGCTCAATGCCTGCCTCGGAAGACATGGGTTCGAGACTGTCCGGGCATTCAAGAACGCGCTGTGGGTCGCAGGCATCGATGCCCCGTTCTATCTGACACAGAATGACGGAACCGTGCTGCAGGCGGATACTGCCGCCCGCTTCCCCGTTTTCAGCTTCGCCTCGGGCCCGACCAATTCCATGCGCGGCGCGGCCTTCCTCTCCGGCATCGAGGACGGCGTGGTCTGCGACGTCGGCGGAACGACGAGCGACATCGGCTATCTGGTGAAGGGTTTCCCGCGGGAGGCGAACAGCGTCGTCAACATCGGCGGGGTGCGCACCCTCTTCCGGATGCCCGATCTGGTATCGCTCGGCATCGGCGGCGGATCGCTGATTGCGAAGAAAGGACCGAAGGTCGGACCGGAAAGCGTCGGTTTCCGCCTGCCCCAATCGGCACTCGTCTTCGGCGGCAATACGCTGACCATGACGGATATCGGCGTGGCCGCGGGCATGATGGACATCGGCGACAGATCGCTCGTCTCGCATCTCGACCGCACACTGGTTCAGGCGGTCCTGAAATCGGTCAAGGAACGGCTGGAAGATGCGGTCGACCAGATGAAGACCTCGCCCGAGGACGTCGAACTGATTGCGGTCGGCGGCGGCGCGCCGCTCATTCCGGAGATCATGGAAGGCGTGTCCCGCGTCGTGCATTGCGAACACGGCGGCGTCGCCAATGCGGTTGGAGCGGCCTCCGCCATGATTTCCGGCGAAGTGGACCAGATCGCCAGCGGCGTCGATCGCGACAAGGCGCTCGCAGACGCGGAAGAACTTGCCCGGTTGCGCGCGATCGAAGGTGGCGCCGACGAAACGACGCTCACCATTGTCGATATCGAAGACGTGCCGATCGCTTACCTGCCGGGAAATGCGCGGCGGGTCCGCGTCCGGGTCGTCGGCGAGATCGCCGGCTGGCAACCGCAGACCGATGCCGCGGAATGAACTCCTTCAAAGAAAGGGCAGATGCGGCCGCACCTGCCCTTTTTCTCCTTGCGCGGCTGGAAGAGTGACATAGGATGGCGACCTGGGAGGTATGTTCAACCAGCGCTAGCTTGATTGGAGAACATCGGAGTTGGAAAAGCGCGTATGCTTCGTCACCTTGGGGCAGTCTCCCCGGCCGGAGCTCATCTCCGAGGTGATGCGGACAGTCGGCGGGAACGTCGTCTTCGATCAGGTCGGCGCTCTGGACGGCCTCACCGCCGAAGAAGTCGCCAAGCACGCGCCAAAACCCAATGAACATCCCTTGGTAACCCAGGTGAAGGACGGCCGTCAGGTCGTTGTCTCAGGCCCTTTCATCGAAGAGCGGCTGTCGACCGTCATCGCTCATGTCGACCGGCTTGGCTATGAACTCATCATTCTGCTGTCGAGCGGCATCTTCAGGCACTTTCCAACATCCACGCCCTTTCTGCACGGCCAGCTTGCCGTGGACGAATGGATCGCCTCGTTTATCATGGGAAGCGCCCAGCTCGGCGTGGTCTTTCCGCTACGCCGCCAGGCATCCGATCCCTGCAGTCTCAACGAATACGGCATTCTCATCCAGAGTTCCCGCAGGGTCGACTATTCCGGCGAGGCGAACCGGATCGAGGAAACCGCGCTGCTCCTCGGTTCGGCAGACATCATCCTCATGCACTCGGTCAGCTACACGGAGGAAATGGCGAAGCAGCTCGCGGCAGTCACCCGCAAGCCGGTCATCACCGCCCGCCGCGTCATCGCCGGAGCGCTGCATCTGCGGCTGATGGAATCGCATGCCCCGGCGATCGCTGGCGCCATCCAGGCCAGCGAACTCAATCTGATCGAGCGGCTGCCTTCGCCGAACGAGCCGCTGACGGGCCGCGAGCAGGAAGTTCTGGCGCTCGTGCTGGACGGCAAATCGAATAAGGAAATCGCCAAGGAACTCGGCATCAGTCACCGCACGGTGGAAATCCACCGCAGCCGGGCCATGGGAAAATACAATGCCACGACGGCAATGCAGCTCATCCGCCGGGCCATGATCCAGACGCATCAATAGCGCGGCTACGTGCGTCCACGTATTTTTCTCTTCCCTGCCCTCTTCTAAGCTGCTGCCATCAAAAACGCGAAAAGAACAGGGGACGCGCGATGCCGGGATCAGAGAAGATGATCAAGCTGGGTGCCTTTCTGACCGCGACGGGCCAACATATTGCGGCCTGGCGCCATCCGGACGTCAAGGAGGATGGCGGCGTCAACCTTCAGGAATACATCAGGATCGTGAAGGTCGCCGAACGCGGCAAGTTCGACATGATGTTTCTCGCCGATAACGCCGGTGTCTGGGAACGGGACATCGACTCCGATGGCCGCAGTTCGCGCGCAGCCTATTTCGAACCGATCACGCTGCTTTCCGCGCTCGCATCCGTCACCGAGAATATCGGCCTCGTCGCCACCGCGACCACGACGTTCAACGAGCCCTATAACGTCGCCCGCAAATACGCCTCTCTCGACCACTTGAGCGGCGGGCGCGCCGGCTGGAACCTCGTCACCTCGGCCAACGAAGCGGAAGCCTATAATTTCGGCTTCGACGTGCATCTCGCCCATGCCGAACGTTATAAGCGCGCACGGGAATTCGCCGATGTCGTGTTCGGCTTATGGGATAGCTGGGAAGACAATTCCTTCATGCGCGACAAAGAGAGCGGCCGTTATTTCGATCCGGCGACGCTCCATATCCTGGGTCATAAGGGTGACTATTTCTCCGTACGTGGCCCGCTGAACGTGCCGCGTACGCCGCAGGGCCGGCCGATCGTGGTCCAGGCCGGCTCCTCTGAAGACGGCATGGATCTGGCGGCCCTCTGCGCCGACGTCGTCTTCACCGCCCAGCCGACGCTGGAAGACGGCGCCGCCTTTTTCAAGGCTCTGAAATCCCGCCTGCCAGCCTATGGCCGCAATCAGGACGACCTGAAAATCATGCCGGGCCTCTCCCCTGTCGTCGGGCGGACCAAGGCTGAAGCCGAAGACAAGTTCGCCGCGCTCCAGAACCTGATCGACCCGATCGTCGGCCTCGGCCTCCTCTCATCGATGGCAGGATACGATCTCAGCGGCTATGACGTCGATGGCCCCTTCCCCGATATTGCGGATAGCAATACGGGCAAGGGCCGGCTGAAGGTGCTGAAGGATACGGCCCATCGCGAAAACATGACGATCCGGCAGCTCTATATGCGGATCGCCGGCACGCGCGGCCATCACCTCGTCATCGGCACGCCCCAGGAGATTGCCGACAAGATGGAGGAATGGTTCAAGGGTGATGCGGCGGACGGCTTCAACATCATGCCGCAGTCCCTCCCCGGCGGCCTGACGGATTTTGTCGACCTGGTCATTCCGGAACTGCAGCGGCGCGGCCTCTTCCGCACGGAATACGAGGGCAAGACGCTTCGCGCCAACCTGGGACTGCGCTGGCCGCAGAACCGGTTTGCCTCCGTCACGGATCACGCTGCGGAATGACGCTTCGCCGTTCTCGTCGAGAACCGTACTCCCCACGACCCGACCGGAAGAAAATCTCATGACCTCGCCTAGAATCCTCGGCATAGCGGGCAGCACGAGCTGTCCGTCGAAGACCCGCGCTCTCGTTGCGCATATCGTGGACGATGTCGCCCGCAAAACCGGTGCGTCCGGCAAGGTCAGCGACCTGACCGAAATCCTGCCGGAACTCGGCACGACGACCATGCGCTCCACGGCTCCGGAAAGACTGGAAGCCATGCTCTCTGCGATAGAAACTGCGGATGCGCTGGTATTCGGCAGCCCGATCTACAAGGGGTCCTATAGCGGCCTCTTCAAGCATCTCGTTGACCTCGTCGATCCGCTGGCTCTCGTCGGAAAGCCTGTCCTCATCTGCGCGACGGGCGGCGGACAGCGGCATGCGCTCGCGGTCGAGCATCAGATGCGCCCGCTTTTCGGTTTCTTCAGCGCCGCCACGGTGCCCTCCGCTATCTACGCCTCTGAAGCGGATTTCGAAAACGGCGTGCTGACGGCCGGTCCCGTTCGCGAGCGCTGCGAGACTGCCGCCCGCCAATTGGCCGGCATGCTGGGCGCCATCATACCCGCACCGATATCCGCCACCCTCTGAGAAGACCGCATTGAAGGAGAAGAAGCATGTTTCGTGTGGGTATCGATGTCGGCGGAACCAATACGGATGCGGTCATCATGTCCGACCGCACGGTGGTTGCGGGCGTGAAGGCGGCAACCACCGAAGACGTCATGTCCGGCGTCGTGGAGGCATTGGAAAGCGTGCTCGCAAAGGCGGGCATCGCGCGGGAACGGATCACCCATGTGATGATCGGCACCACGCATTTCACCAATGCCGTCATCGAGCGCAAGCATATCAGCCCGGTTGCGGCGATCCGGCTCGGCCTGCCAGCCACTGCCTGCTTGCCGCCGATGGTCGACTGGCCGGCGGACCTGCGCGCGGCGACCGGGATGCATACCTACATGGTTCGCGGCGGTTATGAATTCGACGGGCGCGAGATCGCCACCCTCGATCTGGACGAGCTGGACCGCATTGCCGGCGACATGAAAGACAAGGGGTTAACTGCGGCGGCTATCACCTCCGTCTTCAGCCCCATCAACAGCAAGATGGAACAGGCCGCACGCGATCGCCTGCTGCAGAGATGCCCGGGCGCCAAAGTCGTGTTGTCAAGCGATATCGGCCGCATCGGCCTCCTGGAGCGCGAGAGCGCCGCAATCATGAACGCCAGCCTGCTGACGCTCAGCGCCCGCACCGTCAATGCCTTTTCCGAAGCGCTCGCGGCAGCCGGCATCGCCTGCCCCTTCTTCATCACCCAGAACGACGGGACGCTGATGGCGGCCGAAACCGTCAAGCGCTTCCCGGTCCTGACCTTCGCATCCGGTCCCACCAATTCGATGCGCGGCGCAGCTTTCCTGACCGGCATCCGAGACGGTATCGTCGTCGACATCGGCGGCACGACGACGGATATCGGCGCGCTGCAGCATGGCTTTCCGCGGCAGGCCGCGACCGTGGTCGATATCGGCGGCGTCAGGACCAACTTCCGCATGCCGGACGTCTTTTCGATCGGCCTCGGCGGCGGTTCGCTGGTCCGGCAGTCGGATGACGGCCGCGTCATCGTCGGCCCGCAGTCCGTCGGCTATCGCATTTCGAATGAAGCGCTGGTCTTCGGCGGCAGCGTGCTGACCGCGACCGACATTGCCGTCGCGCGCGGCGAGGCTTCGGTGGGAAATAGCGAGGCAATAGCCTCTCTGGATGCCCTCCTCCTCGACAAGGCCCGCGCCGAAATAACCGCGATCCTCGAACATGGCGTCGAGCGCAGCCGTATTTCGCCGGTTCCGATCCCGGTCATCGCGGTCGGCGGGGGTTCGATCCTGATGCCGAGCCATATCGGCGACCTGCAGGTCGTGCGGCCCGAGAATTTCGCAGTCGCGAACGCGGTTGGTGCAGCGATCGCCCAGGTCAGCGGCGAGGTCGACCGCGTCTTCTCGCTCACCAACGGATTGACGCGTGAGATATGCCTCAAGCAGGCGGAAGAGGAGGCGCGCGGCAAGGCGATCGCCGCCGGCGCCAAGCCGGAAACGGTAGAGGCGATCGAACGCGAGGACGTGCCGCTTGCCTATCTGCCCGGCAATGCCACCCGCATCCACGTCAAGGTTGTCGGCGAGATGGCCGGCACCGGCTTCTGATTCAGACCAGTTCACGCTCACGCAGGAGATACCCAATGTCATCCTTCTCGGTCGGAAGCAGCGATATGGAAGCGATCGCGCTCGGCGGCGCATTCATGGGAACGGGCGGTGGCGGCGACCCTTACATCGGCAAGCTGATGGCGCAGGCTGCAATCACCGAGCACGGGCCTGTCACCGTGATCGATGTCGACGATATCGCCGACGACGCCCTCTGCGTACCGGTCTGCATGATGGGTGCACCGACGGTCATGCTGGAAAAGCTGCCTAACGGCCAGGAAGCCTATCAGGCGCTCCAGAAGCTCGAAGCCTATCTCGGCCGGCGCGCTGACGTGCTGGTCTGCATAGAGGCCGGCGGGTTGAATTCGACGATTCCCTTCGCGGTCGCGGCGGCGACCGGTCTGCCGCTCGTTGACGGCGACGGCATGGGCCGCGCCTTTCCGGAGCTGCAGATGGTCTCCTTCACGATGTTCGATATCCCTGCGACGCCGATGGTCATCGCCGACGAGAAGGGCAACAGTTCGGTCATTAACGCCATATCGAACCGCTGGACCGAGCGGCTGGCACGTTGCCAGACTGTCGAAATGGGAGGTGCGGCCTTGGTCGCCCTTTATCCGACGAGCGGCGCCCAATTGAAGCGTAGCCTGCTCCGCCGCACGGTTTCGCTCCTGAAAGAGATTGGCGAGACCATCGCATGCGAGCGCAAGGCCAACCGCAATCCAGCCGACACGCTGACGAGCCGGCTGAACGGCCGAAAACTCTTCACCGGCCGCGTGGTCGATATCGACCGCCGCACGGTCGGCGGGTTCGCGCGGGGAAGAGTGACCTTCAAGGGTATGGACAGGAGTGCGGGCAAGCTCTTCACCGTCGACTTCCAGAACGAATTCCTGGTTGCCTCGGACGAAACGGGAGCGCTACTGACAATGACACCGGATCTGATCTGTGCCCTCGACGCCGATGGCGGCCTACCGGTGACGACGGAACAGCTGCGTTACGGCCTTGCGGTCACTATGCTCGGTATTCCTTGTGCTGATTTCTGGGCGACGGATATAGGTATCGAACTCGTCGGACCGGGTTACTTCGGATACGAACATTCCTACGTGCCACTGCACCAACTGGGATAGGATCCAGTAGTCAGCTGCGATCAATAAGGGGAGACGGCTTCGGACTCCAAGCCCGCCAAGACGAAAGCAACGAGATTCCACTAAATTCCGGATGCCGAGGTCGCGATACCAGGGTGCCTAGGACATCCGACAGGCCCAGTTGCGGTCGAAACCCGTTCTGCAAACGAGGGACGCTCGTGAAAATGGCTATCTTCATGTTGACGCTGGGAACGAGGGTAAGTGTGGCGATGGGCGCGCGCAGGGCCGGCGTGATCGTCGTCACCCGAACGAAACGGCTTAGGTTCGGTGCTGCGAACCGGCGAACGGGTGGTACAGGTCAGAGGTCTTGATGGGAGTCGGACGCTCGACCCCGCCGCTGAAGCTAGCGACGCCAGTGGCGTGCAAGCCTCAAAGCGCCGCTGCAGCTGTGGGCCCTGCCCCGCGTAAAAAAGCGTAACGGCCACATCGATAAGCTTCGTCGCCTCCTCGTCCGTCAGGGCTTCGGCAACGCCAAGGCCCGCATCACGCATCGGTTCGGCAAACACCATCGCCATCAGCATCCGTGCTGCGAGGATGGGATCCTCCACCGACAGCCGGTTGGCACGGACATAGGCTGCAATATCACGGGCAAGCGGTTCGACGCCGAACAAAGAAATAGCGCCGATATAAAGCCTGGCCATCTGCTCAACCGCGATCCCTCGCTCATGAACAGCCGGTAGGACCTGATTCCGTCAGGGGAAAAGGCAAGCTCCGCGAAGGCATTGAGGTGGGCGACGAGCCTTTGCCGGGGATCCATTTCAAGATCGAAAGGGCCGACGTGCGATACCGAAGTGGCTTCGCCGCCAGGCCGCGTATTCCGCTTCCGAAGTCTCCCACCACAAATGTGAGGCTTCGGCCATATCGGGCCCGACCAGCCAGCGCAGCTGGTCCCGCGCGTCTCCTGCGGCCGAAAAGATGACCTCCGCAACTTCTTCGTCGGTCGCGAATGCGACCGGCGAGGCCGAGGTATAACTAGCCAGGCGCGCATTGACGTAGTCCTCATAGGCTTTGGGAACAGGAATGGCCTCTGCCGCGGCCCGCGTTCGTTCGAGGAAATTCGTGCCTGGTACGAACCCCGGAATGACGATCTTCAGGCGAATCGCTTGGTCGGCCAGTTCACCCGTCAAGGCTTCGGTGAAACTGTCCAGCGCGGCCTTGCTTGCGGAATAGGTTGCCATCAGCGGCTCGGCGACGATCGCCGATCCTGACGCGATGTTCACGACGGTCCCGCCGCCGGACAGCCGCATCCGGGGAATCGCCGCCCGCATCACCTTCAGCGGCCCGAAGAAATTGGTTTCGAACACGTCCTGCACTGTCTCCTGTGGTGTCACTTCGAACACCGAGAACAGCCCCTTGCCGGCATTGTTGACGACTGCGTCGATCTTTCCGAAGCGCTCGATTGCTGCGGAAAAGGCAGCGTCGATCGATTCCGCCTTCGGCACGTCCAGCGGCAATATCATCAGCCGGTCGCCGATCTGACCACCATCCCATTTCGCAGGATCGCGCATGGTCGCCACGACATTCCAGCCTCCCCCGAGGAACCGAATTACAGAGGCTCGCCCGAATCCGGAAGAACACCCGGTGATAAAAACTGTCTTGGGCATCCTCTGACTCCTTTCCTGTGACAACGGCTGGTATTCAAATAGACAGGGGATGCGACTTTAAGTCCCATTTTTGTTACAGATCATCTCAACCATGGACCCGCTGTCGCAAATTATTGATCTGCTCAAGCCCCGGGCGCTGCTCTGGAAACGGCTCGTCGCACGCGGCGATTGGAGCTGGCGGTTCCCGCCTGACCAAGGGGTCATCTTCGGCTTCGTTGTCACCGGAAAATGCGTTGTCTCCTCTCCCAGAACCGGGGAAAGATGTCTTGGCCCGACGGATTGCCTGTTGATGGTCTCACCGGGAAACTGGACTCTGAGCGGGTGGAGGAAAGGCTCAGGTCGAGTCATTCGCCGATGTGTATCCGGCAGCGGCGGACGAGGTGGCGTTCGCTTCGGAAGACACTGGCACATTGGCAATCTCTCTGCCCAATGGCCACACCATTCATTCGAACTCGGCAAATATTGATCCAGCTCTGTCCAGCCTCCTCGGACGCCACGTCTCGCTGGTATCCGA
>Ga0182748_1002092_pt1 | contig 18453 bp, 14 predicted proteins | sample eDN3rd37CKraftOP_FD_128877 | JGI IMG/M metagenome (GOLD analysis project Ga0182748, IMG submission 128877) | Enriched Organic Plus compost microbial communities from Emeryville, California, USA - eDNA 3rd pass 37_C Kraft OP (version 2) (version 2) ...
CGCGCGCTCCCGTCGGCTCGGTCGCCCGGTACGACGGCAACAGAGCTTGGCGTAAGCTCTTATTTTTCCTTCGCCCGCTGGCACGCTTCCCACACCTTGGCGGGCGTGGCGGGCATTTCCATGTGATCGGCGGCGCCGTTCGGGATGGCGTGCGCGATCGCGTTCATGACGGCGGCGATCGCCGCCGTAGTGCCGGCCTCGCCGGTGCCCTTGACGCCGAGCGGATTGGTGGTCGACGGCACCGGATGCAGCGCCTCGCGCAATTCGCGCGGCATGATCTCGGCATGCGGCATGCCGTAATCCATGAACGAGCCGGTGACCAACTGTCCGTTGGCATCGTAGACCGCGTTCTCGGTGAGCGCCTGGCCGAGCCCGTTGGCGATCGAGCCCTGCACCTGGCCTTCGACCACGGCCTTGTCGAGCGGATTGCCGCAATCGTCGACCGCCGTATAGGTGACGAGATCGACCAGGCCGGTTTCCGGGTCGATCTCGACCTCCGCGATATGGCAGCCGTTGGGGAAGGTGAGCGGCGCCTCGGCCTTCTCCTTGCTGTCGAGGCTCTGGCCGATCTCCCTGGCGCGCCGCGCCGTCTCGAACAGCGAAATGCGGCGGTCGGTGCCCACCACCTCGAACTGGCCGCTGCGGTACTGGATGTCGGACTCGGCGGCCTCCAGCAGTGCGGAGGCGACCTTCTTGCCCTTTTCCAGCACGACCTCGGCATTGCGCACGATGGCGGCGCCCGCGCACATGGCGGAGCGCGAACCGACCGAGGCGAAGCCGGTCAGGCCGAGCGCGGTGTCGCCGTGGCGGTGCACGATATGCGACGGATCGATATCGAGCCTGTCCGCCAGCACGCGCGGAAACACGGTGGCGTGGCTCTGTCCGGTCGATTGCACATTGCAGCCGAGGACGATCTTGTCGCCGTCGGCGAAGGTCACCGAGGCCTGTTCCATCGGCAGCGCGCCGGCATGTTCCAGCATGCAGGACACGCCAATGCCGCGATACTTGCCGCGTTTGGCCGCCTCGCGTTTGCGCTTGTTGAAATTGTCGTAGTCGGCGAGCTCGAGCGCGCGATCGACGATGGCCGGGAAGTCGCCGCTGTCGTAGGTGTTGCCGACCGCGGTCTTGATCGGAATCGCCGAGGGCGGAATGAGGTTTTTCTTGCGCAGCCGCACGGCATCGATGCCGGTGATGCGCGCGGCTTCCTCCACCACGCGCTCGAGCGCGTAATTGGCTTCCGGCCGGCCGGCGCCGCGATAGGGGCCGATCGGCACCGTGTTGGAGAAATAGCAGGCGATCGAAACGTCCACCTTCGGAATGCGGTACATGCCGGGCAGGCACCGCGCGAAATTGTTGGTGTTGATGCCGACGCCGGCGGTCGAGACATAGGCGCCCTGGTTGCACAAATGGCGCATACGGAGCGCCAGGAATTTGCCTTTCTCGTCGAGCGCGAGCTCGGCATGCGTCAGCGTGTCGCGCGCCTGGGTATCGGTGACGAACGCCTCCGAGCGCGTCGACTGCCAGTGCACCGGCCGTCCGAGCTTGCGCGCGGCCACCAGCAGCGCGGGATATTCCGGATAGACCGGCGTCTTCATGCCGAAGGCGCCGCCGACGTCCTCGGTGACGACCCGCAGCTTTTCCGGCGGCACGCCCATGATGGCGGCGGCCTGACCGCGCAGCGAATCGGCGCCCTGCGAGCAGGCGTGTAGAATATAGGTGTCATTGTCCTTGTCGTAGACGCCGGTCGCGCCGCGCGTTTCCATCGAGGCGACCACCATGCGCTGATTGACCACCGAGACGCGCGCGACATGCGGCGCCTTGGCGATGATGTCGGCGACTTCGCGCTCGTTGTCCTCGCTCGGCACCGGGCCGGGCCAATCGACCACCAGATTGCCGGGCGCATCGGCGAACAGCTGCGTCTCGGCTTTCATCGCGGTCTGAAGATCGACCACCGGCGGCAGTTCCTCGTAATCCACCGCGATCAGATCGGCGGCATCGAGCGCGAGCGCGGCGCTTTCCGCCACCACCATGGCCACCGGCTCGCCGGCATGCATCACTTTGTCGCCGGCCAGCGCGGGGCGGAACGGCATCGCCATCTTGGCGCCGCCGCGTCCGGGCACCGGCGGGTGCCGCGATACGCTGCCGACGCCGGCCGCCTTCATGTCCTCGGCCGTGAGCACCGCGAGCACGCCTTTCGCCTTGCGCGCCTCGTCGGCCTTCACCGCGAGCACGCGCGCATGGGCATGCGGCGAACGCACGAAGGCGGCATAGGCCTGGCCAGGCAGACGCGGATCGTCGCTGAAGCGGCCGTTGCCGCGCACCAGCGCATCATCCTCGACGCGGGGCTCTTGCTTGCTGCGAACGGGAAGGGTCATGGGCAATTCCGGCATTGTTGTTGGTGGGGCATCGTTACGCGAAGCCTAACGCATGATCTTTGAAAGGAAACCGTTTTGTGCCCGGCTTGCCCCCGCGAGCACCGCGATGTGGAAGCCGCCCGTTCCCAGGGTGCAACGCACCAACGGCGGCCGCCGGCGCCGGCGCGCTTGGCGCAACCGAGCGCATAGGTGGGACGGCAGACGCACCCCTTGCATCCTGGCCTTTGCTGCGGCACTCAGGCGCATCGGGCCGCCCACATTATTGAGATTTCAGGGGACGAAATGACCAAGCTCAAGACTATCGACACGCATACTCACATCCTCACGCTGGAGACCGCCGCGTTATTGACCAAGGCGGCGCCGCAGGTGCCGGTGACGATCACGCCAATCGACGCCGAGCAGGCGACTCTGGATGTGGGCGGCGTGGTCTACCGGCCCTTCCCAACCGGCGGCTTCGACATTCCGCGCCGCCTGAGCGACATGGACGCCACCGGCGTCGACGTGCAGGTGCTGTCGGCGACCCCGCAGACCTATCTCTACAATCTGGAGCCTTCGCTCGGCGCCGTCACCGCGGCGATCCAGAACGACCAGATGGCCAAGCATATCGCCGCCCATCCCGACCGCTTCATGGGCATTGCAACCTTGCCCATGCAGTCGCCCGAGAAGGCCGCCGACGAGCTCCGGCGCGCCATGACCAAGCTCGGTCTGAAGGGCGCCATGTTCGCCTCCAACATCCTGGGCAAGTACCTCGACGATCCGAGCTTCGAGCCCTTGTGGGCGACCGCCGAAGAGCTCGGCGCCTTCATTTTCATCCATCCGAACAACGTCGCCGGCGCCGATCGCCTGAAGCCCTATTACCTCGTCAACCTGATCGGCAATCCGCTCGACACCACCATCGCCGCCGCCTGCCTCGTGTTCGGCGGCGTGATCGACCGCCATCCCAACATCACTTTCGTGCTCGCGCATGGCGGCGGCTTCACGCCCTATCAGGCCGCGCGCTGGGAGCACGGCTGGGCGGTGCGCCCCGAGCCGAAGAAGCACGTCACCACGCAGCCGAAGGACATCGCGAAACGCTTCTATTACGACACCATCCTGCATTCGAAGCCGGTGCTGGAATTCCTCATCGGTCATGTCGGCGCCGACCGTGTGATGATGGGCAGCGACTATCCTTACGACATGGGCATGCTGAACTGCGTCGCCGATGTGCGCGCGCTGTCGATCCCCGATGCCGCCAAGGACATGATCATCAGCACGCGCGCCGCCGACCTGCTGAAAGGCAAGGCGTCATGAACGCTCCCGCCAGCCGGGCCGCCCGTATTCCGGTCGGTGCCGTCACCAGCCTGATCGCGGATGCCATGGCGAAGGCGGGTCTGCCGGCACAGGATGCCGCCAAGGTCGCCGAGCTGATGGTGGAGGCCGATCTGGTCGGCGCCGATGCGCACGGCGTGTTCCGCCTGCCGCAATATATTCAGCGCCTCAAGCTCGGCTCCACCAATCCGCGCCCGACCATCACGGTCGAGCGCAGCGCGCCGGCGACGGCGCTGGTTCATGGCGACAACGGCATGGGCCATCTCGTGGTGTCGCGCGCGGCCGAGACCGCAATCGAGCTTGCGCGCGAATGCGGCGTCGCCTGGGTCGGCTGCGTGATGTCCGGACACGCCGGCGCCGCCGGCGTCTATGCCGCGCTGCCGCTGAAGGCCGACATGATCGGCCTCTATTCGGCGGTGGCGAATGCGAACCACATGCCGCTCGCCGGCGGCGCCGAGCCGCTGCTCGGCACCAATCCGCTGGCGATCGCGATTCCGGCCGGCGAGGAGCCGCCGGTGGTGCTCGACATCGCCACCTCGATCGTGTCCTACGGCACCATCAAGAACCATCGCCTGCAGAACAAGCCGCTCAAGTCGGACTGGATGGTCGATCCGAAGACCGGCGAGTCGATCACCGATCCGCACAAGACCATGGAGGCGCTGCTGCTGCCGATGGCGGGCTACAAGGGCGCCGGCCTCGCGCTCACGCTCGGCCTGTTGGCGGGCACGCTGAACGGCGCGCTGTTCGGCCGCGACTGCGTCGATTTCAACGCCGAGCCGGACCGCGTCACCAATACCGGGCAGTTCGTGGTCGCGCTCGACCCGTCGCGCTTCCAGCCGCTCGCCCATTTCAAGGCCGAGGTCGACCGCCATTCGCGCTCCTTGCGCGCGTCCAAGGCGCTGCCCGGCGAAAGCGTGCGGCTGCCCGGCGACCAGCGCGCCCAGCGCCGCGCCGACCGGCTCGCGCATGGCCTGCCGCTCGCGCCCGAACTGCTGGTGCAGCTCGACAAACTGGCGGCGGAGCTGGGCATCGCCCCCCTGGCGCAACGGTAGGCCGCGGCGCCGAGACCCGAATCGCATATGCTCCGCTCGTCCCCGCATCCGGGTGCGCGCGTTGCGCGGCCCGCGGAGAGGCTCCAGGGGACCCGATTGCGAGTCAGTGCCGGATTCCCGCTGGCGCGGGAATGAACGGGATAGGCCAGCGTAAATGCCGTCTGCCCCGAGCGAGAGGAGCGCGGCCAGTCCCGCGCTCGACGTCAGCGAAGCCTTCCAGCGCGCGGTCGCGGCCTTTCGCGCCGGTCGGTGGGCCGAGACCGAGCGGCTGTGCGGTGCGGTCGTCGCCGTGCAACCGGACCATTTCGACGCCGCGCATGTGCTGGCGGCGGCGCAAGCGGCGCAGGGCAAGCTCGACCTCGCGCTCGCGAGCTACGACCGCGCGCTCGCGCTGCGGCCGGATTTCGCCGAGGTGATTTCCAATCGCGGCACTTGTTTGGAGCGGCTCGGCCGGCTCGACGACGCGCTCGCAAGCTATCAGCGCGCGCTTGCGCTGCGGCCGGATTTCTTCGACGCGCTCTACAATCTCGGCAATGTGCTGTGCACGCTGGGGCGTCACGCCGAGGCCCTGGCGGCCTATGACCGCGCACTGGCCTTGCGGCCGAGCCATGCCGACGCGCTCAACAATCGCGGCCAGGCCCTGCGCGAATTGATGCGCTACGACGAGGCGCTCGCAAGTTACGACGCGGCCATAGCGGTGGCGCCGCGGCACGCGATGGCCCATTGCAATGCCGCCGCCCTGCGCCTGCTGCTGGGCGACTTCCGGCGCGGCTGGGCCGATTACGAATGGCGCTGGCAGAAGGCTTCGGTCGTCCGCTTCGACCGCAAGTTCCCGCAGCCGCTCTGGCGCGGCGAGCCGGTCGCCGGCCGAACCATCCTGCTGCACAGCGAGCAGGGGCTTGGCGACACCATCCAGTTCTGCCGTTACGTGCCGCTTGCCGCCGCGCGCGGCGCGCACGTGATCTTCGAGGTGGAGCCGCCGCTGTTAGGCCTGATGTCCCGCTTTTCGGACGTCGCGCAGGTCGTGCCCAAGGGGGGCGCCTTGCCGCCGTTCGATCTTCATTGTCCCTTGCTGAGCCTGCCGATGGCATTCGGCACCGAGCTGGCGACGATTCCGGCCGCGCCGGCTTACCTCGGCGCGCCCGCGCCGCAATCGGAGCATTGGCGGGCGCGCCTTGCCGGCTCGCGGCGCCCGCGCGTCGGCCTGGTCTGGGCCGGCAATCCCAAGCACGAGCGCGATCGCGAGCGTTCGATCGCATTGCGCGCGCTGCTGCCGCTCTTGGACGTGGAGGCGAGTTTCGTCAGCCTGCAGAAAGAGCTGCGCCCCGACGACGCCGCTGTGTTGCAGCAGCGTCGCGACATTCTTGCTGCGGGCGGCGTGCTCAGGGATTTTTCCGACACCGCGGGGCTGGTGTCCGCGCTCGATCTCGTGATCTCGGTCGACACCAGCGTGGCGCATCTGGCCGGCGCGCTCGGCAAGCCGGTCTGGATCCTGCTGACTTACGTGCCGGATTTTCGCTGGCTCTTGGATCGCGACGACAGCCCTTGGTACCCGAGCGCGCGCTTGTTCCGGCAGGACGCAACGCGCATGTGGGACAGTGTCATCGCACGGCTGCGCGAGGACCTGGCCGGCTTTGTCGCAAATGCAGGTTCATGAGCGGGTCGGGGCGGCCCCGTCCATTCCCGCTTGCGCGGGAATGAACGGGGAAGGCTGATGACGTCCCGATCGACGTAACGCGCTACTTCTTGCTCTTGGCGCTGGCGGCCTTGACCTGTTCCACCACCTTTTTCCAGCGCACCGACTCGTCGGCAAGGAACTTCTTGAATTCCTCCGGCGATTGGCTCGCGGTCGGAATCATGGCGGCGGTGGTCATGTGCTTGCGCACGTCCGGGTCGGCCATCGCCTTCAGCACGGCGGCGTGCAATTTGGCGACGATCGGCGCGGGCGTGCCCGCCACCGCGAACAGGCCCTGCCACGACGAGCTGACCTCGTCGGGAAAGCCCTGTTCGAGCAGCGTCGGCACGTCCGGAAGCTGCGGCGCGCGCTCGCGCGTCGTGACGGCCAGCCCCTTCAACTGTCCGGCCTTGACGTGACCGACCGCCGAGGACAGCGTGACGAACATCAGGTCGACATTGCCGGCCATGAGATCGGCGACCGCCGGGCCGGCGCCGCCCTTGTAAGGCACTTGCGTCATGTCGAGCCCGGCGCTGTGCCGGAACTTCTCCATCGCCAGCGTATTGAGCGTGCTGATGCCGGCGGCGGCATAATTCACCTTGCCGGGATGCGCCTTCACATAGGCGACCATTTCCTTGACCGAATTGGCCGGGAAATTCGGATTGGCGATCAGGATGCCCGCCGTTTCCGCCGCCATCGAGATCGGGATGAAGTCGCGATCCGGCTTGATCTTGAGGTCGGGATAGAAGTGCGGATTGATCGAGATGGTACCGATATTGCCGAAGAACAGCGTGTAGCCGTCGGGCGCCGCGTGCGCGGCAACCTCCATGCCGATATTGCCGGAGGCCCCCGAGCGGTTGTCGATCACGAGCTGCTGCCCGAGGATCTTCGTGAGCGCGGGCTGAATGAGCCGGATGGCGTAATCGGAGGCGCCGCCCGGAGCAAACGGTACGATCACGTGGATCGGCTTGGTGGGATATCTGGCCACGTCCTCGGCCGCATGGGCCTTGGCCGCACCGAACAGAAGCAGAAGACCTAACAAAACGCCACTCACGCGCGACCGGCTCGCCGCTACGCTCATCATTGCATCCTCCCCATGAGTTTTTGGACGACTCAACCGATAATTTTTATTCGGTTTTCGGTTCATCCCCGCCCGGCCGCGGCACGCGGCCGGGCGGGGACGAAATTGGAAACGGCCTATGCCACGGCCTTGATGTCGTCGGCGTCAAGCGGCAGCTTCACGGGCTGCTTGCGCTTGGCCGAAAGATCGAGAGCCTTGGTTAGCATGAGGTTGCGGTGCGCTTCCTCCACCGTGGTCGCGGCGGTCGGCAGACCGAGCGACACGCGGTTGAGCCAGCTCACGGTTTCCTCCGCCATCGGTCCGCGCAATTCGCCGAGCACCATGTCGCCGGGCGGATAGCTGCCCATGAAGTCGACGAGCCGCGTGGCGTCGGGATTGTAGCCTTCGCTCTGCGGCTTCGACACCGCGAGCACGATGTCGCGATGGGTGTCGTCGATGGTGAGCACGCCGGTGGTGCCGGAAATGCCGACCTCGAGCGAGTAGACCGCCGCCGGCCAGGTCACCGGCATCGCCCACGACATGCTGAGATGATAGAGCGTGCCGTCGTCGAACGAGATCATGCCGGCGGTGGCGTCGATGCCCTTGTAGAGCGGGCCCAGCACCTTGTCGATCGAGCGGGCATAGACCTCGACCGGCGTCTTGCCCTCCAGGCACCACATGCAGATGTCGAGCGCGTGCGTGCCGGAAATCACCATCGGCGAGATGGTTGAAGGATCGTCGGTGCGCTTGTAATTGTCGATGGCGACCAGCCGGTTCATGAAGGCGCGCGAGGTGACGAGCGTGACCTCGCCGAGCGCGCCGGTGCGGCATTTCTCCTTGGCGGCGAGCCAGCGGCGGCGGAAGCGCTGGGTATAGCCGACCACGGCGTCGATCTTGGCGTCCTTGATCATCTTCAGCACGCGCGCCGATTCCTCGAGCCGCGTCGCCAGCGGCTTCTCGATCAGCATCGGAATGCCGCGCTCGATGCAGGCCATGATCGGCTCGACGTGCAGATGCTCGTCGGTGGCGATGATGGCGCAGTTGACCTCCGGCCTCTTGATCAGCTCGACATGGCTCTGGGTCACGAAATCGGCCTTGATCTTGGGCCCGACCTCGCCGGCGCGGTTCGGGTTCTTTTCGGCGAGCCCGATCCATTCGACCGACGGATGGCGTGCCGCCACCTCGCCCCGGAACAGGCCGACGCGGCCGCCGCCGATGATGGCGAGGCCGAGACCCTTGGCATTTTGTTTCATGCGATTTTCCTTTTTGAGATTGCCGTCGGCGGGGCATCAGCAATTAGTGCGCCCTCTCCCGCGCGGGGAGCGGACGGAACGACGAGCCGCGGCACGCGCCGGCGCAGGCCAGCCCGTTGACTCACTTGTTGTCCCCCGCCTTGAACTTGGCCTTGAACTCGGCGATGGCCGAGATCGTTGCGTTGCTCAGCGGCAGGTCGACCGGCTCGTTGCGGTCGGCCGACAAATCCGCCGCGCTGTAGGTTTCCATCACCATGCGCGCCGATTCCGGTGTCACCATCACCGGCGTGTCGCGGATGCAGGCTTCCAGGAAGTGGATGGTCTCCGGCCCCATGCCGCCGGCGAACACGTTGTCGACCCACTCGCCCGGCATGGTCGACATCGGGAACCAGGTGCCGTTCTTCGCGGTGTTGAGCCAGTTGTCGCGCTGGGTGTCGTCGAGGAACAGCGACCCCTCGGTGCCGGTGATCTCGATCCAGGTCGCGCAATAATTCGGATAGTTCGGCGGCATGTTCCAGCCGCCGCCGATCATCACCGCCGTGCCGTTGTCCATGGTGACGGTCGTGAACATCACGTCGTGCGAGCCGTTGACCGGCTTCATGTAGCCATAGGCGCCCTGGCTGTAGACGCGCACCGGCTTGGCCGGCTCCAACAGCCAGAACACGAAATCGAGGTCGTGCGTCGACTCCATCACCACCGGCGACAGCCGCACGCGGCTCGCGATTTTCGTGCCGAGCGTGCGCGACAGGTGCCGGCTCACCAGCACCGACACGACATTGCCGAGCGTGCCGTCGACGATCTTCTTCTTGGCGTAGGCGACCTTGGGGTTGAAGCGCTGCGAATAGCCGATCGTGAATTTCAGGTTGTTGCGCTTGGCGAGATGAATGAGCTCGTCGGCTTCCCACAGTTCGAGCGCGATCGGCTTTTCCAGCATCACGTTCTTGCCGGCCTTCAGGCAGTCGCGGCAGATCGGATAGTGGTTCGACTCCGGCGTGGTCGAGATATAGACCACCGAGATGTTCGGATTGTTGATGATGTCGTTGTAGTCGAGCGTCGCGGTCGCCGGATTGTACAGCGCCTTCACCTCGGCCAGACGGTCGGGCCGGATGTCGCACAGGTGCAGCTTGTCCACCAGCGCGGTGCGCGCCAGCGTTTCCGCGCGCGTGCCGCCGACCCATCCAACCCCGATTACCGCCGCTTCAACCGTTTTCACCGGACGTTTCCTTCATTCGCAAAGTTGTTGTTTTGCGCCGCCGGACGGCCGCGCGGGCCGCGAGACTAGCCGCTCTTCATTAATCTCTGAAATGGAAAATGGGGCGTGCCGCAATCGCTTTTTGTCGTTCCTCCCAAGGGCAATAAAGCACGTCGTGCGGCCGCAAAAAATTTTCAGCGCACGAAATTCGCTTCATCCACCCCGAACACCTGCCGGGCAAACTGCGGATAGACCTCGGCCAATTCCGGTGCCACCACCTCACGCATCAGGCGCAGCGTTTCGGGCGAGGGTGCCGGCGTCTCCGGCACGCTCGCCGGCCGGTCGAAGTCGAAGCCGGTGTGCTCGATCACTTCCTCGACTGCATGGCCGGGATGCACACTTTGCAGGCAGAAGCGGCCGCCGGCGAACGAGAACAGGCAACGGTTGGTGACCAGCGCGATCGGTCCGCCGGTGCGGAAGACGTTCGGTTCGCTCGCGCCCGGCGCGCTGATGAAGTCGACCTGCGGCACCAGCGTGCGGCGCGAATGCTCGGTGCGGAACAGGATCACCTTCGGCACCACATAATAGATATAGGCCGAGCCGAATGAGCCGGGAAACCGCACCTTGGGATGGTCGTGCGGACCGATCTCGACCAGGTTGATGTTGCCGTGGCCGTCGATCTGGCCCCCGGAGAGGAAGAACACGTCGATGCGGCCCTGGCCGGCGCAGTCGAACAGCTCGCGGCCGCCGTCGGTCCAGAAGGTGTGTTTCGGGCTGCCGAGCAGCGAGACGTAAGGGCGGCCCAAGCCTTGCAGCTTGCCGCGCTCGCGCGCCAGCAGCGCGGCGGTCGCCGGAATCGGCGAGGCATTGCCGACCGCGACATGCCGCACGTCGCCGATCAGGTCGGCGATGACGGAGGCGAGCAGTTCCTCGGGGCGGAAGGTCACTTATCCCTCCCCCCGCTTGCGGGGGAGGCTGGTGGCCGAAGGCGACCGGGCGGGGGCGCTTGGTGCGGATGCAGAACAACCCCACCCGTCGCCGCGCTTCGCGCGGAGCCACCCTCCCCTTTCAGGGGAGGGATAAGAAAAGTCAGGCCGCCTGCTTCTCATATACATACCTGTCCAGATATTCCGCGAAGCCTTCCGGGGTCGCCGCCAGTTTCGCATAGAGCGCGAGGTGCTCCGCGTCGGCCGCGTAATGATCCGGGAGTGCGAGCGGCCAGCAGCCGCGCTCGGCAATCGCGATGCTGTCGACATAGAAACCGGGCAGCGTGCCCGCCGCCAGCACGGGATCCTCGAGCAGATTGCCGTCGTGGATCTTCTCGACGGTGGCGACGGTGCGCGCCGCCGCGTGCACCATGGTGGCGAGCTCGCGCTGGCGGCCGATCCAGACATTGCCGAAGCGGTCGGCCATCGGCGCATGGATGAGCGCCACGTCCGGCCGGATCGCGGGCAACAGCACGATGGGGTCATTGTTGCCGAAGGGGTTGTCGATCACCTTCCAGTCGTCGCGATATTTCAGCACGTCGGAGCCGATCAGCCCGCGCAGCGGCATGAACGGCACGCCTTTCTCCGCCGCCTGCAAGCCGGCATGCAGCGCCGGGCAGGTGGCGTCCTTCATGGTGATGGTGCGCCCGGTGACTGCCGCCGAGAAACGCGGCGCCGGGCCGAACTCGCCCAGGCTCACCGCGCTCGTTTCCAGCGTATCGATGCAGCCAGCGCCGATCATGAGATCGGCCTGCAGGCTCGATGTCGGCAGCGCGACGAGGTGCAGCCGCTTGACGCCGCGCCGGATCAGCGCGCGGGTCGCCGCCATCGGCGCGCCGGCCACCTCGCGCGGCACCACCAGCATGCAGCCGTCGGCGATGCTGGCGAGCGCTTCGTCGAGGGGTTTCGCAACTTGAAACATGTCGTTTCCCGGGGCCACGGCCCACCGGCCGCCGCGGCCTTTTTCTCATTCCCTCGCTTGCAAGGTCCACACAATTTTGCGACGTGGTGCCGATGACAGGAACCCTGCAAGACAAGCTCGGGGCCGGCCGCTTCGTGCTCACCGCCGAGGTCACGCCGCCGGTTTCAGCCGACCGCAACGAATTGATCGCCAAGGCGGAGCCCCTCAAGGGGCTCGCCGACGCGGTCAACGTCACCGACGGCGCGGGCGCCCGTCCGCATCTCGGCGCCGTGATGGCGGCCGCCATGTTGGCCGACGCCGGCATCGAGCCGATCCTCCAGTTCACCTGCCGGGACCGCAATCGCATCGCCTTGCAGAGCGATCTTCTGGCCGCCGCGGCGGCCGGCCTGCGCAATCTGCTGATGTTGCGCGGCGACGACCCGAGCGCCGGCGACCAGCCCGAGGCCAAGCCGGTATTCGATCTCGATGCGCGCCAGTTGCTCGCGACCGCGCGCCGGTTGCGCGACACCGGTGAACTGCCGACCGGCCGCAAGGTGTCTGGCTCCGCGCCCTTCTTCCTCGGCGCGGCCGACAATCCGATTGATCCGCCGCCTGGCTGGGAGCCGAAGTCGCTCGCCGCCAAGGTGGAAGCCGGCGCGCAGTTCGTGCAGACCCAGTTCTGCATGGACGCCGGCGTGGTGCGTCGTTATCTCGCGCGGCTCGCCGAGCATGGCCTTGCCGACCGGCTGTATTTCCTCATCGGCGTGGCGCCGTTGCGCTCGGCCAAATCGGCGCGCTGGATGAAGGAAAAGCTGTTCGGCACCATCATTCCCGACGCGCTGGTCGAGCGCATGGAGCAGGCGAGCGACCCGGCCGAAGAAGGCCGCCGCATCTGTGTCGAGGTGATCGCCGAGCTGGCCGAGATTCCGCAGGTTGCGGGCGTGCATATCATGGCGCCCAACAACGACGCCGCGGTGGCCGACGTCATCCGCGCCGCGCGCGCGGGCATCGCGCGGCTGGCGCTTTAGCCGTAGCCCGGATAAGCGAAGCGTAATCCGGGGCGGCCTTCGTAATCGGCTATGTCGTTCCCGCATTGCGCTCGCGCTTATGCGGGCTACAAGCCTCAAAACATTCGCCGAAAAAAAACTTATCCCCGGGTGTTCCCGGCAGGCTTATATTCCGCATGTCCGGCTCGGCTGAGGGCGTCATCTAGAGGCGTCTCGATGATGGAGCAGGACGCGGCGCCCGCGGGCGTGAGGCTACGCACCTCACGCGCTCGGGCGGCGCCGGGGCTCCGCCCGGGGGCAATAAGACCCCCTGCCAGGAGCTGGCTGACGATGCGAGCCCGATGCGGCTCCTTCGGAAGCGCGGCCCGGACGCCGACAAGACGCCGCCAGTGGAGCGCCGGGAGGCGCGCTTTCGCTGAAAAGCGAGAGCGACGCGCCTCTAAAAGCGCGTCAGGGCGGCCTTCGCCGGGCCGCCCACGGGATGCGATCGCAAGCATCCCGCGTTTCCCGGCGCTCCGCTCCCCTCGAGGGGGCGAGGAAGGACGCTACGGCCTGCCCGGGGCCGCCAAGAATACGGGCGATGGCGCGTGCCTTAACGCGAACATTGGCGCGAAGCGGGCAGGCAGGCCCGCGCGCTGCGCTGGCTTTCACGCGCCCCGGAATGACGGAGCAGCAGCGCTCCGCTCGGTTCGACCATGACGCATGACCCGCAATGTCGTCGGCGGCCGAATTCATGCTAGGATTACTAGGATAGTTCGCATCGACACGAATGACGCTATAAAGCGCGCGCTACGCAGGGAGGAAACAAAACATGCGCACCATCGTCAGCCGGCGGACCGGGCTCGTCCTGATCGCCGCCGCCGCCGCCGCTTTCGCCGGACCCGCTTCGGCGCAGCAGAAGGTCTGGCGCCACGGCCTGATCAACGCCAAGTCCGACGCCGGCATCTTCATGATGGTGTCGACCCGCGATTTCGCCGCCAAGCAGGGGCTCAAGCTCGAGCTCACGCAGTTCAAGGACGACCAGCTCGCGCTCAAGGCGCTGATCGCCGGCCAGCTCGACAGCTACGAAGGCGGGCCGCAAGGCGCCTTTGCCGCCAATTCGCGCGGCGCCGATGCGCGCATTCTCGGCTGCCACTGGGTGGTGGTGCCGCACGGCATCTATGCCAAGGACACGATCAAGACGGTCGCCGATCTGAAGGGCAAGCAGATCGCCGTGTCGGCACCCAATTCGATGCCGGACATGTTGGCGCGCTCGGCGCTGGCGAAATTCGGCGTCTCCGACAACGACGTGAAGCTCGCCGCGGTCGGCGGCGATCGCGACCGCTATCAGGCGCTGGTCGGCGGCGTGGTCGATGCCGCGGTGGTGTCGAACGAATACCAGCCGGTCGCGCCGAAGAACGTGCATCTCCTGGTCGCCGGCCGCGACGCGGTGCCGAATTTCCTGCGCGTGTGCATCATGTCGAGCGCCAAGAAACTGGCCGAGCGCGGCGACGACGCGGTCAAGTTCCTCGCCGCCGAGATGAATGCGCTCAACTACGCGATCACGCACAAGGCCGAGACGGTTGCACTCACGCGCGAGATCACCCATGCCAAGCCCGGCGATCCGCGCGCCGAGTTCGTCTACGACGACGCGGTTGCGCATCATGCCGTCGATCCGACCCTGCCGCTGCCCACCGAAAAGCTCGAATGGATCGAGGCGCAGCTCATCAAGGCCGGCAAACTGAAGCAGAAAATCGACCCCAAGGCGATCACCGCGCCGGAATACCGCGCAAAGGCGTTGCAGATCGCGGGACATTGAAGGATTGTTGTTGCGGGGCGCCGCGCTCGATCCGTCTCCCTGAGGCGGCCGCGCGAATGCGCGGCCCTCGAAGGGTGCCGGCCGATGCGTCGCGGGCCGTCATCCTGCGATGCTCGCGCGGCGCGCGCTCGCAGCTCCGGATGACGGATCGAGGTTCCCGGCCGTCGCATGGCAACGGACAAAGTACGGAGACCCGTATGGGTGAAGTGAATTTCGTCGACGTATCCAAGCGCTTTTCCTTGCGCGTGGACGGCACGTTGCATCAGGTGCAGGCGCTCGACCGCGTGAGTTTCACCGTGCGCGACGGCGAGATCGTCGCGCTGATCGGGCCGTCCGGCTGCGGCAAGACCACGGCGCTGCGCGTCGCCATGGGGCTCGACGCCTCGACCTCCGGCCGCGTCACCGTGGACGGGCGCGAGATCAAGGGCTGCGGCTACGACCGCGGCATGGTGTTCCAGCACGCCGAGCTGCTGCCCTGGCTTTCGGCCTTGCAGAACGTGATGTTCGGACTGGAAATGAAGGGCATGCGCGGCGCCGAGCTGCGCCAGACCGCCGAGCGCTATCTCGAACTGGTCGGCCTCAAGGATTCCCAGAACCGCCGGCCGCATCAGCTTTCCGGCGGCATGAAGCAGCGCGTCGGCATCGCGCGCGCGCTGGCCATCGATCCCTCCGTGCTCCTGATGGACGAGCCCTTCGGCGCGCTCGACGCGCAGACGCGCGAGTCCCTGCAGGCCGAACTGCTCGACATCCACGCGCGCACGAAAAAGACCGTGTTGTTCGTCACCCACGATCTCGACGAGGCGGTGCTGATCGCCGACCGCATCGTGGTGATGAAAGCGGGCCGCGTGCACGACATCATGACGGTGCCGCTCAAGCGCCCGCGCCCGGATTTGGGCCTGGTGCGCGGCCTGCCCGAATTCGCCGAGACCCGCTACCAGGTCTGGCGCGCGCTGCACGACGATGCGACGACGGTGGTGCATTAGCGCATGATCCCGAAAAGTGGGTACCGGTTTTCGGACAAGATCATGCGCAAAAGAATGAGACTTCGATGGCCGACATAGCGAACACCGAGAGCAAGGCCCCTCCGGCCGCGGAAAAGACCGAGCGCCGCCCGCTGCCGCGCTGGGTCATCACGCTGATCTCGATTTCGTGCATGCTGATCCTGTGGGAGATATTCGGGCGCCGGATCAATCCGGTGTTCGGCTCCTATCCGAGCGCGATCGCGGTGGCGTTCTGGGAACTGCTGGTCAGCGGGGAGCTGATATCGGCGCTGGTCGACAGCCTGCGTCCGTTTCTGCTCGGCTATGCGCTCGCGATCGTGATCGGCGTGCCGGTCGGTCTGGTCATCGGCCGCTTCCGCGTCGCCGAAGCCGCCTTCGGCATTTTCATCACCGCCGGCTACGCCATGCCGCTGGTCGCGCTGGTGCCGCTCTTGGTGCTGTGGCTCGGCCTCGGCTTCGCGGTGAAGGTGTCGGTGGTGTTCCTGATGGCGCTGTTCCCGATCTGCATCAACACCTGGCTCGGCGTCACGGCGGTGCCGAAGACGCTGATCGAGGTCGGCAAATCCTTCGTGGCGCCGGATTTCGTCATCCTGCGCCGCATCGTGCTGCCGGCGACGCTGCCCTACATCATGGCGGGCGTGCGGCTGGCGGTCGGCCGCGCCGTGGTGGCCATGGTGATCGCCGAGTTCTTCACCACCATCTCCGGGCTCGGGGCCGTGATCATCAACTCGGCCAACAATTTCGACACCGCGACCATGTTCGTGCCGATCATCATCCTGATGGTCATGGCCATCGGCCTCAACAGCCTGATCGGCTGGGTGGAACGCAAGGTCGCGCCCTGGCAGGCGGAGATTTCCGGCCGCGATCGGGAGTGATTCTCTGTCGTTCCGGGACGCCGCGTCGGCGGCGGGGCCGCAATCCGGGGGCCAAGCGCCGTGCCCCGTCACCCTGGAATCCGGGTTCGCGGGCTGCGCCCGCGCCCCGGAATGACGTCATCGAGTGCCGGTCGAAATCAAAGCCGTTTGACGCTCATGACCTCGCTGCCCGCCGCTTTGATGCGCGCGAGCGCGGCAGCGAGCGGCTCGCTCGCCACCATCATGTGGTGCGCATTGGCGTGAATGAGCGTCGCGGCGTCGCGCGCGATGGCGACGTGGCCTTTCCAGAACACGAGATCGCCGCGCCGCAATTGCGACAGCGAGGAGGGCGCACTGAGCGCCAGCTCCTGCATGTCGCTGTCGCGCGGGCTTTGCAGGCCGGCGGCGCGAAGCGACAGCTGCACCAGCCCGGAGCAGTCGATGCCGAGCCAGCTCTTGCCGCCCCACAGATAGGGCGTCCCGAGAAACATTTCGGCCACCGCGACGAAGTCCGGCTGTCTGGCCTTCGCCGGCGCGAGATGGACGGCCGGCACATGCCATCCCATCGCCGTGACCGCGAAACGCTCGTCCTGCCGGATGACCGCCAGCGCCGCGCCCATCGGCAGGCCTAGGACCGGCGGCAGCTTGATGTCGGGGCCCGGAAAGCACAGCGTGCGCGGCGCCGTGACCTTGTGCGTTGCCATGGCGCCGGGCGCGCCGAGCGCATTGGCCGACAGCCAGCCGACATAGCCGTCGCTCTCGAGCTGGCCCCAGGCCCAGCCTTCCTCGGTGGTCTCGTAGACCGTCACGCATTCGCCGTAGAGCGCCTGCGTGTCGAGCGCCGCCTCGTGCGACGGCGCGCGCCGCAAATCCGCGACCGGTTCGACCACCTGATAGCGCTCGCCCTCGACGAAGCGCGCGGCTTCCACCTGGCCGCGCAGATGCGCGGCCGCGATCTCCGGCCGGAACGCGTGGACGCGGGGGTCGAGCGCGACCATTCGATTACCCGTCCGTCTCCGCGCCGCGCCACATCAGCCGTATCGCCTCGCCAGCAGCGCGTAGAGCGCGCGCGCCGACTGGCACTCGGCGCCTTCCGGGCGTCCGGGTTTGGCCGACGTATTCCAGGCGAAGATGTCGAGATGCAGCCAGGACTTCGCGCTCACGAATTTGCGCAGGAACAGCGCCGCGGTGATGGCGCCGCCCTGGCCGCCGGTCGAGACATTGTTGGTGTCGGCGACCTTGGAATCGAGCATCGACTCGTAGGGCCGCCACAGCGGCAGCCGCCACACCGGATCGTTCTCGGCCTGGCCCGCATCCATCAATTCGCCGGCGAGGATGTCGTCATCGGTGAAAAAGGGCGGTACGTCGGGCCCCATCGCGACACGCGCGGCGCCGGTGAGCGTGGCGAAGTCGACCATGATCGCCGGCTTCTCCTCGTCGGCGAGCGCCAGCGCATCGGCCAGCACCAGCCGGCCCTCGGCATCGGTATTGCCGATCTCGACCGTGATTCCCTTGCGTGACTTGAAAATGTCGCGCGGCCGGAAACTCTTGCCGGAAACCGAATTCTCCACCGCCGGGATGAGCACGCGCAGCCGCACTTTCAGGCCGCGCGCCATGATCATGTGCGCGAGCGCGAGCGCGGTGGCCGCGCCGCCCATGTCCTTCTTCATGTTGAGCATGGAGGCGTCCGGCTTGATGTCGAGCCCGCCGGTGTCGAAGCACACGCCCTTGCCGACCAGCGTGACCTTCGGATCGCCATCCTTGCCCCAGGTGAGGTCGATCAGCCGGGGCGCGCGCGGCGACCCCATGCCGACGGCATGGATGAGCGGGAAATTCTTTTCCAAAGTCTCGCCGCTGGTGACCGCGATCGCCGCCCCGTGCTGCTGCGCGAGCTTGCGCGCGGCGTCTTCCAATTCGGCCGGTCCGAGATCGTTGGCCGGTGTGTTGATGAGATCGCGCGCGAGCGTGACGCCCTCGGCGATGCGGGAAAC
>Ga0182748_1002095_pt1 | contig 18445 bp, 17 predicted proteins | sample eDN3rd37CKraftOP_FD_128877 | JGI IMG/M metagenome (GOLD analysis project Ga0182748, IMG submission 128877) | Enriched Organic Plus compost microbial communities from Emeryville, California, USA - eDNA 3rd pass 37_C Kraft OP (version 2) (version 2) ...
CGGCTGGAGCCTCCAAGCCCTCAAAGACGCACTGATCGGCCGCTCGCACCGCTCGAAAGAGGGCAAGACGAAGCTGAAGCGTGCGATCGAACTGACCCGCGAAATTCTTGAAGTCCCGGCCGATTACAAGATCGGTATCGTGCCTGCGTCGGACACCGGCGCGGTCGAAATGGCGCTGTGGTCGCTGCTTGGCGCGCGCCCCGTCACTATGCTCGCCTGGGAATCCTTCGGTGAAGGCTGGGTCACCGACGTCGAAAAGCAGCTCAAGCTGAAGGACGTCGTGACGCTGAAGGCGCCGTATGGCGAACTCCCCGATCTGTCCAAGGTCGACAGCGACACCGACATCGTTTTCACCTGGAACGGCACGACCTCCGGCGTGCGCGTTCCGAATGCCGACTGGATCAAGGCCGATCGCAAGGGCCTCGCGATCTGCGATGCAACTTCGGCCGCGTTCGCGCAGCCGCTCGATTTCGCAAAGCTCGATGTCGTGACCTTCTCCTGGCAGAAGGCGCTGGGCGGTGAGGCCGCGCACGGCATTCTCATTCTGTCGCCGCGTGCGGTGGAGAGACTCGAGACCTACAAGCCCGCCTGGCCCTTGCCGAAGATCTTCCGCATGACCAAGGGCGGCAAGCTGAACGAAGGCATCTTCGTCGGCGAGACCATCAACACGCCGTCGATGCTGTGCGTCGAGGATTATCTCGACACGCTCAGCTGGGCGAAATCGGTCGGCGGGCTGAAGGGCCTGATCGCACGCGCGGACGCCAATGCGAAAGCGATCCACGACTGGGTCGCGAAGACGCCGTGGATCGACAATCTCGCGGTCGATCCTGCGACGCGCTCCAACACTTCGGTGTGTCTGAAGATCGTCGATCCGGCGGTCACGGCGCTGTCGACCGACGCGCAATGGGCCTTCGTGAAGGACATCGTCGCGCTGGTGGAAAAGGAAGGCGTCGCGTTCGACTTCGCCAACCACCGCGATGCGCTGCCGGGTCTGCGGATCTGGTGCGGCGCGACCGTCGAGACCGCCGACGTGCAGAAGCTGCTGCCGTGGCTCGACTGGGCCTACGCCAAGGCAAAGGACAAGCTGCCGAAGGCGGCGTGATCTCTTTCTTCCCTCTCCCCTTGGGGGAGAGGTGCCGAGCGGTGCAGCCGTGAGGCGGGTGAGGGGTCATATCCACGCTCGCAGCTTTACCCCTCACCCGGCTCAACCTCGCTTCGCTCGGTTTCGCCACCCTCTCCCCCCAAGGGGAGAGGGACACGCGCAGCCATTACTCTTGAGAAAAAGCCATGACCGCACCCAAAGTCCTCATCTCCGATGCCCTGTCTCCCGCCGCCGTGCAGATCTTCAAGGATCGCGGCATCGATGTCGATTTCCAGCCCAATCTCGGCAAGGACAAGGACAAGCTCGCCGAGATCATCGGCAATTACGATGGTCTTGCGATTCGCTCGGCGACCAAGGTGACGCCGAAAATCCTGCAGAACGCCAAGAAGCTGAAGGTGATCGGCCGCGCCGGCATCGGCGTCGACAATGTCGACATTCCAGCCGCGACCGCGAAGGGCATCATCGTGATGAATACGCCCTTCGGCAATTCGATCACGACTGCCGAACACGCCATCACGCTGATGCTCGCGCTCGCGCGGCAGATCCCGCAGGCCGACGTGTCGACCCAGGCCGGGAAGTGGGAGAAGAACCGCTTCATGGGCGTCGAGATCACCGGCAAGACGCTCGGTGTGATCGGCGCCGGCAATATCGGTTCGATCGTCATCGACCGCGCGCTCGGCTTGCGCATGCGCGTCATCGCTTATGATCCGTTCCTGTCGCCAGAGCGCGCGATGGATCTCGGCGTTGAGAAGGTCGAGCTCGAGGACCTTTTCAAGCGCGCCGACTTCATCACGCTGCACACGCCGCTGACCGAGAAGACGCGGAACATCATCGACGCCAAGGCGATCGCCACGACGAAGAAGGGCGTTCGCATCATCAATTGCGCACGCGGTGGCCTCGTCGATGAGGTGGCGCTGCGCGCCGCGCTTGATTCCGGGCATGTTGCGGGTGCGGCCTTCGACGTGTTCTCGACCGAACCCGCCAACGAGAATCCGCTGTTCGGGCATCCGAACGTGATCTGCACGCCGCATCTTGGCGCCTCCACCACGGAAGCGCAGGAAAATGTCGCGCTGCAGGTTGCCGACCAGATGTCCGAATACCTTTTGCGTGGCGCGATCTCGAATGCGGTCAACTTCCCCTCGATCACGGCGGAAGAAGCGCCGCGTCTGCGTCCGTTCATCGAGCTTGCCGAAAAGCTCGGCTCGTTCGCGGGACAATTGACGGAAACCGGCATCGAGAAGGTGACGATCACCTACGAGGGCGCCGTCGCGCAGATGAAGGTCAAGGCGTTGACCTCGGCGGCGCTCGCCGGGCTGCTGCGCCCGATGCTGCAAGACATCAACGTCGTCTCCGCGCCGGTGGTGGCGAAGGAGCGCGGCATGGTGATCGAGGAGATCACCCGCGAGGGTGAGTGCGACTATGAGAGCCTGATCACCGTGACGGTGACGACGCAGCGCCAGACCCGCTCGGTGTCGGGCACGGTGTTCGCCGACGGCCGGCCGCGCATCGTCAACATCAAGGGCATCCGGATGGACGCCGAGTTCGGTCCCTCGATGATCTACATCACCAACCTCGACAAGCCCGGTTTCATCGGCCGGTTTTCCTCGACGCTCGGCGAAGCCGGCATCAATATCGCGACCTTCCATGTCGGCCGCGAGGCGCCGGGCGGACAGGCGGTCGCGCTGATCGAGATCGATGGCGAATTGCCGGCCAAGGTGCTGGAACAGGTGCGGGCGTTGCCGCAGGTTCAGTCGGCGAAGCCGCTGCGGTTCTGAGTTAACCTGTCAACGATCGTTGCACGTCAATCGGTTCAGGCAGCGGGCTTTGCGCCCGCCGCCATGCGCGTCGCAAGCAGGACGCCGCCGACGATGAACACGGTTCCGACGAAGTGGAACCATTGCGGCACTTCGCCGAGAAACAGCATCGCCTGGATCGAGCCGAACACGATGATGAGCGGATAGAGCGCGGCGACGGGGTTGGGCCCGAGCAGCTGCACACCGCGATTGTAGCAGATATAGGCGATCAGCGACGGGAAGATCGCCATGTACATCACCACGGCGATGCGATGCGCATCGAAGCTCGGTATGCCGAGATGCGAGACCTCCCACGCGACCAGCGGCAAAACCCATAGCGTCCCGAGGATTGCTGTGATCGCGAGAAACGAAATTGGATGGATCGCCGGGCGCTTGCGCAGCAGCGGCGAGTAGAGCGCAAAGATCAGCATCGCCAGGAGGAACCACAGGTCGCCGCGGTTGAACGATATCGAGTGCAGCACATCCGGGTCGCCGCGCGTCAGGATCACGACGACGCCGATGAACGACACCACGATGCCGACCACCTGCCAGCGGTTCAACCGGTCGCCGACCAGGAGATACGACATCAGCCCGATCACCATCGGCATGGTGCACTGGATCAGGAGGCCGTTGATCGCGAGCGTGTATTGCAGCCCCCAATAGGAGGGGATCGCGTATCCGGTGGTGCCGGTGACGCCGAGCAGGGACAGGATCGGGATATGCGATCGGATCGCCGGCCAGTCGCGCTTCAGATAAGGCCAGGCGAAGGGAAGCAGGATCACGGCGCCGATCGCCCAGCGGATGAAGCCCAGTGTCACCGGCGGGATGACGCCGGCGATATGCCGCCCGAGTACGATATTGAGCGACCACATCAGATAGGTGAGGCAGACGAGCAGATAGGCCTGCTGATTCAGCCAGCCGCCGAACCGGCCAAGCACACGCGCCATCGAACGCCCCACGGTTTGATGGATGAGGTCCGCCGGACGGCGGCCAGTCTTCCCCTACACAAGCCCGGCCGGAACCGGAAGGTGGTCCAGCGCATGCGCGCCGCGCGTTAACCTCGCCCGCGGCCAGAGGTCCAGCCAGCGCAGTGCCAACCTTCCCAAAATTTCATCTTTTTCAACCCCTTATCGGCCCGATTCCGACGTTTGCGCGGGCTCTTCGTCTTGCCTCAGAGCCGCGCTTGCCGTATCCGGGACGGGCCTCGCCAAGGCCGGGCACACGTTGAAGCATGGGCCCGCGGCCCGCGGGAGGAAACTGGACGGATGGCGAATGTAGTTGTCGTCGGAGCGCAATGGGGCGACGAAGGCAAAGGCAAGATCGTCGATTGGCTGTCCGAACAGGCCGATATTGTGGTCCGCTTTCAGGGCGGACATAACGCCGGACACACGCTGGTCATCGACGGCAAGACCTACAAGCTTTCTCTGCTGCCATCTGGTGTGGTGCGTTCCAACAAGCTGTCGGTGATCGGCAACGGCGTGGTGGTCGACCCGCATGCGCTCGCCACCGAGATCGACCGGCTGAAGGAGCAGGGCGTCGCGGTGACGCCGGACAATCTGCGCATCGCCGAAAACGCGACCCTGATCCTGTCGCTGCATCGCGAGCTCGAGGCCATCCGTGAATCGGGCAGCGCGCGCATCGGCACGACCAAGCGCGGCATCGGACCTGCCTATGAGGACAAGGTCGGCCGCCGCGCGATCCGGATGATGGATCTCGCCGATCTGCCGGCGTTGCGCGGCAAGATCGAGCGCCTGCTTGCGCATCACAATGCCTTGCGCCGCGGCAATGGTCTTCCCGAGATTGCACCGGACAGTGTGTATGACGAGCTCGCTGCGGTGGCGCCGCGCGTCCTGCCTTATCTGGATTCGGTGTGGTCGCTGCTGGACGCAAAGCGCCGCGAAGGCCGCCGCATCCTGTTCGAGGGCGCTCAGGGTGCGCTGCTCGATATCGATCACGGGACCTACCCGTTCGTGACCTCGTCAAATACCGTTGCGGCGCAAGCCGCGACCGGGGCCGGCCTTGGTCCGGGGGCGATCGGTTATGTGCTCGGCATCTGCAAGGCCTACACGACCCGCGTCGGGGAGGGGCCGTTCCCGACCGAGCAGGACAACGAAATCGGCCGCCTGATCGGCGAGCGCGGGCGGGAATTCGGGACCGTGACCGGCCGGCCGCGGCGCTGCGGCTGGTTCGACGCGGTGCTGGTCCGGCAAACCGTCAGGACCAGCGGGATCAACGGCATCGCCTTGACCAAGCTCGATATTCTGGACGGCTTCGAAACCATCAATGTCTGTGTCGGATATCGTCTGGATGGCCGGATGATCGATCATCTGCCGGCAAGCGAGCATGCCCAGGCGCGTGTCGAGCCGGTCTACGAAACCATCGAAGGGTGGCAGGATGCCACCGCCGGCGCCCGCTCATGGGCGGATTTGCCCGCACAGGCCATCAAGTATGTAAGATGGATCGAGGAATTGATCGGGTGCCCGATCGCTCTCTTGTCCACCTCGCCCGAGCGCGAGGATACTATTCTGGTGCAGAATCCGTTCGAGGCATGACACGATGATACATCGGGGCTGCTTTGTGATCCGGGGCCGATCAGGGACGCATGGCTGATTATTACCCTCTGATCCAGCGCGCCATTGCCGGTCTCGACAAGAACACCGGCGAAGCTCGACGTGCGCTTTATGAGCGGGCACGGACGGCCCTGGTTGCGCAGCTGCGCGGTGTCGACCCGCCCTTGCAGGAAGCGGAGATCACCCGCGAACGGCTCGCGCTCGAAGAGGCAATCCGCAAGGTCGAAGCCGAAGCCGCGCGTCGCACCCGCGCCGATGCTCCGGCTGCGCCAAGCTCCTCGCCAACCCCCTCGGCGCCGCGTTTCCCCAATGCTGCCGGGCCGACGCCGCAGCAGCCGCCACAATCGCCGCGCTCGCCGAATGGAGGCCCCGTGCCCGCAGCACAGGGGAATCGGCCAGCTCCGCCGCGTCCGCAGGGGCCGGCCGGCGCGCCTCCACCCAAGGCGCCACCGGCGGCTGGGCCGCAAAAGACTCCCTTAGGTGCCCCGCCGGCTGGGGCAAAGCCGTCCGGTCCGCCACCGAAATTCCCGCCCGCACCTCCGCGCGGGCCGACCCCGCCTGCCGGCAAGCCGAAGCCTCCCTTCGCAACCCCGCCGGCGACGCCGGGGGGGCCGCCATCGCCCGGCGCGGCACGGCCCTCGCGCGATCCCTTTGCCGAGATTGCGGCCGGTCACGAACTCGACCGCCTGATGGAGCCTCGCCTTGCGCAGGAGGACTTCAATCGCGCCGAGGGTCCGGCGGCCGATCCCTTCCGCGAATTGCCGCCATCGCGCACCCGTCCGCCCCGCGACATGCAGGAGGAGGGTGAGGACGACGAGGAGGCCGAAGAGGGCGGCCGTCGCGGCATCGGCGGGCTGGTCAAGGCCGCCGTCGCGATCGTTCTGGTTCTTGCCATCGGCTGGGTCGCCTGGTCGCAGCGCGGGCTTGTGACCGACATGCTGACCTCCTTCCGCGGCAGTTCGACGCAGCAGGCGACGAAGGACAGCAAATCCGGTCAGCCCACCACCGGCCGGCCGAAAATCACCGATCGCCTTGGATCGCAGGACGCGCAGTCCGGCCCGGCCGTGGCGCAGCGCGTCGTGCTCTACGAGGAGGAGCCGAGCGACCCGCAAGGCAAGCGGTATGTCGGATCGGCGATCTGGCGCACCGAGACGGTGTCGCCGGGCCCGGGCCGTCCGCCTGAACTTGCGATCCGCGCCGATGTCGAAATCCCGGAACGGCATCTCAACATGTCATTCTCGATCCGGCGCAACACCGACCAGACGCTCCCCGCCAGTCACACGATGGAAGTGATGTTCAACCTGCCTGCCGATTTCGCGCCAGGCGGCATTTCCAACGTGCCGGGTGTGTTGATGAAGCAGGCCGAGCAGACGCGGGGCACGCCGCTCGCCGGGCTCGCGGTGAAGGTGACCAATAATTTCTTCCTGATCGGGTTGTCGGCCGTGGAATCCGACCAGGCCCGCAATATCCAGCTCCTGAAGGAGCGCGGCTGGTTCGATATTCCGATTGTCTATAACAACAATCGCCGCGCGATCCTCGCCATCGAAAAGGGAACGCCGGGCGAGCGCGCCTTCCAGGAAGCCTTCGCGGCCTGGAAACAGTAACGGCCGCCTGCACGCCGCGCGGCGGACCGTCATTGCAAGGACTGCACGGCGGAGCCGGCAGGACGAAGCAATTATCGATCGTGTGTTGGACCCGCGCAGTGAAACGAAGCGCGATATGGATTGCGTCGCTTCGCTCGCAGTGACGGGGAAGGGCGGCGCTGCTTGGTCCCTCCCCCTTTCAGGGGGAGGTGAAGCACCGGAAAACCTCAATGGACCCTGATCGACCCTTGGCCCGGCTCGATCAGCGCCTCGGTGAAGGGAAATTCCAGCACGATCTCGCCATCCTCGTCGGTGACCTCGATGGCGGCCCGCATCAGGCGGGGCTCGGCGTCCTCGTCATGCAGGATGTCGCGGATCATGGCGCGGGCCATGGTCCAGGCATGATCCGGATCGCGCAGCTCGGCGCCGTCTGGATCCCGGATCAGTTCCCCGTCGATGCGGGTGTTGAAATAATATCTCGGCATGACGCAGGCTCTCGCACGAAGCTGTGACAGGATCGCGGCGGAGCCTGCCAAAATCTCTCTTCAATTTATCCTTTATGCCACCGCTGTCAGGCTTGTGTAAGGCAGGAACCAGCTCATGGCGCAGCTCATGGCGGGACAGACGGCCGTCCAACGGATTGTTCTCGCGGTCCTGCTGGTCTGCGCCACCAGCCTTTCAGCCGCCGCGCAGAAATCTCAATCGGCGCCGCCGAGCCGCAAATCGGAGCTGCAATCCAAGCTCGCCAGACAGCCGCTGACCTTCTTCCTGGCGCGCGGTTCCGAAGACTCCTGCGGAGCCGGCTGTCGCGAATGGATCGCCGCCGATGGCCAGTTCGACGAGGGGTCGGCGGCCCGCTTCCGGGCCTTCCTGGCGCGGACCAAAGCCAAGAACATGCCGATCTTCTTCAATTCGAATGGCGGCCTGCAGGAGGAAGCGATAGCGATCGGCCGGATCATGCGCGAGCGCCGCATGCGCGCCGGCATCGCGCTGACGCGCCCGCATATCTGCACCAGCAGGCCCGATGACCGGATCGGTTGCGACACCGCCAAGAAGTCCGGCAAGCCGCTGCTCGCGGAGTGGACGAGCTTCGACGCCAATTGCAATTCGGCCTGCGGCATTGCGCTGATCGGGGCGGCGGAAAGATGGATTCCGCCGGGCAGCGCGATCGGCATCCATGCGCCCGCCTATTATTGCTTTCTGCGCAGCGGGCGCGTGGTCGGCCCGAAGGGCAACGACCGCCTTGCATCGCAATGCCGAAAATTCGCCGAGCAGGGCGCCACGCAACTGGCGGCCTATGCGCGGGAGATGGGCATCGGTCCCGGTTTCGTCGCGACGATGAACAAGGTGCCGCACAGCGAGGTGCGCTACCTCACGCGGGAAGAGCTTGTTCAATTCGGAATCGACCGCAGCGAGGTCGCCGAGACGCCGTGGATGGCCAAGCCCGGTACGGCTCAGGTGATGCTGAAGGTGTTGCTGGAAGCGAGCGATGCCGACGGCGGCAAGCGGATGGGATGGCTCGAACTGCAATGCAGGGACGACGGGTCGTCCTCCATTGTATTCGTGCGACCGGCCATCGGCGGCGACAATGGCGCGGGCACTGAAGTCACTTTGACGGCCGGCGAGCGGAAGTTTGTGTTCGCGGCGAAGGATCTGTCGACGCACAAAAATCCCGCCGATCCTGCGGTGCCCTATCTGCGCCGCCGATTGTCGGTGCCGACGCCGGATGTCGCGGCTCTGGTCGCGCAACCGGCGATGGCCTTGCGCATCACCCCGCATGCAGGCGGCGCTGATGCGACGACGCAGGTGACGCGGATTTCCAATGCCGGATTGCCGCAGCGCTGGAAGGCGATGGCGCAGACTTGCGGCGAGAGAAAAGACTGACGCTGTGTAATAACAGCGCCAAGCCATTCAGTTTTCACAGACAGTCGCTCTCCAGCTGTCATCGCCCGCGAAAGCGGGCGATCCAGTAACCACAACCGCTTCGAGAGTTTCCTGGATGCCCCGCTTCCGCGGGGCATGACAGGAAATGGGCGGTTGCAATTCCACCTCAACCCAAATGCGCTCTAATTCCACCTCAACCCAAATGCGCTCTAGCGCAAACTGACCTCGGCGACCTTGTCGCGGTAATCCTTCTTCGGATCGGCGCCGAGCAGCATCTTCACGCCGGCGATCAGGCTGTATTCGTCGAGCCAGATTTCGGCGCGTTCGGCATCGAAGCGCAGCAGAGCGAGATTGGGATCGTCCTTGCCGCCCTTGAACCAGGCCGCGACGAACGGATTCCACAATCGCTCGATCGCCGCGCGATCCATGTCGAGCGCGATGTGCCCGTGGATGGTCGCGAACAGGTCGTGGCCTTTGGATGCGAAAGTCGCGTCCGCATGCGCGCCATTGCGGAGATTTTTTACGAGCTCGCTGTCGCGTGCGGTGAAGAACCAGATCGGGCCGTGGTCGCCTTCGATCTGCGCGGTCATCGGCCGGGCGTGGCGGTCTTCGACGCCGTCGACGCCGAGCATCACCGTCATGTCGGACTTCAGTGCCTTCCAGAATTTCGCTTCAAGCTCTTTCGGCGTTGCCATCGAGTTCGCTCCTTGGGGCGGACAATGAAAAAGGAGCCGGGCTATGCACCCGGCTCCCTGTCGCGTTCGAATTCAGTTACTCAGCCGGCTTCTGCGGAGCAGGGGTGGGCATGTTGCCGGACGCTCCGGTGGTCTCGGGGGCTCCGCCAGAGCCCGTGGTCGACGGCTGCGTGATCGGCGGACGGATATCGTTCGTCACGACACTCTGATCCGTCGGGCTCGAATAGAAGTAGATGAAGCCGCCGATGGCGGCGAGCAGCAGCGCACCGAGAAGGATGGCGGCGCCGGAGCCGCTGCTGCGATCGAGATCCCTCGGATGGCGATAGGGTTCCTGTCCGGACGGGTCGCGATAGGGGTCATAGGTCATGTCGAGTCCTCCAGCGTATTGCGGAGGAAACCCTGGTGACCTGATCCCGGTTCCAGACGGATTTTGCGACGCCGGCTGGAACCGGGACGCGACGCACGGGCTTCGGGGACCAAAAAAAATGGGCGCCGCATTGCGGCGCCCACGTCCAATGATTTCCGAGCTGCCGGCTTAGTGCGCGGGCAGGGCCTCCGGCTGCTTCGGCGTTTCCATCGCCGCGACGCGATTCTTCACCGCCTTCTGCACCTTCTCGAACGCGCGCACCTCGATCTGGCGCACGCGCTCGCGCGATACGCCGAACTCGGCAGCGAGTTCTTCCAGCGTCACCGGATCGTCGGCGAGACGACGCGCTTCGAAGATGCGGCGCTCGCGATCGTTCAGCACGGTGAGCGCGTGATCGAGCGCGGAGCGGCGGTTATCCATCTCCTCGGATTCGGCGAGGACCTGCTCCTGACCGGCCGAGTCATCGGCCAGCCAGTCCTGCCACTCCCCGGAATCGCCGTCGTCGCGGATCGGAGCGTTGAGCGATGAGTCGCCGCCGAGGCGGCGGTTCATGTCGACAACGTCCTTCTCGGTGACGCCGAGGCGCTTCGCAATCTGCGCAACCTGCTCGGGCTTCAGATCGCCTTCGCCGAGCGCGGAGATCTTGCTCTTCGCCTTGCGCAGATTGAAGAACAGCTTCTTCTGGTTCGCGGTGGTGCCCATCTTCACGAGCGACCACGAACGCAGGATGTATTCCTGGATGGCGGCCTTGATCCACCACATCGCGTAGGTGGCGAGGCGGAAGCCCTTATCGGGCTCGAACCGCTTCACCGCCTGCATCAGGCCGACATTGCCTTCCGACACGATTTCGGAAATCGGCAGGCCATAGCCGCGGTATCCCATCGCGATCTTCGCGACGAGCCGCAAATGACTGGTGACGAGCTTATGCGCCGCATCGCGGTCGCCGTGCTCGCGCCAGGACTTGGCCAGCATGTATTCTTCCTGCGGTTCCAGCATTGGAAACCGCCGGATTTCTTCAAGATACCGGGACAAACCGCCTTCGGCGGTTATCATTGGCATAGCCGCAGAACGGGCCATGTATATGCCCTCCATTCTTCATGCCCCCGAGATCGGCGGGCAAATGCCCCGCCACCGTCAACGGGCCGGCGGAACATGCTGCGGTGCAACATACCGCATTCGCAGCATAGGGGACCGGGATCGCGAAAGAAAGTTACATTCCCGTCACCTGCGCGTGAACGCAGGGTGACCAGAAGCCGCAGCCCAAGTCATTGAGTTAGATCATGTTTCTGGACTGCCGGATGCAACTCCTCCGGGATCAGCCGTCCGACAAACTACTACGCAAACGGGCAAGCGCGCGCGGCAGTTCCGACCGGAATTGCTGGATATTGCCCAAAACGGGGTGCTGGAAAACCAGCAGATAAGCATGCAGGGCCTGTCTGCCAAGGGCCGTTAAGGCCTCCTGCGCGCCCTGGGGCAGCAATTTCGCTTTGGTCCGAAATCCGGTGCCGTAGGTTTCGTCGCCCAAGATCGGGTGGCCGATATGGGCGAGATGCACCCTGATCTGGTGGGTACGCCCGGTCTCCAGCCGGCATTCGATCAGGCTGGCGACCGGCTTGCCATCGGCCCCGGCATACCGCTCCCGGACCTCCCAATGGGTGATGGCCTCGCGGCCACCCTTGCGCACGGCCATTTTGTCGCGGGCATGCGGATGCCGATCGATCGGCGCATCGATCGTCCCGCGGGGACGGTCCGGCACCCCCCACACGAAGGCCAAGTAGCCCCGTTCGAGGTCGCCGGTGCGGCCGTGGTCGGCGAATTGCGCCGACAGCGACTGGTGCGCCTTGTCGGTCTTGGCAACCACCATCACGCCCGAGGTGTCCTTGTCGAGCCGATGGACGATGCCCGGCCGCATGACCCCGCCAATGCCGGACAGCGAATCCCCGCAATGCGCGATCAGCGCATTGACGAGGGTGCCGGTCTGATGCCCCGCCGCGGGATGGACGACGAGGCCGGCCGGCTTGTCGATGACTATGACCTGGTCGTCCTCGTGGAGAATGGAGAGCGGGATGTGTTCGCCCTCGGGCTCGGCGGGCTCGGGCGGGGGCACCGCGACCGTCAGCACGTCCCCGGCCTTCACCTTGTAACCGGGGTCGTCCACCGGGCGGCCGTTGGCGGTCACCGCGCCATCCAGAATCAGGGCCTTCAGGCGCGTGCGCGACAATTCGCCAAGCCGCGCGGTCAGCACGCGGTCGAGGCGGGTGCCGGCGTCTTCCGGGGCCACGGTGAGGGTCTGGGTGGAGGCGATCATTGCGTCGCTGTGGATGTCTGATGCGAGGACTGCGCTTTTGCCGCTTGCGCGGCGCGCTCCCTCCCCCTTGCCGGGGAGGGTTGGGGAGGGGGGTATGTCGCACGGGAGCAAGTTGCAAGCGCCGCAATAGTGTCTTACCCCCCTCCCGCCCGCCATCGCTTTGCTTGGCGGCCGACCTCCCCCGCAAGGGGAGGTGACCGGAGATCGCGGAAACACGTTTGCGACCATCACCCATGTCCACCGAACCCCTGAAAGATCCCGACGGCAAGCCGCTCGATCCTGCCGCGCAGGCCGTGGTGGACAAGGTTCGCCGCATATCGACGTTGTCCGCGATCGCGACCGTGCTCGGCATTTCGGTGGTCATCGTGATGATCGGCTGGCGGCTTTATCGGGGCGCTGCGTCCGTGCCGCCTGCGCAATCGGATGTGGTGGCGACGCTGCCGAAGGGAGCAAAGATCACGTCGACCGGTACGGCCGGCGACCGCGTGGTGGTGACCGTGGATGTCGGCGGCACCGTCGAAATCCGCACGTTCGACGCCAACACATTGCAGCCGGTGGGGCGACTGCGCTTCGTCGAGGAGCGATGAGGTTTGGGGAACGCTAACTTTGTTTCGCGCTCGGCGTTATTTGGCTGAGCTGCGATTGTAATTCGCCGGATTTACCGCTATATGGGTGGTTCGAGCTTTCGGCCGAACGACTTGGCCTTGCGCATCACTCGCTGGTCGAGCGGCGCCTGACAACGACATTCATCCCAAAATCTCGAGAACGAACCAGCCGCGTTCGCGCGCGGCTCTATACACGCATATATAAGGATTGGCTCCCATGCAGACGGGAACCGTGAAGTGGTTTAACGCAACGAAGGGCTTCGGCTTCATTCAGCCGGACGACGGCAGCAAGGACGTGTTCGTCCACATCAGCGCCGTTGAACGCGCCGGCATGCACGGCCTGAACGAAGGCCAGAAGGTCTCGTTCGAACTCCGTGCCGATCGCAAGACCGGCAAGTCCTCGGCGGACAATCTGCGCGCCGCCTAATCGCGGATTGCGCTGCGCACGCGACAGCGTGCGCCAAAGGCGGATCTTGAGCCACGGATGAACTGGCGGGATCCGCTCCGATCGGGCGGCGACAAGTCTTGTGACGGCGCCGCTTGCAGGCTCTGCCCTTCGTACATTCCCCGCGAAGGGCAGACTCGATTGATCTGATCGCATTGAGGGATCGCTCATGGCCGACAAGCAGACTGAAGCCGACAAGCTTGCGGCAATGAGGGAATACCGCGCTCAGCAGGATGCCGCTGTCGATCGGATCGCGGCGTTGAAGGCCGCACGCCTCGCACGCGATGCAGCGGCTGCGCAAGCACAAGCGAACGCGACCGGGCAGAAGAAGCCGGCCGCAAGGAAAGCAGCCGGCAAAAGCAAGCGCTGACCGGCGCGCTTTCGATTTCCACGCTCCTCATTTTTATAGCCCGAAGAACGGATCGCGTGCGTAGCGACCCTTAGGCTCGCCGTTCGCGCCCCATCCCGTAACGTCACGCGACGTTGTTCCCCTGCCTCACGCCGATTTTTAGCGAATGTGATCGGGCACCGAATTCGTCCGCTCGCGTTAATTCTGCACGTCCATTCGGACGGCTTTTCCGAACAGCGGAGACACGGTCCTGCGCGCGAGCAGAAGGAGGCTTTTGCATGTCCGACATTATTGCCGGCGATATAAATCCGTTGACGCCGCCTTGCCCGGTTTGCGGAAGCGCGACCGAGCTTGCACAGGACATTCACAAGGCGGTTGCCAAGGTCACCGACATCTTCCGGTGCAAGAGCTGCAAGGTCGAATATCCGGTGCCCCGCAAGCGGACGCTCTAACCGCTTCGATATAGGGCTCCGCTGTGTCAGCAATTTTTCAGTCTGAGCGCTCGTCCAGGGGACGATCCGGCGCAAGAGCAAAGTTCCACCATAATTCGTCAACCATGTGGGCTTAGCTCAGAGCGACGGAGCGATTTCCGGAAAAGGGGCGTGGCTTGAACCCTTTCCTCACGAGTGACGACGCATGCACGGGGGCGTGACCCCTGCGGGTGATTGCCCGCCTGAACGCACGCGGCCCGAGGCGGGCCCCGATCAGGAGCGCGTGGCCGTCATGCACAAACCTTTTTCCGTTCCGCTGATCGCGCAAAGCCGAAGTGGCGAGCAGGGCGAGGACATCGCGCCGGTCGCGCAGGCCATCGCCTTTACCGGCGACCGGCCCGAATTTCGCAAGCTCGTCATTCGCGGCGCGCTGCTCGAACTCGTATCGCTCGGCTTCTATCGCTTCTGGCTTGCGACCGACATCCGGCGGCATCTGTGGTCGCATACCGAAGTGCATGGCGACGCCGCGGAATATACCGGCACAGCCAAAGAGCTTTTCATCGGCTTCCTGGTCGCGATGGCGATCCTGATGCCGGTCTATGTCGCCTATTTCTTCGTTGGCCTTGAAGCCGAGCGCGTGCAGGCCTTCGCCTCGATCCCGCTGGTTGCCTTCCTCTATGTCTTCACGCAATTCGCACTGTATCGGGCGCGGCGTTATCGCATGACGCGCACGGTGTGGCGCGGCGTGCGTTTCAACATGGGCGGCTCGGGATGGTCCTATGCCTGGCGCGCCTCGCTTTGGACGCTCTGGGTGTGGGCGACGCTCGGCCTTGCGCTGCCCTGGCGCGCGGCTGCGCTCGAGCGCTTCAAGATGCGATACACCTCATATGGCACGCTGCAGGGCTCGTTCGAGGGCACCGGCGGCCAGTTCTTCAAGCAGGCCTGGTGGCTGTGGCTGCTGATGTGGCCGGCCGCGATCTTCATCTTCCCGGTCCCGTTCCTCTGGGCGATGTTCAAGGCCGTCGAGTGGCGCTGGTGGGTGAACGGCATGCGCTTCGGCGCGGTGCGGTTCGAAAGCGATCTCGATATCGCCGACCTGATGGGCTTCTACTGGAAGGTCATCGGCTGGCTGTGTCTCGCTTTCCTCGTGATGTCGCTCTGGTTCGGCGCGGTGTTTGCGATCGGCCATCAGACGATCGGCGGCGGCCTCGAGGATGCGGCCAAGGCCGCAGCGGTGATGGGCAACCCGTTCGTGCTGATCGCGATGGGGCTTGGTTATCTCGTTACCGCGCTCGCTTTCAACGTGATCTTCCGTGTCTATCTGGTGCGTGACCTGTGGGCGAAGATCGCCGAGACCAGCGTGGTGCACAACATCGCCGCGGCCGACAACATTGCCATGCTGGGCGATGCGGCGAGTGCGATCGGCGAAGGCTTCGCGGACTCGCTCGATATCGGCGGGTTCTGATCGGAACATCGACGGGTTCTGATCGGAACGCGCCGGAAGAACTAGCTCCGTTCGTCCCCGCGAAAGCGGGGACCCAGAATCAGGAAAACTGGATTCCCGCTTTCGCGGGAATGAGCGGAGGGTAGGGTGGACGCAAGCAATCACTCACCTGCCGTCCATGGATTGCTTCGCTTCGCTCGCAATGACGGATCGTATCGCAATGACGGATCGTAACGATGGCGGTGGATCGATGACCGAAACGCCCGATACGCCTGCGACGCAAGACACGCCCGCCGTGTTCTTCGACGGCACCTCGAACCGCAAGCGCAGCGTGACGCTGCGCTTTGGCGACGCGCTCGAAATCCTGGAAGACGGCGCGGTGGTCGCCACCTGGCCTTATGCCGATGTGCGGCGCGCCGACGGCAAGCGGGCGCTGCGTCTGTCCTGCATGAGCGCGCTGCCGCTGGCGCGGATTGAGATCGCCGATCCGCAAGCCGCAGAACAGGTCGCCGCGCGGTTGCCACAGCTCGATGCCGGCCGCGGCGGGACGCAGACCTGGCGTATCGTCGGCTGGTCGGTTGCCGCCGCATTGTCAATCATCCTGGTCACGATCTATGGCATTCCGCTGCTCGCGGATCGCCTCGCGCCGCTCGTGCCATATGCCGTGGAGAAGCGGATCGGCGAAGCGGTCGACCGGCAGGCGCGCGCCATCTTCGGCGGGGAAAACTGCACGCAGCCGGAGGGCCAGGCGGCCTTCGACAAGATGATGGCCAAGCTCAAACAGGCCGGCGGCTTCGACGGCGCGCTGGAAGCGCACGTGCTGTCATCCCGCACCGTCAACGCCTATGCGCTGCCGGGCGGAAAGGTCTATCTGCTGGACGGACTTCTGCAGCGCGCCAAAAACGTCGACGAGGTCGCAGGCGTGATGGCGCATGAACTCGGCCATGCCCAGAATCGCGACGGCCTGCGCAAGATCATCCAGACCGGCGGCTCATCCTTCCTGATCGGCCTGTTGTTCGGCGATGTCACCGGCGGCGGCGCGGTGCTGCTTGCAACGCGGATGATGGTGGACGCCTCCTATTCGCGCGAGGCCGAGACGAGGGCGGACGGCTTCACGGTGAAGGCGATGACAGGGCTCGGCCGTTCGCCGCAGCCGATGGGCGAATTTCTGGTCCGGGTGACGGGCGGCGGCCGCGTCGCCACCGTGATCGACAGCCATCCGCTCAGCGCCGACCGGCTCGAGCGCATGAAGGCCGCGGATCGCGGCGAAACCGGCGCACCGATCCTGAGCGAGCAGGAATGGCAGGCGCTGCGGGCGATCTGCGCCGGCGTCAAGAAGGACACCGGCAAGACCTCCGGCCGCTTCCGCGACCAGACGAAATGATCGCGCCTTGCGCGGCGCCTTCCCCGGCCGCGCGCGCCGGGTGGGCCCTGACGCATTGGCTTGCGCGCGCCGGGGATCGCGGCTATCTGAGGGCGCACGCTCCCTTCGTCTAGCGGTTAGGACGCGGCCCTCTCAAGGCTGAAACAGGGGTTCGATTCCCCTAGGGAGCGCCAAGAAATATTAAGCACTTAGTTGGAGTGCATCTGGTTGGGTGTAAGTCCGGTATAAGCGGGGGCGGATTTGTTTAAATGCCGCTAATCTCGTGGCTATCGGCGGCCAATACAAACCTGCAAACCTGGTTCTCGACCTGACCCTTCTCGTAGCCCGACGCCGGCGTGAAGGCCACCCGATCGACAAGGTAGTGCCTGCATATCTGCAGGAAGCAGCGCTTATAAAGCGGTCCCGACCGACAAAGACTGTCTCTACCGCGGCTTTCATGTTGTCGTAGATGCCGCGTGCGCAGGCGCCCTTGAGGGTGTCGCGGAACGCGGTCCGCAGCTTCGGCTTCACGATGTAGATCCAGCCGGTCATGCTGTTGCGGTTATTTCCCTTGCCGGCGATGTCGTAGGCCGCGATCGCTGCTTGTCACCGTGAATCGCGAATTTCCTCGGGCACCGGCCGGCCGTGGAGCCCAAGCACGGCGTCGGTCGTCATGAGCGGACCAACGTTACGACAGCTCTTGCCATTGATCGGCATTGAGATCGACACCGGTTGGATTGTGGCAGCAGATGTGCAGCACCACCATCGTGCTCGGTTCCATCGTTGCGATCGTCTCGCACATGGCTGGAAAGTCGGCGCGGGGAACATTGTTGCGGAACATGAAGAGATTATGAGATCCGTTATTGGCCGCGACAAAGAGCGATCTGTCGCTCTGATCACCACTCACTTGCGCGCTACTGCCAATGCGGTGGCCCGTCTGCTCGGTAAGGGGTGGGCCCCAGCCCCACCTCCGACAGCGCCGCAAGTAGGGATTGCGATTGACGAACGTAACTGGGGCGGGGTGGGCCGCTCAGTGGCGCCCATCCCGAGATTGACCTGACTATAATTGAGATTAGCGCGGGCTGCGTTCCGATCCAGATGCAGTATTTCCGGTGCCATTTTTTGTGGGGCTGGCGGACGATAGCCGTCTGCAGCCGCCGTTTGCGACTCTCATGAGTCATGCTCCAACGCGGCGATGCATACGACAATAAAAAGGACGCCTACGCCCTCAACAACACCGTGCATAGCTCCGGCCGCGCACGGCTCAGCGTTCTCAAGCAGGCCGAATGTCATTCGCTATGGCATCCGGAAAGCCGGAAAAATCCGCGCGACGCCCAAAAATAATGCGCCGCCGCACCCGTTTTGGCCCCGCCCGGGGGAGGTCGCAGCTTGACGAATCTGGTACGTTACGGTCCGTTACGAGTGGTTATCGTTTATCGAGGGCTCGCTCGGTATCGGGTCGACGCCCGCGCCCACGTCACGCGGGTCAGGCCGCGTCGATCAGCC
>Ga0182748_1002099_pt1 | contig 18422 bp, 18 predicted proteins | sample eDN3rd37CKraftOP_FD_128877 | JGI IMG/M metagenome (GOLD analysis project Ga0182748, IMG submission 128877) | Enriched Organic Plus compost microbial communities from Emeryville, California, USA - eDNA 3rd pass 37_C Kraft OP (version 2) (version 2) ...
TCCTGCTCGAGCAGGTTGCGCGACAGCGTCGTCTTGCCCGCGCCCGAGGGCGAGGACACGACCAGCATGATGCCCCGGCGTGTGATGTCCCCAGCTTGTGTCATGCGCGATCGCGGCTCATTCGAGATTCTGCACCTGCTCGCGGAACTGCTCGACCACGCCCTTGAGCTCGAGGCCGATATTGGTCAGCTCCACATCATTGGCCTTGGCGGTCAGCGTATTCGATTCGCGGTTGAGTTCCTGCGCCAGGAAATCGAGCTTGCGGCCGATGGCGCCGCCTTCCGCGATCAGCTTCTGCGCCTGACCAACATGGGCGGCGAGCCGGTCGAGTTCCTCGCGGATGTCGGCCTTGGTGGCGAGCATGATCGCCTCCTGATAGAGCCGGTCGCTGTCGAAGCGCTCGGACGCCGACAGAAGCGTCGCCACCTGCGCCGCCAGCCGCGCCTTGATCGCTTCCGGCTTGCGGCCGGGCGCGGCTTCCGCGCGTTGCGCGAGCGCGCCGATCTCGTCGAGACGCGCCGACAGCAGGCGGCCGAGCGTTGCGCCTTCCTCGCGCCGCATGGCGACGAGCGCCGCGAGCGTCTGGTCGAAGCCGGCCAGGATCGCGGCCTCGGCGGCGCGATGTTCCTCCTGGCTTTCGTCCTGCTCGGTGACCTCGATGACGCCCTTGAGCGCCAGGATGCCGTCGAGCGTGGCCGGCGCCGCTTCGACCTTGCCGGAAAGCTGATTGATGGTGGCGAGCACCGCATTGAGCACGGGCTCGTTGACCTTCACGGTCGGCGCCACGCCTTTGCGCTCGACGGTTAGGTTGGCGTAGACGGTGCCGCGCGCGAGCTTCTCACCGGCACGTGCGCGGGCGGGCACCTCGACGGCGTCCCAACCGGGCGGCAACCGGAAGCGCAGGTCGAAGCCTTTGGCGTTGACGGATTTGATTTCCCAGCTCCAGGCATAGGCGCCGGCGACACCGTGGCCGCGAGCGAAGCCGGTCATGCTCGACAGAGCCATCGGTCTTCTCGTCTGGTTGAAGTTTGCTGAGCTTATCGAAGTCGAACGAAGCGCGGCGACCTTAACGGCGGGCCTGCCGCCTCACAAGGCCACAGCCTGCACGGCGGCCGGCCCGTGCGTCCGGCTACCTCCGGCCGCGCCGGTTGCCATTGGCCGGCGGACGGGCCGCAGGCGGCGGCGGATCGGCCGCCGGCGTTTCGCCGCGCTCGACCGCGCGCAGGCGCGCCACGTTCTTCTGGTGCTGCTCGTAGGTTTCCGAGAACACGTGTCCGCCGCTGCCGTCGGCGACGAAATACAGATCCTTGGTACGCGCGGGATTGGCCGCCGCTTCCAGCGAAGCGCGGCCGGGATTGGCGATCGGCCCCGGCGGCAGGCCGTCGATGACATAAGTATTGTACGGCGTAGGCTGCTCGATCTCGCTTTTCATGATCGGACGGCCGAGCGAGCCCTTGCCGCCGGTCAGCCCGTAAATGATGGTCGGGTCGGATTGCAGCCGCATCTTGTTCTTGAGACGGTTGATGAAGACTGCCGCCACGCGCGAGCGCTCGTCGGCGCGGCCGGTTTCCTTCTCGACGATCGAGGCGAGGATCACCAGTTGCTCCGGCGTCTTGATCGGCAGGTCCGGCGAGCGGTGATCCCAGATCTCCTGCAGCACGCGCTTGTGCGCCTGCGCCATGCGCTGGAGGATCTGTTCGCGCGTCATGCCGCGCGTGAACTTGTAGGTCTCCGGCAACAGCGTGCCCTCGCGCGGAATCTCCTTGACCGTGCCGGAGAGCGCCTCCGTCTCCAGCAGCTTGGCAACGATCTGCTCGGACGTGAGCCCTTCCGGAATCGTCAATGCGTGCTGCACCACCTTGCCTTCGATGATGGTGTCGACCACGTCGGCCAGGCTCGCATGCTGGCGGAACAGATATTCGCCGTGCTTGAGCCCGCCGCGCGCTTTGAGCACGAGCACGCCGCCGACGAACACATAGGGCTGATCGATCACGCCCTCACGCTGCAGCAGGTCGGCGATGTCCTTGGTGCCGAGGCCGCGCGGAATGTTGACCACCTTGTCCTCGGCCAAGGGCCCGGGCGCCTCGAAGTGCTGCTTTCCGAAATAGAGAGCGGCCCCGACCGCGACGGAGACGAGCACGAGGACCGTGAAGATCGCATTGCCGACAATGACCAGCGGATGGCGCGCGCGCTTGGAGCGGCGTTTCGGCGCCGGCACCGGCTCGGGTTCGAGCGCGAGGCGCGGGCTGCGCAGCACCGTCGGCCTTCCCGTCGGCGGCAACGGACCGGGCGCGCCCGGCCGTCCACCGCCGGACGGACTCTCTTGCGCTGGACCTTGCGGCGCGGGCCGGCCACCCGCCGCTGCCGCGCCCGTCTCGGGACGCGACGCCGCTTCGCGGCCTGCTCCTGGTTGCGGAGGCGTGGAATTCACGCGCCCGCTCCCGATATCGATCCCGGCCGGCTCAGCTTCACAACGCGCTCCCCGTTGGATGCGAGCTGGTGTCCCGATTCCAAAGTTCGCGATATTTCGCAACACGCTCGGATGCGAACTTCGCTATCGAAGAACACCAGCAGACTTAAGATTCCGGTGTCGTTCGGTTCAGGAACTCGCTCGCATCACGCGAGGCGAGAACGAAGCGAATTTCCGAACCACGACACCAGCGGGCACTCCCGTTCGCCCCGCAACGACCGGCCCCGCCCCACGGCGGCGGGACAAAAACTAGCAGAAGCGCTCGTACGTTAGAAAGAATTTTGGCGAAATGGAGGGAGCCGGTCGCAGGCCGGCCCCGCACCGCGGCTAGCCGGCATAACGGCGGAAGATCAACGAGGCATTGGTGCCGCCGAAGCCGAACGAGTTCGACAGCGCGGTATCGATGTCGCGCTGGCGCGCCTGATGCGGCACCAGATCAATCGAGGTTTCGACCGACGGATTGTCGAGATTGATCGTGGGCGGCGCCACCCGGTCGCGAATCGCGAGGATCGAGAAGATTGCTTCGACCGCCCCGGCCGCGCCGAGCAGATGGCCGATGCAGGACTTGGTCGACGACATCGAGATGTGGCCGGCCGCGTTGCCGACCAGACGCTGCACCGCCCCGAGTTCGATCTCGTCACCGAGCGGTGTCGAGGTGCCGTGCGCGTTGATGTAATCGAGATCGCCGGCCGAAATGCCGGCACGCTTGAGCGCCATGCTCATGCAGCGGAAGGCGCCATCGCCGTCCGGCGACGGCGCGGTGATGTGATAGGCATCGCCCGACATGCCGTAGCCGACCACCTCGGCATAAATCCGGGCGCCGCGCGCCTTGGCATGTTCGAGTTCCTCGAGCACGAGAGCGCCGGCGCCCTCGCCCAGCACGAAGCCGTCACGGTCCTTGTCGTAGGGCCGCGACGCGCGCGTCGGATCGTCGTTGAAGTTCGTGGAGAGGGCCCGCAGCGCGGCGAAGCCCGCAAGCGCCAGCCGGTTGACCGGCGATTCGGTGCCGCCCGCCACCATTACGTCCGCGTCGCCGAGCGCGACGATGCGCGCGGCGTCGCCGACGGCATGCGCGCCGGTCGAGCAGGCGGTGACCACCGAATGATTCGGCCCCTTCAATCCGAACTCGATCGACACGAAACCGGAGGCGAGATTGATGATGCGGCCGGGAATGAAGAAGGGAGAAACGCGGCGCGGTCCCTTCTCGTGCATGGCGATGGCGGTGTCGGCGATCCCCTCGATGCCCCCGATACCGGAGCCGATCAGGACGCCGGTGGCGATCTGATCTTCCTCGCTCTGCGGACGCCAGCCGGCATCGTCGAGTGCCTGACGTGCGGCGCACATGGCGTAGAGGATGAAATCGTCGACCTTGCGCTGCTCCTTCGGCTCCATCCACTGATCGGGATTGAAGGTGCCGTTGGATCCGTCGCCGCGCGGGATCACGCAGGCGATCTTGGCCGCGATATCGGAGACCTCGAAGGTGTCGACCTTGCGCGCGCCGCTCTCGCCTTTGAGCAGGCGCGACCAAGTCGTCTCCACGCCGCATCCCAGCGGCGTGAGCATCCCCAATCCGGTGACGACGACACGTCTCATGGCCGGCTCCGAGCGAAATCAACCGCGCATGCAGGCAAGCTGGCGCATGACGCACCGCTCAACTGCATGGACAAGACAACCGAACAGCGGCGGTACGCCGGCTTTCAGCTCTTGGCGTTCTTTTCGAGGAACTTGACCGCATCCCCGACGGTCAAAATGGTCTCAGCGGCGTCGTCGGGAATTTCGCAAGCGAATTCTTCCTCGAAAGCCATCACGAGCTCGACGGTGTCGAGACTGTCGGCGCCAAGATCATCGATGAAGCTCGCTTGATCAGTCACCTTGTCGGGTTCGACACCCAGGTGCTCCACGACGATCTTCTTCACCCGCTCGCCAATATCACTCATCGCATTAACCTCGTGGTTTTTAGATTGGGCCGCGACCTTTGGACAAAGATCGCCAGCCATCGCGGTACGGCCTCGTCGTGGTTGACGGTGGCGAGAGCTCGGATCGCGGAAGCATTCGCTTTTAAGACTTCCGCCATCAGCCGCCCCAGCCAGGCCGAAATTCGGTTACCACACTTCAATTCCGTTGACTAGCGCGGGACCGGGACACCACACAAGTCCTGTGATGCCAAGAACTTGCCGTCAAATCATGGCCATTCCACCGTTCACATGGATGGTCTGCCCGGTGACGTAGGAAGCCTCCTCCGAAGCCAGATAGACCGACGCCGCCGCAACGTCCTCGGCGGTCCCGAGCCGGCCGGCCGGGACCCGCCCCATGATGGCCTCGCGCTGCTTGTCGTTGAGCCGGTCGGTCATGGCGCTCTTGATGATGCCGGGGGCGATGCAATTGGCGGTGATATTGCGCTTGGCATATTCGGCCGCCACCGACTTCATCATGCCGACCATGCCGGCCTTGGACGCGGTATAATTCCCCTGCCCCGGATTGCCGGTGAAACCGACCACCGAGGAAATGCCGATCACCCGGCCCCAGCGCCGGCGCATCATGCGCGAGACGGCGGCGCGGGTAAGCCGGAAGGTCGCCGTCAGGTTGACGGCGATGACCTTGTCCCAGTCCTCGTCCTTCAGCTGGACGAACAGGTTGTCGCGATTGACGCCGGCATTGGCGACCAGGATATCCAGCCGCTCCATTTTCTCTTCGGCCGCCGGCACCAGCGCCTCGACCGCGTCCTTGTCGGACAGGTCGCAGGGCAGCACATGCACGCGCTCGCCGAGCGCGCCGGCGAGCGTTTCGAGCTCGGCCTGGCGCGTGCCGGAGACCGCGACCGTGGCCCCCTGGGCGTGCAGCGCGCGGGCGATGGCGCCGCCGATCGCGCCGGTCGCACCGGTGACAAGAGCGGTCTTGCCCGTCAGATCGAACATGATGGTTTCTCCCTGCCGCTCACGCGCGCGCGGCCTTGAAGGCCGCGACATCATCCGGGGTGCCGATCGCGCTCGCGCTCGCGCCTTCCGCGATTCGCTTGATGAGCCCGCTCAGCACTTTGCCCGCGCCCACTTCGTAGAATGCCGTTACGCCAGCCTGCGCCATATAGGCAACCGACTCGCGCCAGCGCACGGTGCCGGTCACCTGCGCCACCAGTGCGCGCACGATCTCGCCCGGCTCCTGCACCGGCTTGGCCAGCACGTTGGACACCACCGGCACCACCGGGGCCTTGACCGCGACCTTGGCCAGCGCCTCGGCCATCGCCTCGGCGGCCGGCTGCATCAGCGCGCAATGGAAGGGCGCGGACACCGGCAGCAGCATCGCGCGCTTGGCGCCCTTGCCCTTGGCGATCTCGACCGCCCGCTCGACCGCCGCCTTGTCGCCCGATACCACCACCTGCCCGCCGCCATTGTCGTTGGCCGCCTGGCAGACCTGCCCCTGCGCCGCCTCCGCAGCGACCGCCGTTGCGGCGTCGAAATCGAGCCCGAGCAAGGCCGCCATGGCGCCGACGCCGACCGGCACGGCCTTCTGCATGGCCTGCCCGCGGATACGCAACAGCCGCGCGGTGTCGGCGATGCTGAAGGTCCCGGCCGCGGCGAGCGCCGAATATTCGCCGAGCGAATGGCCGGCCACGAATTGAGCCTCGCGCGCAATGTCGAGGCCGGCTTCCGCTTCCAGCACCCGCGTGACCGCCAACGACACCGCCATTAGCGCCGGCTGGGCGTTCTGGGTGAGCGTCAGCGTATCGCCCGGCCCTTCGAAAATGACCGCACTCAGTTTCTCGCCGAGCGCCTCGTCGACTTCGGCGAAGACCTGCCGGGCCGGCGCAAACTGATCGGCGAGCGCCTTGCCCATGCCGACCGCCTGGCTGCCCTGCCCTGGAAAAACGAACGCAACGCCCATGCCTTCCGCCTTTGATCTCGACCTCTGCCGCAAAATCGGGCCGAAAGACACCGGAGGAGCGGCTTCTGTCAAGTTGGACGGGCGGTGGTAACCGGAACACAAGAGTCTTCGGGCAAGGTTCGTTGCCGATCCCCGGAAGGCGCTGACGATGAGCGAATTGGTGACGGACGACGACCTCGCGCGGGCGCGCCGCGATCCCGAGTTCCGCCAGCAATTTCTTGCGCATAACCTCGATCTGCTGCTGGAAGCCCTGAAACGGGCCCGGCGCAACAGCAATCCGAGCCCGCAAACAGCCAGCCAGATCCGCGAAGGGGTCGATCTTGCGGTCAAGCTCGCCGACCGCCTGCAGCGCGACAGCGGCGCCCCCGGCCCGAAAGCGGCCTGAGCTTGCCGTCCGGGGCCGCTTCCGACCTTGCTTTCCCGTGAAAAAGCCCTATAACCCGCCCACTCCGTCGATCCTGGTTGGGAGCTGAACGGACGGCCGGTTTCGGGCGTCTGCGTCCGAAATTGGCAGGGCTTGTAGTCCAAGCCCGGCGTCCCGTGTTCCCGCCTTCAGAGCATTCGAGCCTTTCCCGAAGGGCTCGAGGGGCTAGGCGCCAGGATCGAGGTCATGGGCAACTTGAGGAAAGGCACTCCATGCCACTGTATGAACACGTCTATTTGGCGCGCCAGGATCTGAGCGCGCAACAGGTCGAGGAATTGACCACGCAACTGTCGGGCGTCATCGCCCAGATGGGCGGCACGGTCGCCAAGACCGAATATTGGGGACTGAAGTCCCTCGCCTACCGCATGAACAAGAACCGCAAGGCGCATATGACGCTCATCAACGTCGATGCGCCGGCTGCCGCGCTCGCCGAGATCGAGCGGCAGGAGCGGCTCAACGAAGACGTCCTGCGCTATCTGACCATCCGCGTGGAAGCGCTCGAGGAAGGTCCTTCCGCGATGCTGCGCAAGTCGGACCGCGATGACCGCGGCGATCGGGGTGATCGTGGTGGCCGCTTCGACCGCGGCGACCGCGACCGCGGCGAACGCCGCCCGCGTCGTGACGAAGACGAATCCGGTTCGGAGGAATAAGCCATGGCATTCGCAGCTCAGGGCGGCGCCCGCCGGCCGTTTTTCCGCCGCCGCAAGACCTGCCCGTTCTCGGGCGCCAATGCGCCCAAGATCGACTACAAGGACGTGAAGCTCCTGCAGCGTTACGTGTCGGAGCGCGGCAAGATCGTGCCGAGCCGCATCACCGCGGTTTCGGCCAAGAAGCAGCGCGAACTGGCGCAGGCGATCAAGCGCGCGCGCTTCCTCGGCCTGCTGCCCTACGTGATCCGCTGATCGTCGGCCGCTCCGGGTTCGCCGCTGCGCGGCGCCCGGAATGACGATACCGGAATGAACGAGGCTTCCGGGGACACCCGGGAGCCGATGGTTGGGGCGGAATCCTCCGCCTCTAACCGCTCGACGAGGAGCGGGACAGCTCGCGATGATGCAATTCGGACTGATCGGTATCGGTGCTGGCGCCGCGGCGGCTTTGCTGTTCGCCTCGGTCACGTCCGGCTCGTGGCTCGCGGTGGCGCTGTTCTATCTCGCCCCGCTGCCGATCATGATCGCCGGTCTGGGCTGGAGCCACTGGTCGGCCCTCGTCGCGGCGGTAACGGCGGCGCTGGCGCTGGCGCTCGCCTTCAGCGGCATCTTCTTCTTTGCCTTTCTCGCGGGCGCCGGGCTTCCCGCCTGGTGGCTCTGCTATCTCACGATGCTGGCGCGGCCCACCGGCGCCGGCCCGGCCACCGCAGCGGGCACCGCGGCGGGCCCGGCCGCGCTCGAATGGTATCCGCCCGGCCGCCTGGTGGTATGGGCGGCCGTGCTCGCAGCGCTGGTCGTGGTGATCGGCATCGCCAATTTCGGGCTGGATGCCGAGAGCTTCCGTACCGGCCTGCGGACGGCCCTGCTCCAGATGCTCAAGGTCGAGACCGGCGCGCCGCCGGACCAGCCATTGTCGCTGCCCGGCGTCACCAATGCGCGCCGGCTGGTCGACTTCCTGGTCGAGATCATCCCACCCGCCGCCGCCGTCATCGCGACCGTCACCAATCTCTTCAATCTGTGGCTGGCCGCCCGCGTGGTGCGGTTTTCCGGCCGGCTGAGCCGGCCCTGGCCGGACCTCTCGGCGATGACTTTTCCGCCCATGGTCTCCGCGGCGCTTGCGGTCGCCGTGGCTCTGAATTTCCTCGGCGGGCTGGTCGGTATCGTCGCCGGAGTCGTTTCGTCGACTTTGTTCATCGCCTACGGCGTGCTCGGTTTCGCGGTCCTGCATGACATTACGCGCGGCATCGGCAGCCGCAGCTTCATCATCGGCAGCGTTTACGCCGCCGTCCTCGTATTCGGCTGGCCCGTGCTGCTGCTCTGCCTGCTCGGCCTCGCCGACACCGCCATCGGCCTGCGCGCGCGCGTCGCGCGCAAGCGCGGCCCCCCGACCGTCACCTGAATCGTCAAACCCACCCCTACGAACATGGAATACAGATAAAGGAGTAATGACCATGGAAGTGATCCTGCTCGAACGCGTCGGCAAGCTCGGCCAGATGGGCGACATCGTCCGCGTGAAGGACGGTTTCGCCCGCAATTTCCTGCTGCCGCGCGGCAAGGCGCTGCGCGCCAATGCCGAGAACAAGGCCCGCTTCGACAGCATGAAGGCGGAACTGGAGAAGCGTAATCTCGAGGCCAAGGGCGAGGCCGGCAAGCTGGCCGCCAAGATCGACGGCAAGAGCTATGTCGTGCTGCGCCAGGCGAGCGAAATCGGGCAACTGTTCGGTTCGGTCACCAGCCGCGATATCGCCGGCCTGCTCAATGCCGACGGCGCGGCCATCGCGCGCGCGCAGGTCGCCATCAACGCGCCCATCAAGTCGATCGGCCAGTACAAGGTCCCGCTCGCGCTGCACCCGGAGATCGAGGTTTCGGTCACCGTCATCGTCGCGCGCAGCGCCGACGAAGCCGAGCGCATCAAGCGCGGCGAGGACGTGACCGTGCGCCGCACCGAGGAGGAAGAGGAAGCCGCCGCCGCGGCAGCCGAGGCCGAAGCCGTCTTCGAGCCGGGTGCCGGTGAAACCGCCGCCGAGGAAGCGGCCGAAGCGCCGGCCGACGAAGGCGAGCCGAAGAAGGTCGCCAAGTCCGCGAAGAAGAAGAAGGCCGCCGACGAGGACTGACCGACGCCATCGTCATTCCGGGGCGTTCGCGCTCCGGAATGACGCCCTCGGGCGGCGCTATTCGGGCGTCTTGGGCTTGGCGGACGCCGTCGCTTTCGATTTCTTTTCCGCCGGCTTGCCGTGCCGCTCGCTCTTGGCGCCCCGCTTTCGGGTGCTGCTGCGCGTGGCCGCGGCCGCCTCCTGAACGCCTCTCAAATAGGCGGCAATCAACGCCGCCGACTCCCGGCTGGCCGTATAGTGCTCGCGCAGGAAGCTCTCCAGGCCGAAAATCCCGCCGGCGCTGCCGATATCGAGCTTCTGCGCCGACTTGTGGCAGATCGCGCAATCCGACCCGTAGAGCTGCGCCCCGCTCTTGCCGCGGTCCAGATTATCCTGTGCGCCAGCGGCGCCAGCCCATGCCAGCACCAGTACCCCGACTGCCAGCCGGACTGCTCGACCGAACCCCGTCATTGTAACAACCCTCTCCCTGCCGTCCTGTCCGTGGGCCGCCCACCGGCCCCGATTCCCGCCCCCCGCCTGCCTATCCTCGTGCCGAAGGGCCGTGGCCCTCGCCAGAATTACATACCCAGCCCCAAATTGTGGCATTGCCGCAGCGCCGGAACTATGATTCAATACCTAGGCTGAACGTTGTTATGTTCTCGGGCGTTGCCACGGTCGCGTGGACCTTTGTCGGTTTGACGTCAGACTTTGGTATAGCGCCAGGGTCCAGAGTGATGGAGGCGGCCGATGGACCGGTTGCTTCAATTTCTGTTGAGAACCTTCCTGCGCAAGGGGACGTTCAAGCTCACCACCTCGCGCGGGACGCGTTTCACTTTCGGCGATGGCAGCGGCAAGCCGGTCGCGGTCCGCTTCACCAGCCGCGCCGCCGAATGGGGCATCCTCACCGATCCCGAGCTCAAGCTCGGCGAAGCCTATATGGACGGCACCTTCGTGGTGGAGGAAGGCACCATCGCCGATGTGCTGGCGCTGGCGCTCGGCCAGAACAGCGAATTGCCGCAATGGGCGCGCCCGCAATGGATGCTGCGCTACATCGGCCGGCGGCTGGCGCAATTCAATCCGCGCAAGCGCGCGCGCCGCAACGTGGCGCATCACTACGATCTCGACAGCCGGCTCTATTCGCTCTTTCTCGACGCCGACCGGCAATATAGTTGCGCCTATTTCGAGACGCCGGACGCGTCGCTCGACGACGCCCAGCTCGCCAAGAAGCGGCATCTCGCGGCCAAGCTCCTGCTCGGGCGGGGCCAACGCGTGCTCGACATCGGCTGCGGCTGGGGCGGACTCGGCCTTTACCTTGCCGAGCTTACGGGCGCCGACGTGACCGGCATCACGCTGTCGCAGGAGCAGCACGCGATCGCCAATGCGCGCGCGGCCGAAAGAGGCCTGGCCGAGCGCGCCCGCTTCGATCTCCAGGATTACCGCGACGTCGAAGGCCCATTCGACCGTATCGTGTCGGTCGGCATGTTCGAGCATGTCGGCGTCGGCCACTACGACACCTTCTTCAAGAAGTGCGCGGAGCTGCTGGCCGACGACGGCGTGATGGTGCTGCACTCGATCAGCCGCTCGGAGGGCCCCGGCGTCACCAATCCGTGGATCGCCAAATACATCTTCCCCGGCGGTTACATCCCTGCCCTTTCCGAGGTTTTGCCGCATATCGAGCGCGCGGGGCTCTTGGTCACCGACATCGAAATCCTGCGCCTGCACTATGCCGAGACCCTGAAGGCCTGGCGCGAACGCTTCCTGGCGCACCGCGAGGAAGTGGAGCGCATCTACGACCGGCGCTTCGTGCGCATGTGGGAGTTCTATCTGGCCGCTTCGGAAATGTCGTTCCGCGAGCAGAACATGATGAACTTCCAGATCCAGATCACCAAGAAGCAGGGCGTGGTGCCGATGACGCGCGACTATATCGGGCGCGAAGAGCAGCGCCTGCGCGCGGCCGAAGGCAAGACCATGCCCCCGCTGCGGCTGGCGGGCGAATAGCCGTTATTGTCATTCCGGGGCGTCCGCCGAAGCCCGAAAGGGCACAGGCGGACGAGCCCGGAAGCGAGAGCGACATCGCACGGAGCTTTTACGGCCCCTAGATTCCGGACTCGCCCGCTTCGCTCGCGCCCCGGAATGACAAAATGCGTCAAGCGAAAACCCGAAAATTTCCCGATTAGCTGCGATGGTGTGAATTGCGGGACAAGGCACGCGCGAGCGGCCTTACCGGCCTTACCGACGTGATCGCGCGTGCTATGCCACATTTTCCGGGTAAGCACAGACATGACTCCGATCGAATCAGCCGTCCGCAAGCAGGCGGAAGAACCTGCTCCCCTTTTTCGCTCCGCACCGCACAACATCGAGGCGGAGCAGGCGCTATTGGGCGCCGTCCTCGTCAACAACGAAGCATTCTACCGGGTATCGGATTTCCTGAACCCGGAGCATTTCTTCGAACCGATCCATCAGAAGGTCTACCAGCTCTGCCGCGACCTGATTCGCGCCGGCAAGATCGCCACGCCGGTGACGCTCAAGACCTTCCTCGATCCGGCGGTCGACATCGGCGGGCTTACCACCAGCCAGTACCTGGCCCGGCTGGCGGCGGAAGCGACCACGATCATCAATGCCGAGGACTATGGGCGCACCATCTACGACCTGGCCATCCGCCGTTCGTTGATCCTGCTCGGCGAGGACATGGTCAACGTCGCCTATGACGCGCCGGTCGACTTCTCCCCGCGCGATCAGATCGAGGACGCCGAGCGCAAGCTCTACGATCTCGCCGAGAGCGGGCGTTACGACGGCGGGTTCCAGCGCTTCTCGCAGGCGCTGACCACCGCGATCGACATGGCCGCGCAGGCCTTCCAGCGCGACGGCAAGCTCTCGGGCATCGCCACCGGGCTCGACGATCTCGATCGCATGATGGGCGGCCTGCAGCCGTCCGACCTCATCATCGTCGCCGGCCGCCCCGGCATGGGCAAGACCTCGCTCGCCACCAATATCGCCTACAATGTCGCCAAGGCCTGGCAGGGCGAGGTCAGACCCGACGGCCATACCGTGACGGTCAATGGCGGCGTGGTCGGCTTCTTCTCGCTCGAAATGTCGGCCGAGCAGCTCGCCACCCGCATCATCTCGGAACAGACCGAAATTCCGTCCAACCAGATTCGCCGCGGCAATATCAGCGAAGCCGACTTCGAGAAGATCAAGGACTACTCGATCGAATTGCAGCACCTGCCGCTTTACGTGGACGAGACCGGCGGCCTGTCGGTCGCCCAGTTGGCGGCGCGCGCGCGCCGGCTCAAGCGCCAGCGCGGCCTCGACCTTCTGGTGATCGACTATTTGCAGCTCCTGTCGGGCTCGACCAAGCGCTCCTCGGAAAACCGCGTGCAGGAGATCACCGAGATCACCACCAAGCTCAAGGCGCTGGCGAAGGAACTGAACGTGCCGATCATGGCGCTGTCGCAGCTTTCGCGTCAGGTGGAAAGCCGCGACGACAAGCGCCCGCAACTCTCCGACCTGCGTGAATCGGGCTCGATCGAGCAGGACGCCGACGTGGTGCTGTTCGTCTATCGCGAGGAATACTACCACAAGATGCGCAAACCGCTGGAATCCGACCGCGAGAAGTTCGCGGAATGGATGGCGGAAGGCGACAAGGTCGAGGGCAAGGCCGAGGTCATCATCGGCAAGCAGCGCCACGGCCCGACCGGCACGGTCGAATTGCAGTTCGACGGCGCGGTGACGCGCTTCTCCTCGCTCGCGCGCACGGATCATCTGCCGGAGCGGATGTGAGGCGGTCTCAGCCTTTCCTCCGCGCGGCGGCGCGCAGGATCAATGAGAGCCCCCACATAGACGCACCGCACCCGTCGGGCTAAACCAATCAAATGTCCGAGGCCGAGACCGCAATCCCGCGTGACGGGTCGCCTTCACAACCGCACGCGGCCGACAGATTTGTCACCGCCGGTCCGCCGGCGGCGGAAGCCGGCGGCATCCTCACCGTGGATCTCGCGGCCATCGAAGATAATTGGCGTGCGCTCGGTCGCCGGGCCATGCCGGCGGAGTGCTCCGCGGTCATCAAGGCCGACGGCTACGGCTGCGGCCTCGAGCCGGTCGCCCAGCGGCTTTCGCGCGCCGGCTGCCGGACCTTTTTCGTGGCCGATCTGGCCGAGGCGCGGCGCCTGCGCGCGAGCGTGCCCGAGGCCACGATCTACGTGCTCGGCAGCCTCCTGTCCGGCACCGCGGCGAGCTATGCCGAGATCAATGCCAGGCCGGTGATCGGGAGCCTGGTCGAACTGGCGGAATGGGACGCCTTCTGCTCGACGCAAGGCTGGCAGGGCGGCGCCGCGCTGCATGTCGACACCGGCATGAACCGGCTCGGCATTTCCGTGAACGAAGCGGCCGCGCTCGCCCCGCGCATCCGCGCGGAGAACCACGGCATCACGCTGCTGTTGTCGCACCTGGTCGCCGCCGAACAGCCGGAGCACCCGCTCAATGCGCGCCAGATCGCGCTGTTTCGCGAGGTCCGCCTGCTCTATCGCGGCATCCCCTCCTCGCTCGCCAATTCGTCGGGGATTTTCCTCGGGCAGAGCGCGCATTGCGATCTCGTGCGCCCCGGCGCCGCGCTTTACGGCGTCAATCCGACGCCCGGCCGCAACAATCCGATGCGCCCCGCGATCCGGCTGCAAGCGCATATCGTGCAGGTGCGCAGCGTGCCCAAGGGCGAGACGGTCGGCTACGGCGCGACCTGGACCGCGCGGCATCCGAGCCGCATCGCGGTGGTTGCCGTGGGTTATGCCGACGGCTTCCCGCGCGCGGCCGGCGCCTCCGACAAATCGCCGGGCGGCGACGCCATCGTGGCGGGCCGACGCTGCCCGCTGGCCGGCCGCATTTCCATGGACCTGATGGCGATCGACATCAGCGCCCTGCCCGAGAACGCCGCCCGCCGCGGCGACCTCGTCACGCTCATCGGCGACGAGATCGCCGTCGACGACCTCGCCGCCAAGGCCGGCACCATCGGCTACGAGATCCTCACCCGTCTCGGCCACCGCTATCACCGGGTTTACCGGGGCTGACTTTCCCGTTCCGGCCCACGAAAGCTCGTTCTCCCAATAATGTTCTTGTAATGTTCCCATCGACGCTCTAGCCTCGGCGTGAGCAATCGACGGCGATTCCCGAAGGCGATTCCCCATGTCCAAGCGGTCCCTCTCCTTCATCTGCCAGAACTGCGGGGCCGCGCATAACCGCTGGCAGGGCAAGTGCGAGGGCTGCGGCGAGTGGAACACGCTCACCGAGGAAGGCGCCGAGCGGCCGGCCGGCCCCGGGCGGCGGCCGGGAAAAGGCCGCCTGTTCAAGCTCGAGGCGTTGGCCGGCGAGGCGCATGACGCCCCGCGCCTGTCCTGCGGCATCGCCGAATTCGACCGCGTCACCGGCGGCGGTTTCGTACGCGGCTCGGTCATCCTGATGGCGGGCGATCCCGGCATCGGCAAATCGACGCTGCTGATCCAGACCACGGCGGCGCTCGCGCGCGCCGGCCATCGCGCCGTCTACATCTCCGGCGAAGAGGCGATCGGCCAGGTGCGCCTGCGCGCCGAGCGCCTGGGCCTGCGCGAGGCGCCGGTGGAACTTGCCTCCGAAACCGCGGTCGAGGACATCATCGCCACGCTGTCCGAAGGCAAGACGCCGCGGCTCATTATTATCGACTCGATCCAGACCATGTGGACCGACACGGTCGAGTCGGCCCCCGGCACGGTGACCCAGGTGCGTGGCGCGGCGCAGGCGCTCATCCGTTTCGCCAAGCGCTCGGGCGCGGCCGTGATCCTGGTCGGCCATGTCACCAAGGACGGGCAGATCGCCGGCCCGCGCGTGGTCGAGCACATGGTCGACGCCGTGCTCTCCTTCGAGGGCGAAGGCTCGCACCAGTTCCGCATCCTGCGCGCGGTGAAGAACCGCTTCGGGCCGACCGACGAAATCGGCGTGTTCGAGATGACCGGCGCTGGCTTGCGCGAAGTGACCAATCCGTCGGAACTGTTCCTGTCCGAGCGCGACCTCGGCTCGCCCGGTACCGCCGTCTTCGCCGGGATGGAGGGTACGCGGCCGCTGCTCGTGGAAATCCAGGCCCTGGTGGCGCCCTCGGCGCTCGGCACCCCGCGCCGGGCGGTGGTCGGCTGGGATCCGAGCCGACTGTCTATGCTCCTGGCGGTGCTCGATGCCCATTGCGGGGTCAGGCTCGGCGGCCACGACGTCTACCTCAACGTCGCCGGCGGCATGCGCATCCAGGAGCCGGCGGCCGACCTCGCCGCCGCCGCGGCGCTGGTCTCGTCGCTCGCCAATGCGCCGCTGCCGGCGGATGCCGTCTATTTCGGCGAAGTGTCGTTGTCGGGCGCGGTGCGGCCGGTCGCGCAGGCGGCCGCGCGGCTCAAGGAAGCCGCGAAACTCGGCTTTGCCCGCGCCGTCGTACCCGAATCGGCCCGCGCCGAGGCCGGCGACCCCGGCCTGAAAATCAGCGACATCGGCAGCCTTACGAGCCTCGTGGCCGATATCGCGGCGCTGGGCAAACCGCGCGGCGCAACCAAAAGCGGTGGACAAGACGGATGACGGCAAGCCGCCGCCCCGCTATACACGGGACGCAAACGAAACCGCGTTGAGCGGCTCTTTCCGCCGCTCAATCGCGCGAGCCGAATGAGCTTAAAATTAAGCACTTAAGGCCGACATTGCCGTCCGGTTCCGGCGCCGCGGGCGCCGGTCCGGATTCGTTCGTTCCGCGTGGCAAGCCATGCCGGGGCCGGGTCGCGCCAACTTACGGAGCGCATGAGCTTTAAGATGCCGATCACGCTGCTCGACATCCTTCTTCTGGTCGTCATGCTGGTTTCCGGCCTGCTCGCGATGGTCCGCGGCTTCATGCGCGAAGTCCTGTCGATCGCGGCCTGGGGCATCGCGGCCATCGCCGCCGTCGCCTTTTCCGGCAGGCTCATTCCGGTCGTCAAATCCTATGTCAGCCTGGGCGACACGGCCGTGAACGTCATCGCCGCGGCGATAATCTTTCTCGTGGTGCTGCTGATCGTCTCGATCATCACCGTGCGGATCTCCGACATGATCCTCGACAGCCGGGTCGGCGCGCTCGATCGTACCCTCGGGTTCCTGTTCGGGCTCGGCCGCGGGCTGATCATCGTCGTCGTCGCCTTCCTGTTTTTCGCCTGGCTGGTTCCGCCGAAAGCGCAGCCGGTCTGGGTTCAGAACGCCAAGTCGAAAGTCGTGCTGCAAAGTACGGGGGAATGGCTGATGTCCATGTTGCCGGACGACCCCGAAAGCACCATCTTGAAGAGGCTGAAGAAACCGAAGCCGGACGACCAGGACGTGCCCGATGGTGCCTCCGGCCGGCGCTCGGAGCGTCAGTTGCCTATCGTCCAGGCTCAAGCGAGCGGAACCCATTGACGATGCCACAAGTCCCGCAAGACGTATCCTCGACGGCCGACGAATTCGATCCTGAAGCCGACCGACTGCGCGAGGAATGCGGCGTCTTCGGTATTTTCGGCCATCCGGACGCGGGCGCCATCACGGCGCTCGGCCTGCATGCGCTCCAGCATCGCGGCCAGGAAGCGGCCGGCATCGTGACCTTCGACAGCAAGCGCTTCCATTCCGAGCGCCGCCTCGGCCTCGTCGGCGACACCTTCTCGCGCCGCGAGGTGATCGACCGCCTGCCCGGCCATGCCGCGATCGGCCATGTGCGCTATTCGACCACCGGCGAAACCATCCTGCGCAACGTGCAGCCGCTGTTCGCCGAGCTCGAGGGCGGCGGCTTCGCCATCGCCCATAACGGCAACCTCACCAACGGCATCACCCTGCGCCGCCAACTGGTGCGCGACGGGGCCATGATGCAGTCGACCAGCGACACCGAGGTGATCCTGCACCTGGTGGCGCGCGCCCACCGCAATCGTTTCGTCGACCGCTTCATCGAGGGGCTACGCCAGCTCGAAGGCGCCTACGCCTTCGTCGGGCTGACCAACAAGAAACTGGTCGGCGCGCGCGATCCGCTCGGCATTCGGCCGCTGGTGCTCGGCAGGCTCGACGGCTGCCCGATCCTGACCTCGGAGACTTGCGCGCTCGACATGATCGGCGCGCAATATGTGCGCGACATCGAGAACGGCGAAGTGGTGGTGTTCGACGAGGACGGCATGCAGACGCACAAGCCGTTCCCGCCGATGCCGGCGCGGCCTTGCATCTTCGAATACATCTATTTCGCGCGGCCCGACTCCATCGTCGGCGGCCGCCCCGTCTACAATGTACGCAAGGCGATGGGCACCCAGCTCGCGCGCGAAGCGCCGGCCGGCGCCGACGTGATCGTGCCGGTGCCGGATTCCGGCGTGCCGGCCGCGATCGGTTTCGCGCAGGAGTCGGGCATCCCTTACGAGCTCGGCATCATCCGCAATCACTATGTCGGCCGCACCTTCATCCAGCCGACGCAATCGATCCGCGATCAGGGCGTGCGCATGAAGCATTCCGCCAATCGGGCGGTAGTTGCGGGCAAGCATATCGTGCTGGTGGACGATTCCATCGTGCGCGGCACCACCTCGCGCAAGATCGTGCAGATGATGCGCGACGCCGGCGCGCGCGAAGTGCACTTCCGCATCGCCTCGCCGCCGATCACGCATCCCGATTATTACGGCATCGACACGCCCGACCGCGACAAGCTGCTCGCGGCCACCCACGATCTCGAACAGATGCGCGCATTCATCGGCGCCGACTCGCTGGCGTTCCTGTCGGTTGACGGCATCTATCGCGCGATGGGCCTGCCCGACCGCGATCCCGCGCGGCCGCAATTCACCGACCACTGCTTCACCGGTGACTATCCCACGCCGCTCACCGACCTCGCGGCGCAGGAAGCCAGCCCGCGCCAGCTTTCGCTGCTGGCGGAGGCGATCTAA
>Ga0182748_1002102_pt1 | contig 18399 bp, 40 predicted proteins | sample eDN3rd37CKraftOP_FD_128877 | JGI IMG/M metagenome (GOLD analysis project Ga0182748, IMG submission 128877) | Enriched Organic Plus compost microbial communities from Emeryville, California, USA - eDNA 3rd pass 37_C Kraft OP (version 2) (version 2) ...
CAGCGGGGCCGGCTCATAGCCATCCAGCCACTGGCGCGTAGTGGCCATGGCCTTGACGTGGGAAATAATCTCGTCGGCGACAGCATCCAGCGCCCTGGCCTTCCATAGCTGGGCGCATTTAGCCTTTGCAACGCGGCGGGGTGTGTTGGGGTAAGCAGACCAGAACGACTCAAAGTGCGGTGATTTCGCACGCTCGCGCTTTGATGGTTCTTTGATGGTTAATGATGGTTCTTGATGGTTATATGCGGGTGCAAAAGCTTTGCACCCTTTCATGTCGTCGTTTGCACCCTTTATGTCGTCAGTTGCACCCTTTTCTGCTTCGTTTTGCACCCTTTTTAGCTGCGCAAAATCTGCACCCTTTAGCCATTCGGGGTTGATCCGGTATTCGTTGGGCTGCCCACGCCCACCGTTTCCAGCGCTCACCAAAATCAGCCAACCAGCGTCCTCCATGCGGCGTAGTTGGTATTGAACGGCACGGACGGATTGACGCGTCTTCTCCGCCAGCGACTTAACGAACGGGAACACTTTGGTTCCGTCATCGTGGGCATGGTCTGCCAGCGCGAGCGCCAGGATCATTTCGCCGCCGCCGTTCGGGTAGCGCTCGAAAACGGCCGTCATCACTTTGACGCTCATCTCCGCCCTCCCACAAACACCCGCACAGGATGCCCATGCGTGCCAGGACTACGCGCCGGCCGAAATTCGCCCGTCGGCCGCAGAATCCCGCGAGACACGCCCAAACGGCTGATTGAACCCCATGCTTTCGATGTGGGCGGCATCAAGTCGTCATGGTGCGTGTTGATATAGAAACGGAAGTCCTCGAATGCAAAAGGTTCTCGCTGGCGCGGCGCCCAGTCTTCGAGGCAGGCAAGTACCTGCTCCGTCCAGTTCAAAGTGAAGGCCTCGGCGTGCTGCCTGGCTGCCTCAATGCCGATGTCGGCGAGTTGCTGGCCGTTCATGCGACCTCCGGTTTCTTCATGAGCTTGGCTCGCCCCAACTGGCGCTCGATCAAAGCCAGCCGTTTTTTCGCACGGACAAGATCGGAGATCCGTTGATCAATCAGCCATGCGTGCGCCGCTTCCCAGGTCTCGTGCGCGGAATGAGAGATCTCGAACATGCGTGGGTTGTCCTCTTCGAATCGACTCAACTTCCGATGCCCGATCCTATTTGTGTGCCTATTGGCAATGAAGAACTTAGGTTTAGCTCTGCTCATGCCGCCTCCCGTAGCGCCATATTCAGCAGGTCGATTTCAGTGACGCCATACTCGCGCTCGAAGGCGCGCCGCCCCATGCCGTGGTAGCCGGTTCGTCCACGGTGATGCTCAGGGCATAGCGGGATTGTCATCAGATTGCTGTTGCGCTGCCCTGCTCCCATGTCGTGGCGCAGATGGTGGATCTCTGCGGGCGTATTTCCAAGGCCCATGTAGCGGCACAGAATGCAGCCTGAATTGGCCTGTACGCTCATGTGGGCGCGTTCCGCTGTGGTCGGCCGCCTCCTTGGCGCCCTCTTCTTCCATGGGCTGCGCTGCATGGGCTTGCCGGGGTTCTTGAATGTGGAGTTCCACACAGCTATGGCGCCTCCGGAAATTCAAGCACGACGCCTCGCCGCGAGAAGTCTTCGCGGACGGCTTCGGCATACTTGCTGAGTTGGTGACGACTCATGAGCGACGTAACTGGCAGAATGCGCATAGCTTTCAACTTCTGCTCATAGGTCAATCCCTTAATGGCGCTGTCGTAGACTTCGCGAAAGTCGCTATCCTCAGCGCGAAGAATGGGGACTCCGTGATGGAGCTTGCAATAGCATTTCCAGCCAAGCGCATCGTCTTCGCACAGTTCTCGGGCCAGCTGCTCGTACCAGACATGGGTAAGGCCGTTTTGCGGCAGACTGCGGGCCTTGCCGGTCTTGACAGACACGCGAAGGAACCGATGCTCCATGTACTGCTGGCGGATCACGCCCATAAGGCGCTGGGCGGATTCGTCGCTATTGATGATGTGCGTACTCATCACAGCCCTGCCTCGATCCGAGTCTGCAGATACTTAAACGCCATTCGTTCAAGAGCGCGCATGTCATCCTGGCTGACCACTACCGCATCAACAGGCGCTAGCTGGAAACCGAGCGCCGCCAGAAGCTGGCAGACCTTGTCCAGATCGTCCTTTGCGCGACTCACCGTACTGCCCGATACACCCATGCAATCGGCTGCACGCTCCTGGGTAACTACTGCAAGGCGCTGCAAAACGTCGGCTTGAATCCTTGCACCGATCTTGCGTGTGTTTTCAGTACGGGTGCTTGATACTTCTTCCATCACGAACCCCTCGGGAAATACGAATGGCATTGACGCCCCTTTGCACTCACACTTGCCACATGAGCGAATACACGAAACAAGTACTCAGAGACCAGGCGTTTGATCTGGCTTGCGACGCCTTCGGAGAGCCGCACGACGAATGCGTCGATGCGGTCTATGAGCGGCTGGCCTGGAACTGGCAACGCGGTCTCGGCGAGACCGGTGCAGTTACTATCCATTGAATGGAAATCGGACTTGAACTGCCTGACGATGATGAGATCGACAAGCTGGCCGAAGCTGCGTACACGCTGGCCGTGGCCCAGTACGGCCCCGAGCCGCCCTTTGAAAAAGTGCGGGGAATCTTTCTTCGGCTCTTGTTTGAGGGAGAGCGACCGGGCGACGGATGATCGGGCGGTCAATCCTGATCGGGTAAGCTCAGCGATTCCAGTAGCTAAACCTTTCCAATTGGAGATGACTGGTGGGCGCCGAAAGATGCGACTTCGGGCAATTGGCTGTCTATGCATGTCGGCGATCCCCGGATCGTTCCGTCTCGACGGTATAAACGTCCATGATCCCCACGCGGCCGGTTAGGTGGCACCATTTAATAGACACCCCAGCCACCTGTCGGGCTATGCAGAGTGGAATCAGATGCGCCGCCTTAAAGCCGCGCTCAGCAAGCCACCAGGTAATCGGCAGCCCCACAAGCCAGGACGCAAAAGCATCACGCATGCTCGGCCTCTTTGAGTTCGGGCCGAGCCTCGTCCGGGTGCGGGATTAGGTCCGGGTGCCTTTCGTGAAAGAACATCAACCACGCACGAGGTATCTCGTTCTGCTTCACCCATTGCGAAAGCCGGCCCTTACTCAGGCGCGTGATTCTCATCACTTCGGCCCGCCCGCCCATGGTTTCGATGATTTGGTTCGCATTCATATGAGTGAGTTTAGATATTTCTATACATCAAGTCAAGAATTATCTAGACCACGGTTTAGAATTTTCTTGCTTTAATCTGCGAATGGACCGCCGCCTAAAGAAACACGCCAATCGACGCGCACGACTGCACCAGCTCATCCAAGAGCGGGCAGATGGCAACCAAGCCAAATTTGGGAGCTTGTATGGGTATGCTCGTGCGCGGATCGGCCAGTTCTTGTCGCCCTCGTATAACGGCGGCCTAAGCATGGGAGAGGGCGTGGTGGATAAGCTGGAGGCCGCCTGCGACCTGCCGGACGGCTGGTTCGATTGGCCCGCCGATGGCACAAAGGACTGGCCGTTCAAAGCTGTCGATGAAGAGAAAGTTCGCAAGCTGAGTACGGAAGCCTTAGATCAGCTCGAAAGCACAATGCTTGATTGGGCAAGCTCGACCGGCCTAGAAATCAAAAAAAACGTTTAGATTGTTGTTTTAGCGGTCTATTTCAACACGAGTAAGTTTCGCCGGAAGGTAACGAAATGAGAATACTGTCTCAATAGTTGGCTACGGCGTGTCCGCAACGAGTAGTGCGTGTGTATGAGGTGGGGAATGAAAAGACTATTGTTATCTGTGGTTCTGGTGCTCTTATCTGCTCAGGCCATGGCGCAGTTGCAGCAAGGCACTATCACTCTTCGTCAGTCTTATCAAAACTGGGAGGCTTTCCTACTGACTATCAGTGGATCGACGTATGCCCGCACTTCTTCGATTTCCATTGAGGGTGATATCTTGCTCACTATTGATCGCACAGGCATCGATTGCGCACCCTCCCTGGTATTCATGGTCTATACGGGTCCGTTAGGAAAGGATAATTCACGGCCAGATGTCACCCTCAGCTTTCGCGCTGACTCCGGTCGCAGATTTGATTTGCAAGGGACTTCAAGCATCACGATGGGCGATGAGTTCGGGCAGGTACTGCTAAATAGTACCCCTCAATTCTCTGATCTTATGTCAGAGCTTCGACGAGGGGCATCTCTTCGCACCAAAATTATGTTTGGCGACAACGAATCTGGCGCCATCTATTCGACATTCTCGTTACGCGGCTTCACTGCCGCTCAACTTCGCGCGGAAGAGCTGTGCAATAAACCATTTTCTCGTCCAGGCAAAACAGCCCGCCCTAATCGGATGGACCGTTTGTAGTCGGCGAATCCGACCCCTATCTTGCGATGCATATTCGGCGCGAGAAACAAGAATTTAGTTTGATGTGGGGATGTGAGGGGCCTCTGCGGTGCATCGCAATAGAGAAGAAGGATAGACGTGAGTGACGAAAAAGAAGTAGTTCTAACTATCGAATCAGTCGATGAAGCGCTTGCTCTCATTGGGCGATTAGAGGCCGGGCAGGAAATGTCTTTCCCGGATCGAATCGAGCTGAAAGGAGATATAGGAAAGCTTGTAATACTTATTGAAGGTGCGCGTTATCATGCCACCGTGCCGGGAAATTTCGCCAGAGGAATCTGGGAGTTTCAACAAGAGATATATCGAGCCGTAGGTGTTGCCATTAACGGAAATGGCGACCTGAGAAAGCTACCTAAAGAGGTTTTCGAACAGTACAATCTAATCTTCGAAGTATCTGAGGGAAGCTCGGATCTACAGGCGGAAATAAGCGGGTTTTTCACAGCCCTTGGGAAGGGGTTATCTGACATGACTGATGCGAAAAAGCTTATCGCGATTCTCGGAACAGCCGTGATACTCGTAACGGGTTATGCTGCGTCGAGCATTGGGAGCTCTTACGTATCCGGGCACTTCGCATCCCAGGCCGCAGAAACTGATGCATCAGTGGACAAAACACGCATTGAAGCCGAAGTGGCTAAAGAACAAGAAAGAACCAAACAAATACAGCAGTTGATGGCCTCCAATGCGGTGGTGAGGGAATTCAGCACCGCAGTCTCGAATGGCGCCAAGCAGGTCATCAAGAGCGTTCCGGACGCCGCGGCCGCGCACGTAGCCGGCGCATCGTTTGATCGCCAAGAAATCCTCGATATAAACTCTCGCGCATCACGAGAAACGAGAGACTCGATAGACTTGACTCAAGAGTTCAAGATCATAGGATTTAAGCGGCCAGAAGGGTCTGACATTGGACGCTACACGCTTGTTAGCAAGTCCGGTGAAATATCCGCCATCCTGGACATGTCGACCGACGGGCCGTTCACACAAGAGCAGATTCAGCACTTCTGGAACGCCGGTTTAAACCAATCCGCCATCACGCTTACAGTAGAGGCAAAAATTGTCGGCGGCCAAGTGAAACAGGCGCTCATCTCTGAGATACACCTTCCGCAGGCAGTGAACGCCACGCGAACCCAGGGCTAGCCATCTCGTTAATCGCGCTCACCTCTGCGCGTCCAACCCGGCCCCGCGCCGGGTTTTCTTTTGCCAGTAACAAGAGATACAAAGTAACGCTATCTTTAATTCGCTGCGGGCCCCACACTGAATTTATCAGCTAAGGAAGCGGCGACACACCACGACACACCGAGCCGAGCTTCCTCCCCTCTTAAAGCGTGCACCTCGCATGCGCCCTTTGCACACCGGTTTCATCGAAGCCGCAATGATTCGCCAAGGGAAATAATCCTAGCTCAGATGTGACGCGAATCCGCTAGGACGCTCTTGGAGCCATCATGACATATCTTTTCCCCTTCTTAAGAATTCCGCAGCCCGAACAAAAGGCGATGGATATGGATACCCCGCCAAATCCGCCATCGCAGGCTGACGAAATCGGCCATAGCAAAAGGCGGGTACAAGTTCGCCGCCGAATCCTTCGCTTGATGAAAGAGAAATTTCCCGGCCTGCCCTATTAAGCTGCAGTACGGCCCGGCAGACATGCTGCCCTACCCTAACCACTTAAGCCGCAGCCGAATCATTCTGAGAGGCGCGGACCGAACACTCACTGGAGTATCACCATGACACAAAATCAATCGAACCAACCCAACCAGCCCGCAAAGCAACAAGACCCCGGCCAGCAGGACCAGAAGAAAACTGGCCAGCATCAAGACGAGCAAAAGCCCGGTCAAGCTCAGCCCGGACAAAAGTCCGAGCAGCACCAAAGCAATAAGTAAGTTAATTGCGCACCAACGCCTCTCATGTCGAGGGGCACTCAACAACCCGCCCTGGCGGGTTTTATTTTGCCTACCGTTTACGCTTCTCTAGGAGCGGCGCCAGCGCCCTCTCAAGCTCTTCCCGCACCATGTCGCGGATAACGCCCACCTCGGGATTGTCAGTCGGCGACAGCGACGCCTGAAGCCGCGCCACGATCTCCGCATTGGCCGACCGGCCGTTAGCCGCTGCCAGGCGGTTCAACTCGTCGCGCATGCCGTCCGGCAGGCGAATTGTCACTTGGTCTGAGGTTCTGGTTGTTCGAGGTCTTCCCATGGCGGGCAGAGTACCCGCACGGTGATACATTTAATACTCGCACGGTGCGGGCATTAGCGGCCCCTATTCGGCAGATTCGGGATCTGAGCGTAGTGCTTAAATAATCGCCGGAGGGGATGAGACGCGGCGAGAAAGACATAGGGTTAATACCTAAACTGGCGCTTTCTCAATGTTCAAAGGGGTTTGCGCAGATTGCTCAATAAATGCTCAACCGCAACCCTTGCACTGTATATTTACACAGTGCAATATAGACCTACCAAAGGAAACGCCCTGGAGCTTGGACCCTCCAGGGCGTCTGAACTGCAATTTGCTATATGAGGATAGCGAGATGGATGATAACAATAAACCGCAGCAACAGTACATCGGCATCGCCCCTGACGAATTTCGCAGCGGCCACAGTGCGCTGGACGCCATTAACTTGGCCCTCTTCCTATATCGGACTGTCGGCCCATCCCGCATCGAGGCTGCTGGTCATGCGCCGGATGCATTCGCCAACTTGATCGACTGCCAAGTTCAAATAGCCAAAGGCTCGTTCGAGCCTTCTCCCCGCCAATAGCCCTCCCCTGCTAGCTCGTTCTGCTGACCCCATGCCCGGCCAGCGGCTTACAAATTAGGTTTAGATTTTTCTTGACAAGAATGTTTAGATAATTCTATACTTCAGTCATGCTCTTTCGAAACGCCCTAGCCCACGACGGCAAGCGGATTAGAAAGCCAGGCAACAGGAGGCTGACATGTTCGATTCCTGTATCCATGCGGTGCTAGTCGCCGCAACCCTGGCGGTTCAGGTAGCAGCTTTCTGGATCGTCTTGTAGTACCCCCGCTTAGGCGGATTGCTCTTTAACAATTCAGGGAATTTCAGGAGAGGGTGCGCAGGGATGCGTGCTTTCAGCGGAGCTTCTAGACCCAGCCCCTTTCGAGGCCGGGTTTGCCGCTAGCTGCCCAGCAGCATGAGCAAGAACAGTAGAGACCGGACTTGCTTGTAGCTAATGGACAGCTTGATTGTCAGCTTAATCATGGCGTAGCCCTGATGTCGCTGGCAGGCCTGCCAACTGGTTAGGGTTGGCACTTGTATAGCGCCATGCCGGGCGCTTGCGGTCGGCTTATCTAGAACGCTCCCCGCCCTGCTTCGCGTAAGGATTGCTTGCGCTTGGCAGTCGGCATAGGCCTTTAAGGTTGGTGCGACATCCATCGCACTCCATACGGGCCGCAACCTTCAGCGGTCTCACCCGCTGGCCAGTACCGACGTACTGGCTCGGAAAGCATAGCAGAACTGTCGCGCCCTCCCCTGAGATTCCCTGGTCCATACGATAAACACCGCGCCCTGCCCTATACGGACAAGCGACTGCGCGGCAGCCCAACAGACGTGGGGGCTGGAGATAAACCTGCGAAAAACCAGCGAACCCCAGGCCTGTTGAGTAGGCGCCAAGAGGGGCGACCGCTGGCGATCCTCAAAGGACGCCTGTAATCAGCCAGAGGCGGATATCTGGAAGATGACCACCGGGAGAAGTCCGGGACACTGCGAGCCGCCAATAGGGGCGGGAGTTGCGCAGGAAGAAGTGCACCAGGCCGGGCAACCGGCCCATCCGAAAGCTGCGTGACAGGCTGCTTCCGCATGACAAAGGACATAGATATGCAAACACTCAATCAAGGCAACAACGAGCAGATCAGTCGCGGCTTGATCGAAACCCCCGACGGCTTCCTGGCCCTCACCTTCTCGCAGTCCAAAACCTTCAAGACACGCCCTGCCGCCATCCGCTGGCTGGCCAAGCGCGGCGTGATCGCGAAATGAAAATTACCGAGGTCTGGCGAGTCGATTACGTCCGATACCGCAACCCGGAATTTTCGGGCCGGTACTACGCGAAAGACGAAGCAGACGCCGAGCGCGTAGCGGAAAAGCTGCGCCAGATGAAACATGTTTCGGACATACGAATAATCCAGCCAACCCAACCCCATCGCCGCTGACCCTCAGCGCTGCGATTTTCATGTGAGGACAGAATGACACAACAAATCAACATCCAGATCCCAGCCCAGGCGCTGAGCGTCCCGCTGCCTGCCCTGCTTTCTCTGATGGCGGCCGAGCAGGTCAAGGCGCCTTCCCTGGTTCTGCCGGCCGAGTTCGGCGCCGAGCTGCAGGGCGGCTTCTACGCAGGTCCTCATTGGGAAGGCGGCAAGCTCGTTCACATGATCGGCGCGCCTGAATCGCTGGGCGACGAGGAGTGGGACGACGCGAAGACCGCGGCACAAGAGTATCGCGGCGGCAGCTTCTCGGACTGGTTCCTACCGAACCGCGAGCAGCTACAGATCGCCCGCATCTATGCGCGAGACAAGTTCGAGAAGACCATCCACTGGTCTTCGACGCAGTACTCCGAGTACTGCGCTTGGGCCGTCAATTTCGAGTACGGCCGCGTGCTCTACTGGGTCAAGAACGACGGTTTCAGAGTTCGCCCCTTCCGCAGATTATCCATTTAACCCTTCATCCCTTTTTTCTGGCGTCAGCCAGACAGTCTTCCTCTACTTCGGAGGCAACCCATGCTGATAGAACCTGAATCCCGCCTCAACGGCGCGGGCTGGATGCCTACGCGCCCATCCACCACCGAAGAAGTCATGCGCGTACTTGAGGGAACCGCAATCGAAGACGGCGGCCACCGAAACGCATGCCAATGGTCGTTGATCTTGTTCGATTACCCCGACTTTATCGAAGACATGCCGGTCGACGCAAAACGCCAGCTATTCGAACTGATCGCCAACAACAAGGGCACCCGTTACGAGGCGATCCGAAATTATGTGATTGACGCGGTCGACGCCATCTTGGAGGAAGATCTATGAAACGGCTCTGGCACCGAATCAGCCTGGAATGCCATCGGCAGCCGGGCGACACAGAGACAGCGCCTTGGTATGCGTACCCGCTGACCGTAGTTTTCATCGTCGGCGTTTATTCGTTTGTCCAGATGGCAGACACAGCTGGATTCTAAGGAAGTGATATGAGTACCGACATTATCGAAGCCGAACGAGCCGCCATCGCCGCGCCCGAGCAAGCGCCGGCCGGCTCGCCCATGGCGATGGCCATTGCCGCTCTGAATTCCGGCATGACGCCCGAGCAGATCGGCCAAATGATGGATCTTCAGGACCGCTACAACGCAGCGCAGGCGAAGTCGCAATTTGATGAGGCATTCGCTCTGTTCAAGAATTCTGGCGCTACCCTGATTGGGAAGACGAAAAACGGCCATAACAGCCGGTATGCCCCCCTGTCCGAGGTCGTCAAAAAGGTCACGCCGGCTCTTTCCGAATACGGGCTGTCGTCCCGCTGGGACGTAAGAGACGAGCGCGACTGGATCACGGTGACCTGCTACCTGCGCCATACGGGCGGTCACGAGGAGTCCGTAGCGATGGGTGGCCCGATTGATGACAAGGGCGGAAAGTCTCCCATCCAGGCCCGCGCCAGCACGGTGACGTTTCTGCAGCGCTACACGCTAAAGGCCATTCTCGGCGTATCCGAAGAGGACGACGATACGGACGGCGCAGCCATCCGCGACTTCGCTACCGATGGGTGGATCGACGGGCTGAAGGGCGTAGAAACTCTCGACGCACTCCAAGCGCACAAGAGAGAAGGCGCAGCCTACTTCAGCCGGGTTAAAGACCGTGAAGGGCTGAAACGCTTCAATGCCGCCGTCTCACAGCGCTTCAATGAGCTGAAGGGGTCAGCATGAGCGAGATTCTAATTCGAGCATCTAGCATCGGAAAAATCATGACCGATCCGCGCACGAAGGCGGAAGGCATTCTATCCAAAGGCGCGAAAACCTACCTACGCGGCCTCGCCCGACAGGAAATTCTAGGCATCGAGGATGTGATTGGCGGCAAGGAAATAGAAAAAGGCGTCGAGTGCGAACCCGAATCCATCGCCTTGCTGAACCGCGTCTTGGGCCTGTCGCTTGAGAAAAACACCGAGCGCAAGACAAAGGGCGGCATCACTGGAGAGTGCGACCTGTTTGACCCTGTATCGAATCGCGGGTTCGATCTGAAAACCTCATGGTCGTCGAAAACATGGCCCGCATTCATGGCGGATGCCGAAGACCCGATCTACGAGTGGCAGGCTCGCGCCTACATGATGCTTTGGGATGCGGATGCGTGGGAGGTTGCCTACGCGCTGATCGACACGCCCGAACGGCTAATCGGCTACGAAGACTTCTCGATGCACACGGTAGGCCACATTCCTGAGCACATGCGCCTGACTCGCTGGATAATCGAACGAGACATCGGTCTTGAACAAAAAATGGTCGAGCGTGTAGCGGCCGCGCGGAGATTTCTGGTCGACGCGATCAGCGAGTTTGACGAAACGCACCAACTATTGGAGGCAGCATAAATGACGACAAAGCGCCTCATCACAGAAAAGCAGCGCGCCATGTTGGCGTTGCTTAGGCGCGGCGAACAAACGACAGCTGCCCTCGCTGCTGCCACAGGACAGAGCCGAAGCGCCGTACAGTACATGCTCGATGATCTGGTCAAGATCGGTGCAGCCTATCGGGCCGGAACGCTGTCAGAGCGTCCGGGCCGCCCCCATGTTCTCTACGCAGCAGCCATCGAAGCAACGCCCGAAACGCAGGCAGTACTGAGCCGCATTCGGACTCTTACGCCGAGCCCATTCGCGCCGATGATCGCGCAGATGCGGGCGGAGGCCGCTCCGCAATAGAACATCCGGGCATCCGCCCAAAACCAAAAAAGGACCACCATGGATACCATCCAGTTTGACCTGGGCGGAGGGGCTTCTATCGCCCTGCCCGCCGATACCGTCGCGCAGCGCCTCATCGAGCGCCTGCAAGACCAATCCAAGATCAGCGCCCCACGCCCCAAGATCGGCGAATACTTATCCAGCCAGGGCGGTACTTATGCCGGCGACATTCTAGGTGACGACGGCGTTGGTTACGGGCTGATTGCCTCCGATGCTGACCTTGGGCCATTCGAATGGGGCCGATACGGCACCGACGTACCAGGCGCCACCAGCACCTGGGACGGCCTGAGCAACACCAACGCACTGCGCAACAACGGGCATCCTGCGGCGCAGGCGGCCTCTGATCACGATGCGCGAGGCCGATCCGACTGGTACCTGCCTTCAAAGCGCGAACTGCAAATTGCCCAGGCGAACGTGCCGCACCTTTTTGAAAAGACCCGCTACTGGACCTCGACGCAGTCCTCCGAGTACCACGCTTGGGCCGTCATTTTCGAGCACGGCAACGTGCACTACTGGGACAAGAACCTCGGTTTCAGAGTTCGCCCCTTCCGCAGATTCACCTATTGATCGCTTTATCCATTTACCGGGCGAAGCCCGGCCAGGAGACACGCATGAGCGAAGAGTGGCGCCCTGTGCCTGAGTTCCCTAATTACAGCGTGAGCAATACCGGGCTCGTTCGAACCAAGGGCGGAAAAATCAAAGCAACTTGGCCCGACATAAAGGGCTATGCAAAGGTGAAGCTCTGGCTGGGCGGGCGGTCGGCCAATCGGTCAGTCCATAGACTGGTTGCCGAGGCATTCATTGGTCCTATCCCGGGAAACATGGTTGTCTGCCACAACAACGGCATCAATTCCGATAATCGCCTAAGCAATCTCCGGATAGCCACGCGGTCAGGGAACGAGGCAGACAAGGATACCCACGGCACAAAGGTTATAGGCTCCAAGCATCACTCGAACAAACTGCATCCTGTGCAAGTCGGAGAGATACGCAGTCGGTACAAGAAAGGCAGCAAGGACCAGAACCTGTACACGCTGGGGCGCGAGTTTGGCATTGCGCCGAACGTTGTCCGTCAGATCGTGACGCGGCAAATCTGGAAACACCTTCCCTAACTATCTAGGCCTGATCCGCCATGCCAATGCCTATCACGACCGCGCCAGGGTAGCGAATGCTGCCAGAAAGCGCGGGCACTGCGTCGATGCCGGCCTGACTAAGGCATATCGACGTCCTTAACGATTTCCCCACCACCATGGAGCCCGCCAGCCAATAACTGGCGGGGCACAAACATGTTCAGCCAACCCCTAACCCGAGCCGAGCTAGCCCAATACCTCCCTCCGGGGGGGGCTGACTCCAAGGCCATTTCATCTTTCATCAAAGAGCAAAAGCGCGAAGGCCGTTTGATTGAGCGACGCGTATACGCCGAGCCCGCAAAGTCGAAGAAGCAGCGCAGCGTTTATCTGTTTGTGGCTACGAATTTGGAGCTATTCGAATGATCCCCGCCCTACTAATCGGCTCCGGCCTGACCATTCTTGCCGGCCTCTACCTGGAATCGTCATGACCAAACACACCTACACCGACGAGGACGGCGAATGGACAGCCGCCAGCCGCACCGAAACCGCAATTCTGATTGGCTCGGGGGTACTGATTTGCTCCGTCCTGGGACTCATTGGCTGGATTATCTGGAGTTGATATGGACGGCAAAACACTATCCCAACGCCTGCGAGCCAGCCCAACGAGCGAAATCATGCTGGAGTCCGCCAATCACATCGACGCCCTAGAAGCGGAGATAGCGCGGCTCAAGCGCATCATCGATTCCAGGCCCGCAATCAATGCCGGGCTGCCTCAAACGTATATCGAGTGGTCGCAGAGCATCTACGCGATGCAGTTCGCACACGCCCTGGAGACACAGCAATGATTATCGGTAACCAACAAGCCGAAGACCTGCGCCGGTGCTGCGACGCCCTGGAAGCGGATAACAAGCGGCTGCGAGAGGTGCTTGAAGAATGCGTGAAGCTGCTCGCCAGGACACCAAAAGTGACGCGGGACATATACGTAGGCCGAGACTCGATTGCATGGGGAAGACAAGCCGGGACAGTGTGTAAACATGCCCGCTCCGCCCTATCGGGAGAAGGGAAATGACAGACAAATACTCAGCCTTGTGGGTGGCGCTGGATACCGACCTGAAGAGCGCGTGGGAACACGCAGGACAAGCCCTCGCAGTGACTGCCGATCAAAACAGACGGGCATGCATACGCGAGGTCGTCTTCAGTATAGAGCGCTTGATTGTCGACGCCCGTGCCGCTCTCGCACAGGAGAACCAAGATGGCTGAATCACTACGAGACAAAAGCCGCCGCAATTGGGTGAACGAGCAAGACAGCAACGAGAACATCCAGCTTGGCTGCATGCTGCGCATTGCTGATGCCACCGAGTTGATGGCCAAGCGCTACGCCGACCTTATCAATGAGCGTGACCAAGCCAAACGTAGCGCTGAGTACTGGCGCGCCTGTTCTGATCGCCGGGAGCGCTCTAACCGATCACTCAGGGGCCAGATCACCAAGCTGAAGAATCAGCTAGCCGAGGCGCGGGCCGCACAGGAACAGGGAGGGAGTGATGTCTGAGCCTAAGAAAACAACAGCACAAATGATCGTGACCGTTTCCGGGTCGTGGCTTTCAAATGGCAAGCAGGTAACGCCATCAATGATCGAGCGTACCGTCAGGGAGGTTCTAAAAGACGAATTCGAGTTCCTTGCTGACAAGGTAACCGTTCGCCGCGCAGAGAAGGAGAGATCATGACAACCAAGACTGACGGCGGACAAACCTTCCCCGTAACAGACATGAGAACGCACGGCAGTTACGGTATGACCCTGCGCGACTGGTTTGCCGGGTTAACGTTACAGGGCATCTGCGCATCAGGCCCAGGCAGAGAATGGAACAATGCCCGACTGGCCAAGGAGGCATACCAGTTGGCCGACGCCATGCTCAAAGCAAGGGAGAACACACCATGAACACCGAACAAGAGCGCCGAGACTTTGAGAACCATTTCCGAAGGAAGGGCTTCACATTAAAGCGCGAGCCGGGCGGGAACTACCGTTCTGGCTACGGCGCAGAGGTATGGGCAGGGTGGCAAGCCCGAGCCGCCCTGCAATCGCAGGATCGGGAGGATGCAGAGAGGTATCGCGCAATGCGTGCAGCGGCATCGAAAAATGATACCGACTTCGTGGACGCTTTGGCCGAATACGGACGCGATAACTTTGTATGCTTTCGTTCCCCGACTTTCGATGAGTTCGACGCAGCCATTGACCACGCCCGTCGCTTTGAGGGGGAACAAAGATGATTAATAAGAATTTCTTGGACAAGATGTATTTCCGACTCTATCAACGGAAAAGCATCCGTATGTCCGCAAAGAGTAAGGCCGATAAGAATGCGATGAAAGAAGCGGAACTGGCAATCGAAATGTCCATTCAAGACTACATCGAAACGCACCAAAGCCGCGTTGAGGGGGAAGGGAAATGATTACTTGCCCCAACTGCGAATCGGTGAACGTTCTGGTCTACGCAAAGTATGCCTACTTCATCAACACAATGGACTTCTTCTGCCACTCGTCCAAACCGCACGACGATGACGCCGAGTGCCGGTGCAACGACTGCGACTGGAAAGGCAAGCGCTGGGATATAGACAAGGAAACGCCATGAAAGACCAGAAAATCGAACTACTGCCGCTGCCTTACGCCGAAGCGTACCTGTACGTGAACGGCGAGCAGAGAGGGGTTAGCCTGCACTATCGCGGCGACTTGGATTTGCCAGAGGGGACCACCAGGTTCGGCCTTATCACTACCGAGCAAGCAGATGACCGTGCCCGCGCCGCCATCGAAGCCGACCGCCAGCGCAGGGGTGAGCCTGTGGCATATATACGCGCAAGCGACCTAGACCGCCTAAAAAAACCACATATTGCCGGGTGCGCCGCGTCACTCAGCAAGACCGCTGGCGATGGCTTCGTGGGAATTTATAAGGCCCCACAGCCCGCTGAGCCAACTCCCACACAAAAACGTCATGCCAGATTGCGTGCTGACCCTGTAAAAGCGGCAGCTTTGGATCGGGCGCACGAACGCATAGCTGTAGAACTATCAAGTTCCGACGGACCGGTGAGGCCCAAAGAAGAATACAAGCCTGAATACAAGTATTGCGAAGACGGTAAGGTCGTATGGACGAATGCCGCTGACGCGCCCGTCGTTAAGAGCGCCGAGCCGGTGAAGGTGCCTAGCGATGCGGATATTGATGCAGTTTTCAACGACATGCCCGATGGTGCAAATGGCTGGCTGAAATCGTGGGGATACAGGCAGTTCGCCCGCGACCTACTCGCCCGCTACGGTCAGCCTGCCTCTGGACATAGCGCAGCGCCTATGGACACAAGCCCTGGACATAGCGGCCAGACTGCCGAGAGCGAGCAACCCTATCCTGAAGTGCCGCCGCCTGATGTGGTCGCCTGCGGAGAATCGGAGGACAGCTATTCGCGCCAGGCAGTCGAGGCGGCCATGCGCCGTGCGCACGATAGGGGTTACAGTGTCGGATGGGATCATGGGCGAGAGCATAGTGCGCAGCCTGCCGCCAGCGCGGAGCTGGTAGCTGAAGTCCGTATCGAAAATGACTACTGGAGACGGGGACACTTCTACAAGGGGAGCCGCAAGGAAGCCAAGCTACTTAAAGCTTTTTACGATCTTCCTGTAGGAGCAAGTCTCTACGCCGTCCCCGTTGCCGCACAGCCGAGCGTGCCGGATGGGTGGAAGCTGGTGCCTTTGGAGCCGACCGATGAAATGTACAAGGCATGGCTAGATGGTAAAGGGGATCAGAGAAACTACTGGGACGATGTGTATAAGGCCATGCTCGCAGCCGCCCCCACCCCACCAGCAGACGGGCAGACATGATTGACCGCATTCAAGAAGTCCTGGCCACCACGGCCAAAGCATGGAACCTAAGCGCCCCGAGTGGGCGCTGATTTTTTGGGAGGCATCATGAACGCCATGACCCCCGCCGACCTTGCTACGCGGCTTAACATCAGTCGAAGTAAGGCCCGGCAACTCGCCGCCCCAGGCGGCCCGATACCCTGCATTAGAATTGGGCGCCTCATCCGGTTTGATGAGCGCGATGTTTTGGAGTACGAACAGCAATGTCGATCTACTACGATAAAAGCCGCCGTCGATATCGCTTTGAGTTCGACCGCATTATCAACGGAAACCGAGTCCGGGCTACGAAATTACTTCCAAAGGCTTGGGATCAAGCCCAGGCGGACAAGTTCGACAGGGAAGAAAGCGGTCGTCTCTACGCAATAGCGCAGGGCATCGAGAAAGAAGTGCCGCTGATCGATGCGGCGGTCAAGCACTATCTGGAATCCAAGAAACACCTAAAGTCTCACATACAGGCAGCTAGGCATCTGATGGCCGCCCTGCCTTACTACGAGGGCAAGCGCATGGATAAGCTGCCTGACGTGGCGCAAGCCATGATCGAGAACGAGTCCGATAACTGGCGGCCGGCGACCATAAAGCAGCGGATTGCGCTGGTGCGGGCTGCCTGCCGTCTCCTGTGGAAAGATAAGCGCCTGGAAATGAGAGACCCGGCATCGCATGTCAAGATGCCCGAGGTCAAAAACGCTCGTCAGGAATACGTGGTCAGGCGCGAAATGCTCAAGCTGTGCAGGAGCATCTCTAGCCGACGAGCCAGGGCTTTATTGCTCATTGCCTTTTACTCGGGCATGCGGCGCGGTGAAATGTGGGAGTGCAACGTTAAGGCGGGAAACTTCGTGCTTGTCGATACAAAGAACGGAGAGCCGAGATTGATTCCGATCATGCCCAAGATCGCCCATTACGCCCGCAAGCATCTGCCGCCGCAGATAAGCTATCGGTCGCTGATGATTTGGCTCAAGAAAGGCGCTAAGAATATTGGCAAGCCGGGCCTACGCCTGCATGATCTTCGGCATAGCACTGCCAGCGGTATGATCCAGGCTGGCGTGCCTCTTTATACTGTGGGCAAGGTACTGGGCCATAAGAGCCCCGCGTCAACAGCCAGGTACTCGCATCTGGCTACCCAGGAGCTGCAAAACGCCTTGGGGATGATGGCCCCGAAGAAGGCCAAAAAGAGTGTGGGGAAATCTTGACATACGAGGTGGTTTTGGGCTGCTTTGTGTCCTGAGTGGCGTTTGATTTCCCCTGGGAAGCTGCGCTAATGCACTGTTTGCCTATACAGCAAGAAGGCATTGCAAATCCGTGTACCCCGGTTCGATTCCGAGTGGCGCCTCCAGTTTATTTCACGACCCGTATCGAATCCACCTCGATCTCGGGCGGCCTGCGCAGGCCGGTGTCCACTTCTCCGTATATCTCTACCTTGGTCTTTTCGTCGACAGGTTCGCGCGGGAAATCGTCGTCGTCGATCTCGGCCACGATCTCGGCGGTGCCGTCCGAGAATATGTATTTTTCTTTGCCGATCTTGCGCAACAGCTGCCCCTGCATCGTGATCTGCTGATCATCGGTCGGGTTGGCAAGTATCGATGCCACGGTGTTTTGCGCACGGCCTCCTTCGGAGGGGCCGGTGTATTGGGCGTAGGCCGGCGCGGCCGTGGCGCCGGCAAGCAGGGCGCCGATGAAGAACAGACGGGATTTCGATAGTGTGTTCATGTGATCTCCTGGTTCGAATCGATGCAAGGCAGCGCATCAAGGGCCGGCGCCATTGGCCGTTAAATATTCTACCGTCGTGTCGAGTGTGCCATCCGGGTGCAGAAGCAGCCATCTATAAGCCGGGCCGGCGGTATCCAGCGCGTATTCGCGGGTGCGAGGCGCAAACTGAAAGGCGGTCGAAGGGGAAGCCAGCAGGCGGATCGACGTCTTCGCCGAACCATCCATGCCACGGTACCAGCCATCGAGCTCCTGGTGCACGTGCCCGCACAGCACGGCGCGCACCTGCGCGCAGCCTCCGATGCATTCGAACAGCGCGCTCGAGTCCTCCAGCATGTATTTGTCCAGCCACGGGCTGCGGACCGGCACGGGATGATGGTGCAGCACCACCAGCACATGGCTCGTCGTGCTGTC
>Ga0182748_1002106_pt1 | contig 18380 bp, 22 predicted proteins | sample eDN3rd37CKraftOP_FD_128877 | JGI IMG/M metagenome (GOLD analysis project Ga0182748, IMG submission 128877) | Enriched Organic Plus compost microbial communities from Emeryville, California, USA - eDNA 3rd pass 37_C Kraft OP (version 2) (version 2) ...
GGGCTGGCAGGACAGATCGACCTTGGCCTGCACCATGGCGAAACCTTCGCCGCCACCCGAGACCGCGACACGCAGCCAGATCTCATGATCGCCCTTGGTAAGGAACGGCTTCAGGTCGAGGTTCGGATAGGAATAGAAAGTCCCCTTGCGCTCGCAATTGCCCGGAGGGTAGCCCATGCCGGTCCAGGCAGAAGGCCCGGAGGACACGAGATTGCCATCGATTCGAAGCTGGCCCCAGTCGTCCGCGAACCAATAGGGAAGCCGCACGTCCACAAGTCGATCCGGGTCCTCGACATGCAGTGTCATGCGATAGTCGAAGAAGGTGCAACTGCCGCCAAGGCTGTTGTCGGCGGGCGAGCCCATCATGAAAGCGATAGTGCCGTCGCCATAGTCATAGGTGCCGTAGCCGCCCGAGATTCGCGCGATGACGTCCTCGGCTTTCACCGCATTGAGGGAAACCTCACGCGTGATCGCGCAGGAGCGGATCTGGACGGCCTGGCCGATGCCGGCCGTCGAGCCCTTGAGTGTCTGGAACAGGCTGTTCGACGACGAGGCGACCGCCGCATCATTTTGGAGCGCGGTCGGATTGGCGCGATAGGCGGTCTGCGGCAGCGCCTGGCTCCACGAGCAGGACGTGCTTTGCGCGCCGGTATAGCGTATGACAGGCCCGTCGATCACCGCCTGCGCGACGCCGATGCGTGGATCGGCCGTCGTAAGCGCGCCGATCACGCCGCCGCCCAGGTCCTTCAGCACCGAGGCGAGATTGCCCCAGACGAGGTTCGCGCCGCAGCTGTTGTTGATGCAGTAACAGCCGGCCAGATCAGTAAGGCCCACTTCGGTAAGCTTGAGATCGCCGGAGGAGCCGACATCCCATTTAAAGCTATGGCACTGGTTCCATGTGCCCGGCTGACAGCCGATCACACCGTTGGCGCAGATACCAGAGACCGGCATGGGGAGGGTCAGCGTCTGGTCGACCGAACCGTCGAGATCCTTGTCGCGCGATATGCGCAAGGTTCCGATATCGCCGCTCGATGCGGGCTGCGCCATCAGCTCGAGTAGGGTCGCGGTCTTCTGGCAGGCGATATTTGGGTTGAACGTCTTGCTGTTGTCGATCGTGGCGATCGGCTGCCCGGCAAGGCCGGGCGTCAAATAATTCTGCTGTAGCACATCGCTGTCCGAGGTCCTGGCGCGCGAGGCTTCGGCGGCGGCACGGGCGCGATCCTCGACGCTCTGCGCCAGCGCCGGCGAGGCGAGCACCATTGCCGATGCCAGGAAGAGAATCCTGGGCTTCATGGCTTGCTGCCCTCTACGGTGCGTGAGCGGCGGCGAAACCGAAACAGATGCCCGGCGCGGAAATCCGGCGTTCCTGGGGCCAGCACCCGGAAAACGGCCTGACCTTCGAAGGTGGTCAGCGCGGCCACGACCGGAGCCGTAGCAACGGGGGCATGTGCCTGCTCCGGCGGGGGCAATGCGGCCGCGCTGACCGGGTTCGGAGCAGCGGCGGCGGGAGGAACCGCCGCTGCTCCTGCCGCACGCACGGCCGCTGCTCGCTCCCGGGCCTCATGGCGAACGGACCGGCGGGGTTGAGAGGGGCGCGTGCGGTTTGGGCTCTGCGATCCGTTCATGGGGTCGAGACTCCCGCGCAGCAGATCACTTTCTCGAAGAGCATGAATTGGGCGTTGTCCTTGCCCGGGGCATGTTTGCCGCTCGTCCACAGCGCGCCGGGACGGCCGACATTGACGCATTTGCCGCCCTTGACCGGCTCCATGATCTGGAATTTGTAGCGGCTCTTGGTCCAGATCGGCTGCGGCTTGAACGAGCATCCGTCCGCCGAACTGATCGTGAGCAGCCCGAGCCGTCCCATCATGAAGGTCGAGCGTGCGGCAAGGCCGGCCCAGGCTTCGACGCTGTCGTCGAAATGGATGTCGCCGGCGACGGGATAGGTCGCGCCCCACGACCCCATGCACCAGAACAGCGGATCGAGCGTCTTGCCCGCAGCCGCCGCGGCGCTGTCTGCCATGCAGGCGAGACCGGCGGCGGGATTGCCGAAGAGGATGCCTTCGGGCTGGATGATCGCGCCCAGCGTCCCCGACTGCCAGGTCGGCAGCACTTCGGTGATCATCGCGACGTCGAAGCCATTGTCCTCGATGCACGGCAGGTCAGTGAACATGTCGAGCATCTTCCAGACCGGCGCGACGTAATAGTGGGTCTGCGCAAACATCTTGCGGGTGTTGGTGCCGTCGGCGATCGACGACTGGCTACCCTGCAGCCTGCCGCCGGTGGGCATAAGGTCGGCGCCGAGCGCCATCATGCAGCCGGGCTCGGTCACGACATCGACCATGCGATTGGGCGACCAGAAGCTGACCTTGACGCCGAACCAGAAGGTCGCGCCCTTGCGACAAGCGCAGAGCGGTTTGGATGCCGACTGCGCATCGAGTTCCTTGTCGAGCTTGTCGTAGCTTCCGACCCGCACCCCGCCGATCGTGATGGGGAAAATGCAGTTCCACCGCACCTTGGTGATCGGGTTGAAGATCGTGCCCGCCTCGCATTTGGAGGCATGGGCCGGGCTCGCCATTGCGGCGAGCGACAGGAGGATCGCTGCGGCGCTCGCACGCAAGCTGGAAGCGAGACGGGTCATTGGCCGCGTCCTTGGGCAGAGGGGGAACGGATTTCGGTGAGTTCGAGGCGCTGGCCGAGCTGGCGGACGATCACCGGCGCGACGGTCAGCCCGAGGCGCTCCTTCACCCGCTCTTCGAGGATGAACAGCGCGCGGCCATGCTTTTCGCCGAGCGAGAGCGCATCGTCCTTCGGATCGCCGCCGCCCGTCAGCAAGATCCAGTCGGTGAGCGCTGCCGTCTTCAGCGCCCAACCGAGATCACGCGGATGGACGATGATGAGGCGCTGGGGCAGCGAGACATAGGACAGCGGATTGAAGGTGAAGCCCTTGGGGTAGAGCAGCTTCCCGTCCGGCAGGCGGATTTCCTGGTCTAGCGTGTAGAAAGGAACGACCGTCCGCACACGGTTCTCCCGCGACACGCCCAGCGTCGCGCCCTTGAGCGCGCTCCAGTCCGAGCGTGGCCCGAAGCGCGCCGCCATGTTGGCGGGTTGCTGCGCGGCACGCACCTCGATCTCCGCCATCGCATCGGGTTCCGCGATCGACCATGTACGACCAATTGTGGACTCGCGACCGATGGTCGCGGTGCCGGCGCGGGCGGTCGAAGCCGCGACAAGCGCGCCCAACAGCAGGCCGGCGATTGTTCCGGCCTGCAGCGCGACAACGCGCCAGGCCCCGGGCGGAAGGTCAGCGGCCACGACGACGCCTCCACCAATCGGTGCGATCCCTGCCGTCCTCGCCGCGCAGGGCGCAAATGAACGCCGCAAAGCCGAGCACGAAGACGAGGATCACCAGCACCTGCATCGCACCGGGAGCCGAAGCCGACCAGATGACGAGCGCGGCCTGGACGAGCAGCAGTAGATGCGTGCCGACCAGCAGGCGGATCGACGACTGGCACGGCGTGGAGGAAAAGATGCCGTTCATCGTTGTCTCCACCACCGAGCGAGCCGCGCGAGGCTCGTGCTGACAAGATCGGAGAGCAGGAGCAGGAACAGGCTGCCAACAAGGCAGAAGCCGGTGATCAACGCCACATCGCTCATGACAGCGTCGAACGGCAGGCCCAGCATGGTGCGCCAGAGGGAAATCAGCATGGCGATGATCGCCGTCTCGATGAGCAGCAGGCGGAGTCCCCAGAAAAAGGTCTCCGTTTCCAGTCGATCCGCAGCCCGCTCCTCGATGATGGCCTCGATTCCCAGCCGGCGGTCGAAGTCCCGCACCAGTCGCTCGGTCTCCGGCGCATGTGCAGGCCGACCAAGAAGGCGCCGCGCGAGAGCCTCTGCCGCAAGCGGCCAGGACGCAACGGTGGTGCGAAGGGACGCCATGCACAGCGATAGAGCAGCACCCAACAGGGCGGATGCCCCGATCCCCGCAGCGATGAGTGGCGCGGCGATGCTCCCGGCAAGCCCGCTACGATCGAGCCCGACATAGGCCGCGGCAGCGAAGCCCGCTTCTCCGATCGCAAGCATCGCCATCGTCCGGCGCCAGCGAGTCTGTTCGGACGCAAACAATTCAGCCTGTGCGTCACTGTGCGCTTCGAGCATCCGGATCTGCACGCCCATCTCATGACGGGAGCGGACGAGATAGTCATAGAGCGTCTCATCGGGTCTGCGCGGATCGCAGGCCGGGAACGGACGGCCATCACCATCGCTGGCGAGCGACACGGAGATCATCGCGCCCTCCGCCAGCGGGCCATCAGCCGGCTCGTCGCGCCGGTGAGGCCGATCAGCAGCAGTCCGGTGAGGAAGCAGCTCACGCCGATCACCAGCGCGCCGCGCACCACCATGCCGGTGGGTTGGTTGAGTGCGATACCGGCGGCGATCACCAGCGTGGTCATCATCACCGCTTCGATGACGATGAGGCGGAAGCGCCAGCGCAGCGCGTCGGCCTCGGCCCGCGCAGCGACACGCGCGGCGATAATCGCTTCGAGATCGTCGTCCGGCGACAGTTCGAGCGCGAGCTGGTCGGGATGGGGCTTATGCTTGAACATCATAACCTCCCCGGGGCGCGAGGATTTCCGCCGGATCGACGCCGGCCAGGTCGCAGACCGCCTCGAGCGGCGAGCGGCCGGCGCGCACCAGTGCCTCGAACGCCGCGACGTCTTCGGGTGCCGACGTGTTGATCCAGTAGCTGAAGGGGTCGACGACGAGCCGGGCGATGCCGAGGCCCAGCGGCGAGTCGATGAAGACCTCGCTGTAGTTGGGCTTGTTGTTCCGGACCGATTTCACCAGATCGAGGACGAAGCCCGAGTAGTCGAGAATCTTGTTCTCGACCGCCTTGTCGTAGGTCGAGCCCTGGAGCAGAAAACGCGTTGCCGCATTTTCGAGAATGACCTGGCCCGTGCCGCCGAACAGCAGGAGATCATTCATCGACTGGAGAACGATGCCGAAGCTGCCCCGATATTTGCGAGCGCGGCGATAGCCCTGGCTGAAAGCTTCGGCGAGGCGTGACAGATCCTGGCCGTCGCTGCGCGTCATGAACTGCGCGGCCTCATCGCACAGCACGAACCGCGGGCGATCGCGCGCCGACAGATAGAGTTCCTGGGTCACCGCATTGACCACGACCATGATCACCACGTTGAAGAGGTCGGGCATGGCCTTCAGGCGTTCGAGCTCCAGCACGACGAATTCGTCGGAAGAGATGTCGAAGGTCGATGGCCCGTTGAAATAATGGCCGTAGGCGCCGTCCGACCCGAAATCGCGCAGGTTGAAGGCAAGCTCGCGCGACACCGGCACGAGATGATCCACCCGGTCGAGGTCGGATGTCGCATGGGCAGGGTAGGAGCCCAGCCATTCGCGCACGGCGTCGATGCCGGCTTCGGCCCGGCCGCTCTCGATCGCCCACTGGACCGCGGACTTGAGCAGGTTCCATTCCGAGGTGGTGACGCCCTTGCGGGTCGCGGCGTTCGCCATCTCGGCGACGATGGCGACCGCCATCGAGATCGCCGATTCCCGATCATCGCCGTCGAGCGCGAGGCCGAGATCGAACGGATTGAGGACCAGATGCTCCTCGCCGAGGTCGATATAACGGCCCGAGCAGAGTGTGCAGAGCTTGCGGTAGGAGCCGCCGATATCGATGATGCGGATCAGCGCGTTTTGCGCGAAATATTGTTGGCACAGGTTGTTGAGCAGGAAGCTCTTGCCCGCACCGGATTCCGCCGAGACGATGAAGTTGTAGTTGTTGATGCGGGGATCGAAGAGGTCGAGCGTGATGAGCTGGCCCTTGCGCCCCGTATAGAGCAGCGCCGGCCTTCCGCCGCCGCGAAAATCGGTCTGGATCGGCGCCATCAGCACGCCCGCGCGCGCCGGCACGCGAAAATCGCGCTGCAGCATGCCGATCGTGCGGCGATCGGGATAGAGGCCGAAAGGCAGGCTTGCCGACAACAGGATCGGATTGAGGTAGGACTCTTCCTGGACCATCCAGGGAAGCGGCTCGCTCTCCCACAGGCGCTTGGCGCGCGCCGACATCTCGCGGGCCTGCGCGCGGGTCTGGCCGAACACCCAGATCGTCGGGATGACCGACAGGAACCGGCTGTTGCCGATCTCGTCCAGAATCCAGCTGATCTCCTCGATCTGCTTGCCAACCTCGACCGCGAAGCTGCCCGCTGCCTTCTGCGCCGAAAGGATCTGCGCCCGCTTGTGGATCTCGAAGGCCGACTGATCGAACAGCACATTGAGAGTGAACAGGAACGGCCCACCGATCTGGTCGGTGTCTTCCGAGCTGCCGCGCATACCGCCCGTTAGCCGGTTAGCGCGCTCGGCCGTGATCCGGCGCGGCGGCGATTTGGGCGTCAGGCAGCGGGCGACCTGATTGCCGAGGAACACTTCCGGACCATCGAAGGCGAAGGCCGGCCCCGCGTCGATGATCTGTTTGCGCACAGGCACGGTGCGGGTCTTGTCACTCGCCGAGAAGACGCCGGGCGCATGCTCGAACACGCCGTTGAAGATGCGCCGGTAGAAGGAGACCATCTCCTCGGGCGCAAGGCGGCGGATGCCGAGCTTGGCGAGTTGCTCCTCGATCTGGCGCTTCAGATCATTGTCCATCGGCTCGCGGGTCTTCACCGACAGGAAGGTGCGGAAGTCGCGGACGGGAATGCCGTGTAGCGCCTTCAGCCCCGCGGCCCCGGCCTTGAGATAGTCGAAGGTGCGCCGCGCCGAAGCCTGGATCAGGGGATCGGGCCGGGTCTTGAGATCAAGATAGGCGTCGAGCGCGTCGTCGATCAGCGGATCCGCGAAGCTCTGGAGCTGGAGGACCGTGCCTTCGGGAAAATTGACGTTGAGCAGGCCGAGCAACGCTTCATGAACATGCGCGAACATGTAGGCGGACGGGACCAGTTCCCAGGCATAGCCCCAGCCATCGTCGATCGTGAGGAACGCGCCTTCCTCCTCGACCCAGGCGACGAGCGGCAAAAAGTCCGAATAGCTGTCGCGCGAGACGCTCTGGCGCAGCCGCGCCAGCGTCATGCCGTCGCGCTGGTCGACGAGCCCGCTCACGGCCGTTCATCCTTGTCAGCCGGATGCTCGCGCACCTGTTCGAGGATCGGCACATTGAGCGACGAGGCCTGCGGCGTCACCAGATAGTCGCCCACCACCCATTGCGGCCGCTCGAGGATCGAGAAGACGTAGCGCTGCATGTAGAGCCGGTCGGGACGGTTCTGGTCCGCATAGGGGAGGATCAGGGTACGGATCGTGCGCGGCGGCTTCAGCATCGGCGTGACCGGCTGATCGATCAGGCCCTGCAGCTCGCGATAGACGCTCTCCCGGTAGCCGGTGAACGCGCCGCCCGATGGCGGTTGGCCCTTGCCGGAGGGCGGGGCCCCGCCGTCGCGCCCGCGCAGCATCGCCTTGTCGTGGGTGACGGCGGGATCGGATTTGGACGCCGCGCCCGCTACCGCGTCGGCATAGGCCTGGTCGGGATGGATGCACTGGCCATGATCGGAATTCTTGCAGGAGAATTTCTCGCTGTAAGGCGACATGATCGAACCCAGCGTCGCGCAGCCGCCAAGGCTGGCAACCAGGCAAAGCGGAAGGACGAGACGGGCGGCACGCGACAGGCGCCCGCGGTGCGAAGTCAGCATGGAAACTGCTCCCTGTTGGATGGACCGCCGCATCAGAATTTGCTCCCTGCGGTCGGCTTGATTTCGAGGGTGACGCCCTCCTGGATGACCACGACGACATCCTTCGCTGCCCCCACCTCGACGATGGGGCCGGCCTGGCGGGCGAGATCGAGATAGAAGTCAGTGAGCTTCTCCGACGATCGGGAGAGGCCGCCCGCGACACCGGCCTTGGCGGCATCGCCCGCATCGAAGCTGCGCACCGATCCCAGCGCCGAGGTCGAGACCTGGCCGACCGTGTCCTGAACCGTTTGCGCGACGCCGGTGATGGTGCCGGCGATAAACGAACGGGCGAGCGCGGCGCCGGCGCGGGTGACGACCTTGCCGGAGAGGCCCTTCTTGCCGTCGGTATCGACGAAGAATCCCTTGATGGGCTGGTCCACCACCGAGCGTTCGTCAAAATCGACGCAGGACAGCGAGACGAGCTGGACCTCGACGCGCTCCTTGGCGAGACTGCCAGTGGCGTTGCCGATGACGAAGCAGCCGGCGAGGTTCGCCTTCACGTCATTGGGAAGCACGGCCGGCGCCTGGACCCGGGCGATCAGGGGTTCCGGATTGCTGGTCGCGTCCCGGCTCGCCAGCGCGTCGATCCCGGTCAGGAGACGTGCCTTCATGAAACCAGGCGGCAAATAGATCGTCCTCGATTTTTTTTTAGCGCCACCGGGTTTGTCGGAAGCGGCGAGCGGGGAGGTCGCCGCGCCGATCGCGCCTACCGTCTTCTCGACCGGCGGAGCCGGCGGTGCGGGAGGAGCCGAAGGAATGGCAGGAGGCGTCTGGGCAGTGGCCGAGACGTCGCCGGTGGCCGGCGGCTCGGGAAAGGCCGGAACATCGCCCGGAAGCGCCGGGGGAAGATCGCTCCCGATAGCGCCCGTTCCGGCCTGCGATCCGGCTCCGGGCACGATCTTGCCTTCCTCGATCGCCGTCACCCGCTCGCCGAGCAGCGACTGGCCGTCGAGGATCTTCTTGAGATCGCCGCGCAGCTTCACCTCAAGGCTGTCGCCGCGAAGCCCTGCGCCCATTTCCAGCTTGGAGGCCGGCGGCGCGCTGGCTTCCTCATGCTTGCCGCCGCTCGCCGTATAGAGGCCGACGCCCAGCAGGCCGATGACGCTCGCGACGCCGACCTGTTTCAACCGCAATTGCTGCTGCGAGCTCAGTGCGGCCCAGCGGGTCCGGAAATCGAGCAGCGCCGGACCGCGCATCTCGCCGGCGGTATCGGCTTTCGCTTCCGCCTCGAGATGAGCGCGGTACCTGCCGGGTTCCGGCCGGTCGCGGCCAGGGCCAGTGGGTTCGCCGCCGCCGGTCATTGGACCGTTCCCCGGCGCACGACGATGACGCGGGCGGTTTCGCCGGCCTTGAGGACGCTGCGATCGAGCGTCACCGCGAAGATGTTGGCGCCGAGCGCGGGCACCAGGAAGCTGCGTTCATCGACGGTGGCGTCCGCCGCGGCGGTCAGCAAATATTCGGAGGCCGAAAGACTCGAGCCTTCGATCTCGATGCGGCGGCGCTCCTCGATGGTCGCACCGGGCAGGTCGGACAGGCGGATTCTGGCGGCGCGCGGCGCGATCGCGGTAAAGCTGCCGGGAATCCGGTCCTGGAGCATCGAAAGCGTGATCGAGACCGCGCGCTCCTCCTCGACGAGGGGACCAAGCAATTCCTCATTGGCGCGGGCGCGCTGCGCCGTGCCGGGCTGGAGCATCACCGTCGCCGCCGGAATATCGGAGGGCTCGGCATAGAGCGCGTAGACCGCGCCGTTGCAGGTGATGAAGAACTCGGACGGGACCGTGACATAGGAGCGTGTGACCGCGCCGGCATCATCGACTTCCTTGACGAGGAACTTGATCCAGGCGTCCGAGCCGGCGCGCTCGACGGCGATCGCTTTCTCGGCGGAGAATTTGACGTCCTCGATCTCGCCGCCGGCGCAGACGACATGGTTGATGTCGCGGTTTGACAGGCGGATCGTGCTGGTCTGGTCGGGCAGCGCGATGATGGTCTGCGCCATTGCGGGCAGGGGCGTCAGCGCGAGGCCGAGCGCCAGCAGCCGCTTAACGGGGGTCTGCATCGAAGTTTTCCTCGGTAAGGGCGGTGAGCCAGAAGCGGCCATTGTCGATCGCGTAGCTGATCCGCAGATTGCCCCGGAATTTGCGGATCACGCCGCCGATCACCCGGACCTTCTCGACCGGCACGACGATCACGCGGTCGGTCCAGGTGACAGGCTGATCGGGACGGATATAGGTTGAGATCGAGAGCGTCGGATTGTCGGCCAACTCGTCGAGCAGCCGGTTCAGGCTGTCGCGCAGCGAATTGTAGGCCGAGGGGTGTGCGATGCTCAGCAGCTCCTGGAACTGCCGGTCGGCGGAATAGGCCGAGTAGGTGCCGGACAGCGAGACAACGTTGAATGTGATCGTGCGCAGATAGGCCTCGGACGGCTTGCTGCCGGTGACGTAGAGATCGCCACTCGCGCCGAAGGGCACCACCACCGTGCGCTGGTTCTGGTTCGACGTGTACATCACCGTGCCGAGCACGAGGGTGACCCCAAACATGCCGGCGATGGCGAGCTTGAGGAGCCGGTTTTCCTCGAAGAGGTTGCTCGACCCCTGGAGGTAGCGGTGGATGCCGAAGCTGGCGGGCTTGCCGAGCAGCGGATCACCGGACGGGCGGGGAGATCGACGGAACACGGGCGCGCTCACTCGAAGAAGCGGGTCTGGGTCGGACCCGGATAGTTGCGGAAGGAAACGAGGCCCCAACGCCAGGCCAGATGGGGGATGAAGCCCCTCGGCTTAGTCCTGAGCCACGGCACGAAAAGAAGAAGGCCCGCCACGAGCACCCAACCGAGCATCCCGCCGATTATGGTGGCGACGAAGATCGTCGTGATCACCAGCACGAACTCGTCCGATGCAAACCACAGGATCTGAACCGGCTTATGCAGAAATTGGGGTAGCCGCTCGTCCACGAGCCTTCTCCTCTTGCTTCACGACCGTCCAACGAAGCCGGTTGACTTGATTGGATCGGTTGCACCGGACGCCTGTGCGTCCCGGTCTGGGGTCGCCCCGGCGCAGCCTCGCTGTCCGCCACGCCGGGGCGGCGGGGTCAGATGACCATGCCGAACGTTTGCAGAATGGTGTCCGACTTGATCAGGCAGACCGCCGCCACGATGGTCGGGATGCCGACCATGACGTTGCTGAACAGGCGGCTGACGCCGAACAGGAAGGCCGCGACGCCGCCGACGAAACCCAGCGGACCCTTCACGCCCTTGTTCACCACGATATCGTAGATGTCGTAGCCAAGGTCGCCGGTCGCCGGCGCCGTGAAGGCATGGGCGCCGGTACTGGCGAGCGCGAGCACGGCCAAAGGGAGGCCGATATTGGCGACCGGGGCGATCCGGCTGCCGATCTTCTTGATCATAGACTTGCTCCGTTGCATGTGGGCCGTCCGCGTGACTGCCTGCCGGCATCGATGGAAATCGCTGTCGGCCGGCGGCATGGGTGGACGGCCCGCTGGGGCCATGGCCGCCGGCATTCCGGTCCGTGGGCATGTCCTGGCCCGCTCCTCGCAGGCTCGTCCGCACGCCCGCGGCCGCCATGAATGGGGTTTGGTCAGCGCGGGGCATTCGCCGCGCCTTTGGCCGGAGCCTTGCTCTCGGCGAGGAAGGTCTCGAGCTCGGCCTGCTGGAAACCGGAGATGAGCTTGCCGTCGGCAATGATCGTGGGGGTTCCGCCGATACCGATCCTGCTTACGACCTCGGCGTCGGCTTTGACTTTCGCCGCGCCGGGCGCGCATTTGTGCAGTTCCTTTGGCGCTGCCCCGGCATAGATCGCCTTGAACGCGGCCTCCTTGTCCGGTGAGCACAGGATATGCTCGGCCTTGGCCGCCGCCTCGGGATGAATGCCGGACACGAAGAACACGAGCCGCCGCACCGGCTTGCCTTCCGCCGCCTTTGCCGCCCAAAAGCGCTCGAGCGCCCGGCAATAGGGGCAGTCGGGATCGGTGAACTCGATGACGGTTGGCGCATCGGCAGGGCCGATGGCGAGGGCCTTGGCCGGATCGATCGCTCCCAGCTTGCGCCGTGCCGATGCTTCCTGCGCCTGTGCGGTGAGATTGATGCCGTTACGGTCGTAGATCGCCGCGAACAGCAGATGCTCGCTGTCCGGTGCATAGTAGATGATGCGGCCGCCAGCGCTTGCCTGGTAGATCGGCCCCTTGATCGGCGACGGCCCGAAATCCTCGAACCTCAGGTTCGTGAAGGTCTGCTGGAGCTGCTGCTGTGCCTCCTGGGCCGCCTTGTCGAGCGTCGGATCGGTGATGGCCTGCGCCGATGCCGCGCTCTGCGCCGCAAAGGGGAGAGAGATGGCGAGGGCAAGCGTCCCCAGCCTGGCGATGCGCATGGTCGTTCTCCTCATTTTGTCTGGCCCGACGCGAGAATCCGTGCGTCGAGGTGGATGTCCGATCCGATCGGGATGAACCGGGGCTGGGCAGGGGGCAGGGCTGTGCCGCCCAACACGTCCGGGATAGCGGCGCGGATGACGAAGCCATCCGTTTCTGCAGCAATGGTCTGCCGCTGCCCGTTGCTGGCCGGCGGCAGTGTCCGCGCTTTCCTGGCGCCGGCGGTGCTGCTCGTGGCTGCGATCAACGCCGCGGCGCTCAAGGCAATCGCCATCGCTTTGGCAATCGGCTTCATGCACGACTCCAATCGGCGCTTTGCGCCATGGTTAAGAATTACTAACAGATCGGAAGTATCGGGTGCGATTCGACCTGTTGTTCCGCTGTGAGATCTGATTGATTTGGAATGCCGGGGATTGCAACGGCACTCGGCAGGGACGTGCCCGGCTGTGCTGATATAGTCCTAAAAGTCTAAAAATAGGACCATTTTGGATGAAATCGAGCGCTTTACAGCTTTTTCGTGCCGGTTCGTCGTCCAGTGAAGCGTGAAGTTTATGTTCCAAATATTCAGGAACAGATTCTCCAGATTCATACAAATACGATCGATATGGGATCGATAATTGTTAATGCGGCGATGAAGTACCTCTAAAATCATCAGCATCTAATATTGCTGTTAACTGTCCCGCTCCGTTACCCATTCCCGCAGCCGTCATCGTCGGAAACCCTTGCCGCGGAGGATGTGAACATGGAGTGGAACGGGAAATTCACCGACGTTGATCTGTCGGCCCTCAAAGAGATCAAGAAGATCGCCGGCGAACTCATCAGGCGCGAGCGCAAGCGGCGCCACATCACGCAAATTCAGCTCGCCCAAAAGATGGGTGTCAGCCTCCGATGGTTGCGGGAGATCGAGGCCGGTGCCCCGGTAACGCGGATCGAGGATTACCTGAACGCCTCGCTTCGGCTCGGTCTTTCCACGGGGCACATCGCATTGCCCATTCTCTACATGGGGCAGCGCATGCGGTTTCCGCAGCAACTGCTCCATGGCGATCTTGCGGCAATCGAGCGAATCTGTCTGGAGGCGATATCGGACATGGCGATCAGCGCGCTCAAGCGCGATCTGTCACCCGACGGGAGCCAATCCGGAGATCCCGGAGGCTGACGCAGACCTCCCGAACGAGGCGCACGCAGATAGTGACGTCCCCAACATGGGCCGATTTACAGAGATGGAACAAAGTCGATGGACTCAAGTCATTGTTCGGACTCAGTTTCTGGATTGGGCCGGTTCACGAAAGAGGGAAGACCGGGAACTGGCCGAAGTGGCAAACCGCGCATGGAAAGCCGTTTGCCTGTAGGCCAATTCGCGGAGTATCTTGAAGCCCCTTCCAGAGAGCGCATCTGGTTTGCGATAGTAGCAACGGTCGGGGCTGTCGAAGCCCTCGACAATGCACTCCCCACGGTGGGATTCGCCATTCTCTATATGCCGATCATCTGTGGGGCCGCGTGGAGCCTAGGGTCTCGCGAAGCCTATTTTGTCGCGATGCTCGTGGCGTTTCTAACGGTGATGCCAGGTCTGTCTTCCGATTCGCCCGAGGTTCCCGAAATCCTTGCCTTTCGCGTCGCAGTCCGCGTCGTGACATTCCTGTCGCTGGTGCGAACCATCACCGGCTTTCGACGCTCCTATGATCGCGAGCAATTCCATGCCCATCGCGACCTCATGACGGGCATGCTGAACAAGGCGGTCTTTCAGCGGCGTTGCGCTATGGCAATCCAGGATGCCGCACATACGGGCCAAACACTGCTGCTTGCTATCCTCGATCTCGACGACTTCAAGGACGTGAACAATAGCCAAGGTCACCAAGCCGGTGATGAGGTTCTCACCACATTCGCCGAGGGCATGTCCGCTATCATGCGGAGGGAAGATCTCATCGGCCGCATTGGCGGCGATGAGTTCTCCCTGCTCGTGCGGGTTCCATCGACCGCGGAAGGCCAGAGCTTCGCACATGACATTCACGCCCGGCTGTCAGCAGTGCTGGCCGCTTCCCGCTATCCTGTGACATGCAGTATGGGGGCGCTGCTGATCCCAGCTCATGTTCATCGGGACGCCACCCGATTGATGCACGAGGCTGATCAGGCGATGTATCGCGCAAAACGGGCAGGCAAGGGCGCCATCGTTGTAGACCGAGTCCGGGACGCAAACATGCCGATAATCGGCCATGCCGCTGCACAGCGCCGGGAGGGCCTTGTGTGAGCGATCTGGGTCTGTTGCCGCAGCTCACCATCGTGCTTATCCGAGGCCATAGCTAAATCGACTAAATCCTTAGACTCCCTTTTTGCATGTTCATGTGCCCTATGGTAGAATGGTGGTGATTATTCTATAAGGGTGTATCATGAGCCTTAACATCAAAGACCCGGAAGCTCATCGCCTTGCCCATGCCATCGCCCAGGCAACGGGCCAAAGCATGACCCGTGTTGTCACCGAGGCGTTGCGCGAGCGCTTTGTCAGGATCGAACGTCGCAAGGGTAAGGCCAGCGTCCAAGAATTGCTGGCGATCGCCGACCGCGCGGCCGCCCATGTAAGGCGGCCCTATGTTGATCATGCCGAGTTGCTTTACGATGAAAACGGCTTGCCGAAATGATCCTCGACACTTCGGCCCTCGTTGCAATCTTCTATCGCGAACCAGAGGCTCAGGCATTCACGCAAGCTATCCATGATGCCGACACCTGTCGCATCAGCGTCGCCAGCTATGTCGAATTGTCGATGGTAATCGAGCAGCAACTCGGTCCCGAGGGGATGCGACAGGCGGAGGCCTTTTTTCGGCGCGCCAGCATTACGGTCGAGCCGGTGACGGTCGAGCAGGGTGAACTGGCACGGCAAGCTTTCCTCGATTTCGGCAAAGGCCGGCACAAGGCAGGCCTGAACTTTGGTGACTGCTTTTCCTATGCGCTTGCCAAGGCGACGGGCGAGCCACTTTTGTTCAAGGGAAATGATTTTCCGCTGACGGACATCGATGCTGTCGCACAATAGCTGCTCAGAATCGGATTCTCCTACATGAACGAGGAATCGGGAATGACCGATCATGGTCCCGTCGAAATCAAGATCATCAGGGCAGAGGGCGTAGAAGTCGGCGACCGGAGCGTGAGCTGGTTCGAGCCGTGGGCAAACATATCATCTATCGTCGCTACACGCACCCCGGAAGATGAACTGACACGAGTAACCATTGGCATCGGTTTTCGGAGGGATCGCTTGTTTATCAAGATCGATGAGGGCAGCCAGTGGGCCAATTTCTGCGCTGCCGCGCGCGATTATTTTCCACAGGTAGCATCATTCGCGGAGCTGCAGAAAATGCTCGCAGAGCCAGGCATGGTTTTCCTTCATTGGGATGGCGAGGAAACGCCCCATTGATGGAATTGGGCAAGGCGCTTCTCAGCCGGTTTCGATGCCTTCAATGCACAACCGACAAAAGCGAGCGGATATCGGCGATCGAACGCATCGACACGGACGGATCGTCGCGAGCTGGAATGAAGCCCCAACTTGCCAATATTGTTCCGCCTCGCCATCGATCGCTCGCACCACGACCGCCCGGCCGCCAACGATCTCGGCACCGGCGAGACAGCGCCGCAATGCGTCTGACACCAGCGCGGAACCCACACCGCGGCCATGATGGCGTTGATCGACCGCCAACTGACCGATCAGCAGACAAGGTATTGGATCCGGCGGTCGTCCCGTTCGAATCCGGCGAGGTGCGGCGGTGGCGTCTATCGCGCTCGGAGCCATACCATAGTAGCCGACAACCCGATTGTCCTCATGCACCACCATCACACGCGTGAAGTCGTTGCGCTGGTTGGCCTTGGCATAGGATTTCAGCCACTCGTCCTGCACCGGCTTCCCGCATGAGAATTGATCAAGCGAATGGGTGTCCCGCTAGGGCTCGACAGCAGACAGCTTCACGCAGAATCAGGCCCAGGGCGCCTTGCGCGCCAGACGCTCCAACGCCTTGGGCGGAAGCGGCGTCACCGGTCCTTCGATTGCCATAAGAAAGTCCGCATAAGTCTCTTCCGAAACCCGCACAACGCTTTCAGCCAGCATGGCCGCCTGTGCATCGTGCAACGCGGCACGGCGAACGAACTCCGTACGCGACATCCCCCGCATCGCCGCTCCGCGATCAATGATCGCCAGATCGTCGTTGCGAAAGCGCATCGACACCGGAGTTTCCTTTTTCGCGGTCGCGCCGACCATGGCTTGCCTTCCTCGTTGTAACGCAGATGTATATACGCGATCTGAGGGGGAGGCCCAAGATCGCACTGCTGCATCGTGTCTCGGCCTCTCAGCAGATTGTTGCTACGCAGCCGGTCCGGGCGGCCAGGTACCCCTTTCGGCAGTGCCTTGCCGGAATAAGCGATCTTTGAGCCTATAGCGGTTCCGCCAAATACGCTATCCTAGCGGCGCTTCATGGCTGTCCTGCGCCGCCCTCGGGTAGCGTTCCATGAGACCTCGCAATTCCAGAAAATCAGAATCACCGCTGCGATTATCCTGTGCGGGCGTCTTGGGCGCTCTGCTCCAATCCCTGGCGTTTCGGGCGTTCCAATTCGGCCAGAAGGGAAGGGGGAGGGGGGCGAGCGGCAGCAACGGGCAGATTGTCAGTGACTCCAGCTTCTCAATCCACCGCGAGGTGAATTGGAGGGCTGCACGGTGACCGACATTTCCGCGCTCGCTCGCCGCTGGCTCCGACAATCCGAACTCGGTCGGGGCATCCGCCTTTCCGCTGAAGAGCACGACCTGCTCAACGCCATCGGTCTTGGCGAGATGCTCGCCGCCGAGGCTGCGAAATCCCAGAGGGACCAATGCCTACAGAGGACCGCCAACTCTACAGCCGGGGGAAATATCGGCTCGAATGGGACCGCCGAAAGGATGGCACTCTCCGAAGCCCCTTCCTCCAAATCATCTGGTATGACGATGTTGCCGGACGTAACCGGAGCAAGACAACGGGCACGGCGGAGATCAGAGCCGCCGAGGACGAACTAGATCGGCTCTGGCTGCTGCTCGAGCGTGGGCAATCGGTTTGCCCGACCTGCGGACGCCCGATGGACCAAGCCGGTAGCTACCTGCTGACGACGGCCATCGCGGATTATCTGCTGGCGCGGGAGAAGCGGTCGTCCATCGAATCGCTACGGGCGCGGCTTGCCCATGTTCTCGACTTCCTCGACCATACCCATCGGTCGGCGATCACCTGCGAGCAAATCAGCGACGAGTTCGTGGATGAGTTCCGGTTGTGGTCATCGACGGTCCCGGTCATTGAGGGGACTGTCAACCCGAAGGTGCGGGAGCGCGCACCGGGCACGATCGAGGCCAGCGTGCGAACCTTGGCGGCGGCGATCAACTTCGCCCACAACCGCAAGGACACTCTGTTTCCCGCCCGCTTCACCGTGCTTGCTCCCCGCGACGTGAGCCGGACTCCGACCTATCGTTCCTCGATCGAGGAACTGGCGGACATGTTCCGCTATTGCGTCGCCCCGCAGCCGCCAGACGGTGAAATCTGGTCGGACAAGATGATTGCCCGCCAGCGGCAATATCGGGAGAACCTGCTACGCTTCCTGCAAGTCTCGGTAGCGACCTGGTGTCGACCGGACGCGGCGCACGACGTTTCGACGGCGGCAGGGCGCGACCAGTGGATCAGCAACGCCCGCGTGTTGCAACTCAATCCGCGCGGGCGCCGGCAGACCAAGAAGTATAGGCCCGCGCTGCCGGTGGCTTATCGCTTCGCTCGAATCCTGGATGCAACCAAGGGCTTCTTCGTCACGGTGAAGTCCGTCCGCAAAGCCTTTGAGGCGATGCTGGACGACCTTGGCCTTCCGCGTGAGCGCGAGACGGGACTGAAGCTGATTCGTCGATCCGTGTCACAGATCGCTCGGCCCCGGATCGGGGAGGCGCAATGGCGGCAGGGTGAGATCATGCTGGGCCATGCCAAAATCAGCACGAGCGACATTTACGCGCTGTTCGACCCGGCCAATCTGGGGGTCGCTTTGACGGTCACCGAGGGGATTATCGAGGAGATCGAGACCCTGTGTCCAGGGGCCTTCGCAGTGCCTCTCACCGGAGAGACACCGGAGCAACCCCCGCCCGAAAGGGCGGGAATTGCTCCTAAGTGATTGAAAATGTTGGTCGGGGAGAGAGGATTCGAACCTCCGGCCCCTGCCTCCCGAAGACAGTGCTCTACCAGGCTGAGCTACTCCCCGACCGGGCCGAAACGCTTGGTTTCGGCAAGACAGGGGGGCTCCATA
>Ga0182748_1002109_pt1 | contig 18370 bp, 13 predicted proteins | sample eDN3rd37CKraftOP_FD_128877 | JGI IMG/M metagenome (GOLD analysis project Ga0182748, IMG submission 128877) | Enriched Organic Plus compost microbial communities from Emeryville, California, USA - eDNA 3rd pass 37_C Kraft OP (version 2) (version 2) ...
GGCGCGCACCGAGACTTTCGCTATTACCTCGCCCAGGTCTATGTCTGGACCGAGCGCTATCTGATTGCCGCCGGCTTCACCGTTCTGACGTTTATCGTCCGCCTTCTGGTCTTGGTGCTCACGCTGCCGCTGTTCCTGCTCGCGGCCTTCGTCGGCCTGGTCGATGGCCTGGTTCGCCGCGACATCCGCAAGTTCGGCGCCGGGCGGGAATCGGGCTTCGTCTACCACCGGGCGAAGGCGGCGTTGATGCCGCTGGCGGTGTTGCCGTGGGTGACTTACCTGGCGTTGCCGGTGTCCTTGCATCCTTTGGTGATTCTGCTGCCTGCAGCGTTTCTGCTGGGACTGGCGGTGAACATCGTGGCGGCGAGCTTCAAGAAGTACATTTAGCCGATTGTTGGATCAGGACTACACACTACGAGCTTCATCGACCCCCGAGTCATGGCCACATAGAGGTTCTGGGCACTCATACCCTCGACATTCAGCAGCACCGCGACTTCGGCTTCCAGCCCCTTGAGCAACAGCGTGCTGCCGACGGCGCGTTTGGGTAGCGGGCGCCCCAACAGCCGGTTCTCTTCCCGCACGCGCCGGGCCGCTTCTGCCAGAGGGACGGCCCCCGACGAGGCTTCCCGGAGCGCCTTAAGCACCCCGTAGAGGATGGCCGGCCGATGCACACGTACATTCGGCAGTGCCCGCAGTTCCGACAACAGCGCGGCGGCCGCGGCAAGAGAGGGCGCGCGCCCGAACGCCAGTGCGCGGCTTTCCGCCTCGTTCGGAGGATTCCTTGCAGTTCCCTTTGCCAACGACTCCAGGCGCCGCGTCAACTCCGCCACGCCCACATTGGTCATGACGCTCTGCGCCAGCGCCAGTAACTGCGCGAGAGCATTCGGTGCTCCCGCATCAAAGTTGCTAGCGAAGGCGATGAGGTCTTGCAGATCGACGGCCTCGACCGTCGAAGCGCCCGGCGTCTGGCTCGCAAAGTTCTGCTGTGCTGCTCGGTTGCGGCTATCGGCGATGATGAGCACGCGCCCGTCAGCGGTTGGCGATGCCGTCCTCGCAGCGGCTAGGCGCTGGGCATGGTCGTTGGGTGGTACTGCCTGCATCCAGGTCACATGCTCTGGTGGCCCACTACGCAGATCCACCGACTGCCCTGCCGCCAACAACCGGCGGGCCTCCAACAACCATTGTCCCAGCGCTTCCGCGCCGGCGTTGCGCCATCGCCAGGGCGTTGCCAGTTCCCCGACGACAGGAAAATGCGCGCACACGTGCTGGTTCCAGTCGGCCAGCGTATTGCCCCGGAACCCGAAGATCGCCTGCATGGGGTCGCCCAGCACGCAGGTCGGCAGGATCAACGAGAGGAAATAGACGATGTAGTGCTGAGGCACCGAACAATCCTGGTACTCATCCACGATCAGATGCGCATACGAGGCTTTCAGCACCTCACTGACGTGCCCGGCCTGCAGGAGCTTCCAGGCGGCGTCGCGGATAGCCGGGTAGTCCCGCGCAGGTGCAGCCAGCCGCAGAATCTCCGGATCGTGGGCGCTGCGGCCCGGAAAGGTCGAGATGAGCCGGATGGCCCAGCCATCGATCGTGCTCAATCGATAGGCGCTGGCTGGCACACCGGCGCGGTCCAGCCGGCCACGCAGGGCCGCGACCCCGGCATTCGTGTGTGTCAGCACGAGGATGGGCTTGTTGCCCCGATGCCCGGCAAGCGCGTGGGCAATCAACTGTGTCTTGCCGCAGCCGGCCGGTGCGGTAACGGTACCGCGTTCGATTGCACGAAGGTCGATTTCAACGTGGTCCATCAGCGGCCCACCCGAATACCTGGTCCATCAGCGCACGGAAGCCCTGATCGCAAAGATGCAGGTCCGGTGCCACGATGGTCCTTGCCACCTCCTCCATCCATGAGATGGACTTGAACCAGCCAGCCTTCCGGATGCGCGCCGCCTGGCCGAGGATTGCCCTGTGCTCAGCCAACAGGAGGTTAGTCTTCTGGATCTCGTCCAAGACTTGCTGGACGGTAAGCGTGTTCTTTGAGACAGTACGCAGGTGTTCGTGAATCAGGTCGCCATGCAATTCGTTGGCGTAGCCGATCAGCCTCTGGCAGGCAGCCGGCGTGAGACTGCCGAACAGCTCGTCCTCCAGCGCCCGGCCCGCGCGGTAGGCGACGACGGTGCCACCGTTCTCGACAAAAGCCTGCTCGACCGCAGGAGTGGGCTTCTTGTCGTCGTCGCGCAGCACCATCACCCGGTAGCCCAGAGACTGGAACGCTGCGGCGCGGGCATACGGTCGATCCGGCTCCCCACCACCGCAGTCGACGAGGGCCACGCCCAATGCAGCCAGTGACGCATTCCCCTGGTCAAGCCTGTACAAGTCCAGGCCGCGCAGCAGGCCGATCTCGCTGGCTCCCTCGCACACGACCACGGAGCCAGCCAGGAAGGCCTCGGGGTAGAGGCGGATCGTGCTCTGGATGTCATTGTCGGCGCCGACCAAGCGAGCCTCATGGCCGAGGGGGCCGCGGCGCAACACGAAGAGCTGGCAGCCCGACAGTTCTCTCAGTGCCACGGGTGAGTGGGTGGTGAGGAACACCTGCAGCGGTGCAGCGGCCTCCTTGGCGCCGAGGGAGCCCAAGAACCTCGCGATGCGGTGCGGCTCCAGCCCGTACTCCAGTTCGTCCGAGAGCACGATCGACGCCTGACCGGCCGCCTTGCGCTGTAGGCCAGCGACAAGCAGACGCGTGGACCCGACGCCCAGGCTGCGAAGCGGGATGCCGCTTTCGTTGTGCAGGGAGATGGTGCCGCCACCGAACGACACCGAATGCGAATCCAGCAGCGCCTTGGCCTTGGCGCCGATGTTGACGCCCAGCTCCTGAGCAGTGGTGGTGACGATCCCTAGCGCTTCTCCCAACTGTTGTTCGGCCTGGTCTCCGAAGGCACTCCGCGCATCCCTTGCGGCCTTGACGAGGGCGGCCGAAGCGTCGGCTCGCTCCTCCGAGATGCGGTTCAGTACCGAGCCGCGCTGCCATCCCAGGTTGAAGTCCGCCAGCGCGCCGATGCGAGTGGGCGCCAGGGCGACGCGATCCTTCCATGCGAGCGTCTTGACGATGCCTTGCTGTGCGGCGCGGTCGGAGACAAGGGTCCACGAAGGCTCCAGGTCACTAGCGACCGTCAGGTTCAGGCAGAGCACAACCTCCACGCCGGCAGAGGGCTCGTCTTCGACGACGCCAGTGTTGGCGTGGTATCCGCGCAGGAATACACCAAAGCCCTCCAGCGTCCTCATGCTGTCATCGAGGTCGCCGAGCGTCAGCGTGATGCTGATTGGGGTTGTGATGTCCAGGCCGAAGAAGTCCGCATCCGAGAACTGGACATTGCGTCTGGCCCCCAGGCATAAGTCGATCGCGTCCAGCACCGTGGACTTGCCGCTGTCGCCCAGGCCGATCAGGCAGTTGATGCCAGGCGTCGGGCACCAAGTCAGCAGTTGGATGCCGCGGAAGTTGGCGATCTCGATTTTTCTGATTCGTGCCATGCCTATCCCCACGCATTGAAGCCGATGCCACTGCAATCGCATCACCTCACTATCCGCTCGGGCCGCCTGCCGCAGTCCAACATCAAGCGACGCTACCTCCTAACTTATGCCTTCGCAGCCTCTACCAGCACGTCCTCCACCGAACGCGCCACGACGTACTTCGCCGGATTCTCACCAACCGCCAGCGCCTCAAAATGCGCCTCGCCGCAGGCGATTTTTGCGCGCTCCTTGTTGCGCAGGTCGTCAGTGAACAGGCTGTCCTTGGTCTCCACCACGAAGTACAGTCGCTGCGCTCCACCTTCCTCCACCAGCACGGCCCAGTCCGGGTTGTAGGTTCCCAGCGGCGTGGGCACCTTGAACCAGCCTGGCAGCTTGGCGTAGAGCTTGATGGCGTCGTTCTTTTCCAGCGCGTCGGCGAAGTCGCGCTCGGTGGTGGAGTCGTAGACCACGTGCTCGTAGATGGACTTACCCGTGTCCATCAGCATGTTCTTCAGGTAGCCGGTCAGCTCTTCCTGCTCGAACAGTTCCTGTGCATAGACGTGCTGATCGCCAAGCTTCTGGTACTTGATGCCGTCGACCAAGGCCAGGCGCTTGCAGCGGTTGATGGTCTCGGCGCTCAGCTCGATGAACTGCTGCGGATTGCGCTTGAAGTCGTCCAGCCGCCCGCTGCCGCTCAGGATGGTGGCGATGCTCCGGCGGGTGAGTTGGGTGCGATCCTGGAGGTCGGTAAGCAGATCCGGCAGTTCGATGTCCGTCTCGTCCAGGACGACGGTTGCCGCGCCCGCTTTCTCTGTGGCCTCCACACCTGCCTTGCCGATAGCGATGTCGGCCTTGCGCCATTGCAGGCGGGCCTTTGGGATGGCCGGGGCTTGCCGGAGCGAATCGATGCAGCTCTGGATCAGCTTGTCGTTGTCGAACTGCACTCGATAGGTCGTCTTGTGCTTGATGCGATCCCAAAGCTCCTTGAACTCGGGGCTGAGATAGATGCCCTTGCGCACGGCAACCTGCTTGCGCTCGTCGGCGTTCTTGATCTCTAGGCGGCCCGACACCTTGCGCAGTACCTCGGCGATCTGACTGCGCTGCGCGTCGAACTCCGCGGGCAGCGCCAGCGTTCCATCCTTCAGCGCCGTCTTTAGCGAATCTTGGACCTTGCCCTTGGCGTCTATGTGGCCGGCCGCTTTCAGGTGCTCCCACAATGCCTTCGATTGATCGACGCCCAGAGGAACGGTCTGGCCGTCGGCCCCGGTAACGGCGATGGCAGCGAACTGGTGTTGCTCGACGATGCCAAAGCGGATGCCGGTGTCGGCCTCAATCTCCTTCTGCAGGTTCTCGGCGAACTGTTCGTAGTTCTCAGTGGCGATCACCGTGAGGGTGTTGACCTCGAAGCCGCGCACGCGCTCGCCGTTCTGGTTGACGGCGAGGCGCAGCCCCCGGCCGATGGTCTGCCGGCGTTCGCGCTCGGTCTGAATGTCGCGCAGTGTGCAGATCTGGAAGACATTGGGGTTGTCCCAGCCTTCCTTGAGCGCCGAGTGGGAAAAGATGAACTTGAGCGGCGTGTCGAAGGACAGAAGCTTTTCCTTCTCCTTCATGATCAGGTTGTAGGCACGCTCGGCGTTCTCGCGGTTGCTCGCGTTGTTTTCGCTGGTATCCGTCCAGCCGCCTTTCTTGTCGATGGAGAAATAGCCGTTGTGGACCTCTTCGGCGGCACTTGCCAGGTCGATCTCCTCGAACAGGCTCTGGTAAGCGGGGAGCTTGGCCGCACGGCGATACTCCTCCTCGAAGATGCGCGCGTAAGGCCCTTTGACGGGGTTGCCGTCCGAATCGTAGGAGCGGTACCTGGCCACCTCGTCGATGAAGAACAGCGACAGAACCTTGATTCCGAGCGGGCGCAGCCGCTTCTCCTTGTCGAGGTGTTCCTTGATCGTGCGGCGGATCATCTCACGCTGCACGGCCAGGGCATCCACGTCCCCGTGGGCCTGGCCGAGCGTCAGGAAAACCTCGCCACCGGGGTAGCGCAGCTCCAGGAACTCCTCACCCTTGGCGGTATTGATCTCGCCGACGCGAAAATCGGCGTAGATGGCGCGCTTGGCGACCTGTTCCAGGTCATCACCGTCGGAGACCGTCACCTCCTGCCGTCTCACGCCGTTGGCAGTCGCCACATCGAGCTCCACGCGAGCGGAGATCGTACCGCGGCGGTTTGCGACCGACACCAGCCGAACGAACGGCTTGTTGTGCGCATCCTCCACGGTGGCGGACGCCACTTCTATCTGTTTGACCAGCTTGCGCTCATAGGCATCCACAGCATCGAGGCGGAACACCATGTGGTGCTTGTCCACATGGGTCGCGGAATAGCGCAGGGTGCACAGCGGATTCATCGCATCGAGTGCGGTCTTGCCTGCCCCGGTCAGACCGCCGTCCACGCTTTGCGGCTCGTCCACGATCACGACCGGCCGGGTCGCCTTGATTAGATCGATGGGTTTCTCGCCGCCGGTCTTCTCGCTGTCTTTGTAGAGGTTGTTGACGTCCTTCTTGTTGATGGCGCCCACCGTGACCACCATGACCTGGATGTTCGAGCTAGTGGCGAAATTGCGCACCTGGCCGAGCTTGCTGGAGTCGTAGAGGAAGTAGTCGAAGGGCACCCCGGCGTAGAGCCCCTTGAAGTGCTCCTCGGTGATCTTCAGGGTCTTGTAAACGCCCTCCTTGATCGCCACCGACGGCACCACGATGACGAACTTGGTGAACCCGTAGCGCTTGTTCAGCTCGAAAATCGTGCGCAGATACACATAGGTCTTGCCGGTGCCGGTTTCCATTTCCACCGTGAAATCGCCGGAAGTCAGCGAGCTGGAAGGCGGAAGGGCTCCGCGCAATTGCACATCATTCAGGTTCTTCACCAACTCGTCGTCCAGCAATGTGAGGCGGTTGCCAACGCCCAGGTCGGACTGCGCCACACCCAGTGACATCTGCATCTCATCGGGCAGTTTCATGGTTACCGTGAATTCTGTGCGGCACACCTCCTGGCCGCGAAACAGATCGCAGACTGCCTCGATGGCCTGCATCTGGTAGTCGAGGTTGGGCTCGAAATGCAGTTTCATCACCACGCCCTCACAGACTGCGCACGTTCTGGATGCCGTGCTGCTCCAGAATGGCGGCGAGGTTGGTCTTGGCCACGTCGTCGGCGAAGGCGCTATCGCGGAACACGCAGGTGGTATCGCCAGCGGGTGCCAGTTCCTTGTGCCAGGCGATGATGCCCTGAGCGAGTGACTCCACTTTCTCACGGGTGATGGTCTCGGCCAAGCAGGTCATCAGTACACCGCCGCCCACAGAATGCACATCCAAACCTTCGATATTGCGCTGTTCGATGGGCACGCACAGGTCGAGGCCGAGTTTGAGCAGCAGTTCGTAGAGCAGGTCGGCCTCGCTGCGGCCTTCGAGCAGGTGCTCCTGATGATCAAGCAGCGAGGCTTCCAGATCATCTGGCTTCGGATTCCAGGCGCGAATGTTGGAGGTGTCGAGCTTGAAGACGCGGAAGCCGGTGTCGCCCTGCCAGTCCGGATTGTCGGCCTTGACCTTGGCGGCGGCGCGGCGCAAGCGTTCCTTGGTCAGTTCGGCGATGTTGCGGGGTTTACCGAGTTGGTCACAGAACTCGGCAGCGACCTTCTGATCCTTGTTTTCAGGGTCGAGAGGCTCGGGGAGCTGGACCAGCACATACGAGCGCTGCCCGCCATCCAACGCGTTCTGCGCCATTACAGCGTGACCGCTGGTACCAGAACCGGCGAAAAAATCCACGATAACATCGTCGGCCGAGGTCATCATTCCGAACAGTTCCTGTAGAACGTTTTCGTCCTTCGGAAAGTCAAAGCAATCACAGCCCATCAGTTGCCGCAGCCGCTTGGTAGCTGCGCGGCCGTCCTGATAGAAAACACTGTAGGGGGCCTGGTATTCACGATCCTTCAAATAGGATTTGATGCACGGGACACTAGTTTCGTCAGGGCCAAAATGCACTCGGTCATCGTCAATCCACGCTTTCATCTTTTGGGGATCGCTTGTCATCCACCCTCTTGATGGCACTGCCACGGGCTTATTGGTTGTTGGATGAAGTACTTCGTACTTGGGGCCACCGCCCCCAGGCCAAGAAATATTGTCCGGAAAGTAGACGCCGCGTGCATCAACGTACGCATAGTGTTTGTGCGCCTTTGCGGGATGGCTATCGGCGAGATCCCTGTACCATGCCTTCATCCCTGCCGTCATTGCGGCGTAGTCGGTGCCGTGCTCACGTTTCAGCTTTTCGTGCTGTGCGTAAATGTCTTCCAAACCTTTCTTCCGCTGTCGCCACTCGGTCTTCTGCTCTTTCAGGTAGCCGGCATCGCGGGCATAGCACACGATGTATTCGTGGGAAACAGAGATCAGACGTGAGTCGTTCTTGCGACCAGCAGCCCAGACCATATCGGCAATGAAGTTCTCCTGCCCGAAGATTTCATCCATCGCGGCGCGTAGTCTGGTTTGCTCTCCCTCATCACAAGAAACAAAAATCGCGCCCTCCTTCTTCAACAGCTTTTGGGCCAGTTTCAACCGCGGATACATCATATTCAACCAGTCGGTGTGAAACCGCCCGCTGGCCTCGGTATTGCTGCTGATCTTCTGCCCGCCTTCGACCTGCCCAGTCAGCTCCAGATAATTTTTGATGTTGTCCTGGAAGTTGTCCGGGTACACGAAGTCCTTGCCCGTGTTGTAGGGCGGATCAATGTAGATCAGCTTGACCTTGCCGGCATAGCTCTTCTGCAGGAGCTTGAGCACTTCGAGGTTGTCGCCCTCGATCATCAGGTTTTGCGTGGTGTCCCAGTCCACGCTCTCCTCGGGGCAGGGGCGCAGGGTGCCGGTCGAGGGGGTGAGCGCCAGTTGCCGCGCGCGCCGCTTGCCATGCCAGTTCAGGCCGTACTTTTCGTCAGCGTCGGTAACGGTGGCATCGCCGACCAGCGCCTTGAGCACGTCCACGTTCACCGCCGTGCCATTCTGCCCCTCGGTGATGAGTTCCGGGAACAGCGCCTTGAGTTGCTCGATGTTGCTGGCCACAAGGTCTGCGGACTGGGCCTCCGGGCTGGTCGCGTCGACTTTCTGCATCTTTTTCTCCGTCATTCTTTCAATCTTCATAGCTGTTCGCGTGCTGCGGCCAATTCGACCAGCACGCGCTTGAGAGCGAGGTTGAGCTCAACCTGTCGCGCCAGTTGTTTTTCCTTGCCGGCCTGCGCGCGCAATCGGGCCGCCTCGGCCTCCAGCCGTGCGCATTCCTGCAGGGCAAGGCGGCGAGCTGCAGCCTGCTCCGGGCTGTCGGCGGCCTTGAAGGCTCCGGTCGTCTTCGCCGCCAACAGGGCCTGCACAGCGTCCATCCACCCCTGATACAAGGCGAAAAGCGTGGATCGAGGTTGGCGGGTCAAGACAATAGCCTGAAGGAATGCCTTCAGCGCATCGAGAGACGGCGCATCCTCGGGGAGAGACACGACCACGAGGTTACCGTCCAGCACCACCTTGCCCGCTTCGTTCTGCGCCCAGCGCTTATGTGCGAGGGATAGAGCAAGGCACTGCTCAGAACGCAACAGCAGCAGAACCGGATAGGGGACCGCACGGTGCACCAGTTCGGCGAGGCGGGCGGCGTTCGCTGGTTTGGCTTTGTCTTGCCCGGGCAGGCTGCGCAGAGTCACGGCAAGCACCGCGATCTCCAGGTACTCGCGCAAGTTGTCTCGGTAGTCAGGCACGCCGATGGTGTTCGGCTTGAGCGCCGCGACCCACTGTATCTCCTCGACGGTATCGGCGATCAGTCGTTTGTCGGCGGCCGTGGGGGCTCCGTTCTCCAGCAACATCTTCTTCGGCACGCGCTGATCGACTCGGCAGCCGTCGGGCAGACCGAGCGAGGCGATGAATTCTGGTATGTCCAGCAGCATGGTTCGCATCACACCCTTGCACGAGCACGCGCCTGGACGCGAGCTTCAAGTGCGGCGCGTACATGGGCGTAAAGCTGGGCATTCGCCTGCTCGCGGTCGGCGAGCACCGCAGCGAGCGCATAGGGTTCTTCGCCATCGCGGCCGTTTGACCATGGGCTGTCCTGGCGAGTCACCACCACGAAGACCTTGTTGCCGTTCGCAAGCGCCTGTCTGAAGCTCCAGCGAGAAACCTGCAATGTGCCGTTCTTGCGTGCGTCGTTGGACAGCCAGCGACCGTTGCTGCGCTCTCCCATGCCTTGCTCACGGTTCCGACGGAAAGCCTGAGTGACCTCGTCCAGGCCACTCGCTGTTACCACGGAGAACCACAGCTTGCTCATGCGGTAGTCCAGCCGCGTGGTACGGACGGCTGGACTGTGCGCCAAGGCAACCGTTATCTCCCGCGTACGGCGGCCGCCCGCCCAGAAGCTGTCAGGCAGCGGCAGCTCGAAAAAATGGTGCTGGTCGTTGCCGATGCGCTCTTCGGTCAGCAAGGTGACGGTGTGATCCAGCGAACGAAAGAGGGCGGCATCCTCGACACACCCATAGCCGATCAGACGCAGCAGCTTGTCGCGCCCTTCACCGTTGCCGTCGGGGTCGAGCAAGGTCTTGCAGGCTTGTGGCCAGCTGGCATGCGCGCCGATCAACGCACGCAACAGGTTCTGGGTGGCATCCGGCAGTTCCGCCAGAATCCTAGCTGCCTTATGCGCAACGACCGGGGCGGCATAGCTCGTCCCAATGTCCTCGCTGAACCCTGACCCGCCGGCAAAGCCGCCGTTGAGCGAGACTACGCCCAGCCCTGCATGCCGCGGACGTGCAACCGCCCGCATCAGCGCGACATTGCCGGCGTGCTCGACGATATCGGGTTTGATCGCGCCATTGATCGACAAGCCGCATCGCGTAAGCGGAAACGGCTGGTCAGTTCGCGCCAATGGTTGATCCTCAAGGGTGTTTGGTTGCCGCTGCGCGTCCCTCGTCGCTTCGTTCTGTGCAATACCGCCTACCGTGAGCGCGTTCAGGGCAGTGGCCGGATCGAGCAAGCGCGCGGAGTCGGCAAGCAGATAGTCGGGATAGCGTTCTCGCGCGTCGTCTGGCAGCTCGGAAAGCTGTAGGTTGCCGGTGGGCACCACGAACAGGACACCGAGCTCTCTCGTCAGGCGATCCAGCGTGTAGGCCAGGCCGCGAACGTGGCGCCCGTCATAGACCTTGTTGAGATCGCCATAGCTCAGATTGAAGACACGACACCCGTACTGACCATGCAACTCGCGCACAGCCTCCTCCACCGCCTTCTCGACGAACTCGGTCTGGTCGTTGCCGTCGTCATTGAAGACCTTCCCGGAGAACAGCCGGAGCTGCGGGACGAAGCGCCCGTCCCGGATCGCAGCCCCCACGTCTCCATACAGCGCCAAACCGGCGACAAAAGTGCCGTGCCAGGGTTGATCGTCATGCGGGGTCCGATGAGGAGAAAGGTAGCCTTGTGCATCTCCCACTGCCGGCCCCAGCAAGGGGTGTCCAGTCGTCAGTCCCGAATCGAGTACCGCGACGGACGGAGCGTCGCCATCTGGAGGCAAGACAGCAGGAAACTGGTTGACGTCAGTGAGCAGCAACTGGACGGCAATGCCGAGTCGCGGAGGTAGGTCGACCGTGCGCACATCGCGATGCCGCAGGACCCGATCCGCCTGCTCTCGCGTACAGCGCATCCGCACCATCAGAAGGGAAGGCTGCGTGAGGCTATCCAGCCGCTCTATGCCGTATTCCTGCAGCCAGCGGGAAAACGCCTCCATAAGCGCCTGGCGTCTGTCCTGTCGTTCCTGGGGCCACAGTTCCACATCAAGCGTGAAGAGTTCTTCGGCGGGAAACCCCTGCTCGCGTAGCGCTGCGCCGGTACGATCCTGGGGCGTCCAGTGGTCGAAGTCCTCGATGACGAACAGAAGCTCCTTGCGCGTCACCACGCCGTTGCGGGCGAGCGTACTGAGACGACTCTCGAACTCGGCGAGACCTTCTTCGGTGGCAAAGGCCAACACGATCGACTCGTTTTCCTGGCTGACGATCTCAACACCTGGAATAGCGTCGAATGCAGGAACGCTCTTGTCGCCAGCACGCAGCTGAATCTTAAGGAGCTTTCGGTCGTCGAAACCACCCAGATCTTCTTCGCCGATCCGTTCCCGCGCCACGACGAGCTTTTGTGCCAGCATCGCGCCGTGGGCACGGGGGTCGGCCGGCGGCCGAACACCGGGATGTCGTCTTGGATGCCGTTCAGTCGACGGCGCCTCTCGCTGCAGGCGCAGGTGCTCATAAGCCACAGCCTCTTCCCCCCCAACTCAGCCCTTATGGCGGTATTCGCGAGCCAGCGCGGTATCGATGTGGGCCTTCTCGAGGAACTCCCGTCCGGACAGGATCATTTCCTTCACGGCCCGGCGCACTACGCGCTCGATATCGGCATGGGACATTCCTTTGAACTGCGAGGCAACTTGGCCGTCGTCCGCCTCGAAATTTCGTCGAATGCCGGACAGCTTCAATGACAGCAGGCGTTTGATCTGCTCCAAACTGGGCGGCTCGAAACGCAGAACCTCGTCGAAACGCCGCCACACCGCCTTGTCCAGCAGAGACTCGTAGTTCGTTGTAGCGATGAGGATGCTCTCCCCGCGGTAGCTATCCATCATCTGCAGGACTGCGTTCACGGAACGCTTCAGCTCGCCGTGATCGGCGCTGTCGCCACGATCCTTCGTCAGCGCATCGAATTCGTCGAATAGCGCCACCACCGGCTGACTCGCCACATAGTCAAACACCTTGCGCAGATTGGCCGCCGTCTCACCCAGGAAGGACGAAATAAGCGAATCGAGCCGGACCAGAACCAGGGGCATCGACAAGCTGTGCGCGATGACCTCCGCAGCCAGCGTCTTGCCGCAACCCGGCGGGCCACAAAACAAGAGCTTCTGCGCGGGATGCATCCCAAAGGATCGCAACACATCGGCACGGTTGTGCTCCATCAGGATCTCATCTAGCGCCGACTTCGTGGCGTCAGAGAGGATGATGTCCTTTTCCTCTCGAATCACTGCACGCTCTTCGAGCAGCGCCAGACCATTGTCCTTGTTCGTGGGCAGATTGGTCACGGCATGCAGCCTGCGGGAGCCAGGACCGGGTTTGGCCTGATCGCCGTATAGCAGGTGCTCGAGATCGTTGGCGAGCAGATGATGGTTCTTCTCGCGCTCTTCCTTGATGACCGCTTCGGAGGCGGAACGGAATCTGGCGAGATCCCCTTGTACGCCGGATTTGATCAGTTGCCTGAGCAATTTTCCGCTAGCCATAAATGTCCCCTAGATTCTTCAACGCATTCTCTCGGTAAGTTTCCTGTTCACTCTTGGGACAGCACTACCATGAATGCCAACACTTCAAAGTCATTGCTTCCGGCGAACTCGCCTTTGATGGCATGCGTGCCGCCCGGCGAAAACAGACTGGCCACTGCGCGTTCCTCGTTCTTGCCAACCACCGACGCTACGCCTGCTGCGAGCAGCTTTTGTGCATGGCGCATGTCTTCGCCGTGCTTGGTGGCCTTGTCGAAGCGAACGCAGGCGCCAGCGTCGGGCAGGTCGCGACCCAGCGCCAGGCGCTTGAGCCGGTCGAGAATGCGTTTGGCCTGGGTGTAGGGCAGCAATACGGCGCCGTCGTCGCCGACGTGGACGAGGTAATGGGGTGCCAAGGGGTAGTCCGATTCCTTGGCTTTGTGTGCCGCCGGGCCCTCGGCGCGCAGGCAAAAGATCACACCAGGCGGAATGTCGGCGTCGATACTGGTGGTGACCGCGTAGGCCCCCAATGGCTGATTATCCAGCTTGCCGGGATGCGCCTTGAGGTGCTGGGCCAGATCGATGCGGAAGTCGGTGAGCGTCAGGTCGGTAATTGATACGCCGGTGGACAGGTCTTCCAGATCGATTACCGTGTCCTGCAACTTGAGCAGCTGCTTGCGCCGGTACTCCAGGTCGTTCATCGGGTTGCCGGACTGCTGCTCGATGAGGTTTTCCTCACCGGTGGCGGAGACGTCGAGCAGCACCATGCGGCCGCTGACACGCTGTTCCAGATTGATGTATTCCTCCAGCTCCATGTTGGGCCAGAAGTTGACCAGCTGGATGCGTTCGTTGGGCGAGCCGATGCGGTCGATCCGGCCGAAGCGCTGGATGATGCGCACCGGGTTCCAGTGGATGTCGTAGTTGATCAGCCAGTCGCAGTCCTGCAGGTTCTGGCCTTCGGAAATGCAGTCGGTGGCGAAGAGCAGGTCTAGCTCGCCCTCGTCGGCCAAATCCGCCGGCCGCTCCTTGGAGCGCGGCGAGAACGCCGTAAGGATGGATGCCAGGTCCTTGCGCAGATGTGGCAGCGTGCTCTGATTTCGGCCCGCACCGGTAACGAGCGCCGACTCGATGCCGAGCGTGGCCTTCGCCCACGGCGCCAGTTGCGCGTAGAGGTATTCGGCGGTGTCCGCGAAGGCGGTGAAGACGATGAACTTGCGGTTGCCGGCATTGATCGGGTTACGGCATTTGTCCTCGATCATGTTGCGCAAGGCGGCCAGCTTGGCGTCCCGAGCAGCATCGACCTGCTTGGCTGCAGCCAGCAGGGTGGCCAGACGGTTACGGTCTTCGATCAGGTCTTGTTTCCAACGGATGAGGTCGACGTCGCTGAGCAGTACCTTGACCTTGCGCCCGACAAGCAAGGTCTCGAAGGCGGGGTCATCGATGTCGACGTCGGCGATGTCGATTTCCTCGATGTCGGCAGCAGACGCCTCAATACGTGCGAGCGTGGTCTCCACGTCGCGAAGCTGGCGCTCAACGGTCAGGGTGAACGAGGACACTGCGCTTTCCATGCGCTTGAGCACGTTGACTCGCAGCAGGTGGATCAGGCTCTCCTCCCGGTCCACTTGGCGGAAGAAACTTTCACCCCCACGAATCTGGGTGCTGTACTTTGCGTCGTATGCCGCTTGTTTGTGGGGCAGGACGTAGCGCAATGGCGCATAGCTGGCCAGATTGAGCCGCCGAATTTCGAGGTTGATGTCCCGAATGCTACGGAACTCGCCGGCAAGGTCCACATCGGCCTTGATGTTGATCGGTGGCAGCCGATCCGGGAAGCGGCCTGTCTCGCTGGTGCCGTAGTACTTCTCGATGTGCTTGCGCGAGCGGGCGATGGTGAGGTGATCCAGTAGGGTGAAGTAGTCGAAGCCCAGCATCTCGACCAGCCTCGCGGGTGTCTTTTCGGACTCGTCGAGGCTCAACCAGCGGTTGAACTGGGTCTGCGCCTTGCGGGTGGTCGCCTCGATGCTGGCGATGCCGTGTTCCAGCAAGGCGGTGTCGTCGCCCTCCGTGACGAAGGCGATCTGGTTGCGCAGGTCGGCGAGGCGGTTATTGACGGGCGTGGCCGACAGCATCAGGACGCGCGTCTTGACACCTTCCTTGATGATCCGTCGCATCAGACGGTCGTAGCGGGATTCCTTGCCCTTGTGCGTGGCCTTATTGCGGAAGTTGTGGGACTCATCGATCACCACCAGGTCGTAGTTGCCCCAGTTCACGTGCGACAGATCGATGTCGCCAGACGTGCCGCCGTCGCGCGAGAGATCGGTGTGGTTCAGGACATCGTAGTTGAAGCGGTCGGCCGCCAGGACGTTGCGCTTGTCGTTGGCCTTGTAGAGCGTCCAGTTATCACGCAAGCGCTTGGGTGCCAGTACCAGCACGCGATCGTTGCGCAGCTCGTGGTACTTGATGATCGCCAGGGCCTCGAAGGTTTTGCCGAGGCCCACGCTGTCGGCGATGATGCAGCCGCCGAAGCGGTTGAGCTTGTCGATGGCACCAACCACACCATCACGCTGGAATTTGAAGAGCTTCTTCCACACCACCGTATTGCGGATACCCGTGGCGGACTTGACGATGCGCTCCTCGTCCATTTCATCACCACTGTCGCGAAACAGATGATGCAGAATGAGTGCATACAAGGAGAAGGGGGCGCGGTGCTCGCCAATCGTGCGCAGTGCTCCGAGCAGAGCTTCGCGCCCGCTACTGGCGTCCGTGGATTGAGTTCGCAGAGCGGACCATTGATGATCGAACCACTTGGCGAGCTGCGCAGCTTCGTCGGCCGACTCGGAAGCCTGGATCAAGCTCAAAGGGTTTCCCGGAGTCACGCCGAGTCCATCGGTGCTGAAGGCAAAGGAACCGAGGACCGCCTGCTCCGTCAGCCCATGACCATTCCGTATGACTGCTGCCCCTTGCGGCACCGGACCCGCAGCTCGCCGCAAGTCGACCTTGTCGCCGATCCATTTCGCACACTGGTTGGCCAGCCACCGGACCTGTAGGCGGTTGCGTGCGGCACGATCGCCTTCGACACCCAAGAACCCCAACTCAGCGTCGCCGGAAGGCAGAACGAGCTGGACGCGTTCCAGCGCCATGAGCGAATCTCGCAGCTCTGCAAACGCGAAGAGGGAGAACGACGGGGTCACGCAGCCGAGCTGGTTGCTTTGCTTTAGGTGGGGGCGCATCAGGTCGATCACGCGGTCTGCGCCCGTGTTGTGGATCAGTTTCATGACCGGCGCCCCCCTTTCAACAGATCATCCCCGCCTTCTTGCTGATCGCCTGACGACTGCTGCCTGATCCAGCCGTCGATGTCTGCACGGGAGAAGCGCCATATCCCGCCCACCTTAAAGGCCGGAATCTTCTTGGCTGCTGCCAAGCGATAGACCGTGCGCTTGCCCACCTTGAGATAGGCAGCCACTTCATCGAGGGTCAATATCTGTCCGGGCTCGTCTTTCATTGCTTCCCCACCCGGTGAGGGTGGCACAGGCGGTAGTGACAATCCTGGCAAGTGTAGAGCAATCCGGTGCAGTTCTGAACAGCTAAATGCGCAGTTTGCCGGCGCGAGGTCATCCAGTCCGAGGGGATAGCCCCACCACGGGGGCGAGCGCCACGTCGCGTCAAGCCGCCACCGCGGTGACGACCTCGGCCAGCGGAGAGAAGTCGGAGCACCGCGCCAGCAGGGTTTCCACATAAGTGGCCGGCCCGTCTTCCTCTAGCAGCCAGGTCTTGGACTACCGGCCTTTGTCCGGAAACGACGCTGCGCCAACTATCGAGGCAAATCCGGTGCTCCGCCCGTTCCGATTCTTTGCGGCACAACCCGGCCCCACGCCGCAGCATCCCGCCATCCAGACGACTGCGAAACGGCGTGATGACACCCCTTGGCACCCCGACGACTCCCTGCCGCCGCGTGCCGGCCCTGGCCTTGGCTCTGACCATCGCGCTGGCCGGCGCATCGCCCACATCGGCCGCAGACGGCCTCGCCTCGGAGCGTGAGCAACTTGCCGCGCTCGCGCGCCAGATCGATCTGGTTGACCGCCAGGCCGAGCACGCCGCCCTTACCGCTCTACAGCAGCGCGCCCGCTACCACTTCGACCATGCCCGCCTGCGCGAGGACCTCCAGCGCGTTCGGACGGGCATCCAGGACTACCTGACGCCGCCGCGCGCCCAGCCGCGTGATCCGGTCGAGCTGTCCGGCGACTACCGCCAGTCCAGCCCGCCCTCCGACCAGGAGGCACCCCAATGAACGCCGCCCAGGTCAGTGCCTTCCAGGCCAATGGCGGCTTCGCCCCCGCCGCCGTGGCCACGGTGGTGCTCGGTCTGGTGTTCGCCGTCCTGCTCCTGTGGGGCGTGTGGGCCATGCGTACCGCCTACACCGGGTGGGCCGAGCAGCGCCTGTCCCAGCGCCAGTTCCTGGGTGTCGTCGTGCGCTTCGTCGCGATGTACCTGGTGCTGACCTACTTCCTCCTGTCCTGACCACCACGAAAGGCCCTACCGCCATGAAGACCCATCCGACTCCCCATCGCGTTGCCACCACCATCCTCGCGCCGCTGGCACTGATGGGCTTGCCGTTGGCGGCCCGGGCGCAGGGCCTGCCGACCATCGAGGACCCCTCGCGCGGCCAGGGCAGCGGCATCATGCAGACGCTGCAGAACTACGGCTACGACATCGTGTTGTTGATCGCGCTCCTCGTGGTCGCCTCGATGTTCGTCGGTGTGTGCTACCACGCCTATACGCGCTACTCGGAGATCCATACCGGTCGCGCCACCTGGGGCCAGTTCGGTCTCACCGTGGCCGTGGGTGCGATCCTGCTTGTGGTCGGTATCTGGCTGCTGACCAAGGCCACTGGCGTGCTCTGAGCGGCGATGGCTGCCGTGAACGATATCGCGCGTGACGGGTTGGTGACCTTCCTGCCGCACAGGCTGAACCGCCAGCCCGTGGTGGTGAGGGGCCTGACCGCCGACGAACTCTGGATCTGCGCCGGCCTGTCCGCGGTGGCGGGGTTCATCGCCGGCGTGCCGCTGGCCTGGGCCACGCACAGCGTCGCCATGGTGCCGACCCTGATCGTGGCCGGCGTGGCGGCTGGCGTGTTCGGTGGTGGCGGCTTCCTGCGCCGGCAGAAGCGCGGCCGCCCGGACACTTGGCTGTACCGGCAACTGCAGTGGCGCCTGGCGCTGCGCCATCCGCTGGCAGCGTCCTGGCTCGGTGGGCACCGTCTCATCACGCGGTCGGGTTACTGGACCACCCGGCGCTCACGCGGAGCAGCCGCCTCATGAGCCGTTTCAGGAACGAAGTCCATCACCTGCAGGCCCATGTGCGCACGCTGCGCCTGGGCGCCGGTGCGTTGTTCGTGGTGGCGCTGCTGCTCGGTTTCGGCTGGTGGAGTGCGCCGAGGCAACTGACGATCCACGTGCCCCCCGATCTGCGCTCGGGCAGCACCCGCGCCTGGTGGGATGTGCCGCCCGAGAATGTCTATGCGTTCGCCTTCTACGTCTGGCAGCAGGTACAACGTTGGCCGACGGATGGCGAACAGGACTACCCGCGCAACCTCCA
>Ga0182748_1002112_pt1 | contig 18353 bp, 14 predicted proteins | sample eDN3rd37CKraftOP_FD_128877 | JGI IMG/M metagenome (GOLD analysis project Ga0182748, IMG submission 128877) | Enriched Organic Plus compost microbial communities from Emeryville, California, USA - eDNA 3rd pass 37_C Kraft OP (version 2) (version 2) ...
ACTGGGCGCGCACCGGCAGCCTGTGGCCGATGACCTTCGGGCTCGCCTGCTGCGCCGTGGAGATGATCCACGCCTACATGAGCCGCTACGACCTCGACCGCTTCGGCGTCATCCCGCGCGGGTCGCCGCGGCAGTCGGACGTGATGATCGTGGCCGGCACGCTGACCAACAAGATGGCCCCCGCGCTGCGCATGGTCTACGACCAGATGAGCGAGCCGCGCTGGGTCATCTCCATGGGCAGCTGCGCCAACGGCGGCGGCTACTATCACTACTCCTACTCCGTGGTGCGCGGCTGCGACCGCATCGTGCCGGTGGACATCTACGTGCCCGGCTGCCCGCCGACCGCCGAGGCGCTGGTCTACGGCATCCTGCAGCTGCAGAAGAAGATCTGGCGCACCCAGACGGTGGCGGCGAACAAGAACAACACCATCGCCCGCTGACCCTCCTACCTGATCCACCGCGCGCCCCGGCGCGCACGAACGACGGAAACGCCAAGCCCCATGGCCGAGCCAGCTGCCACCTTCGCCCAGCGACTGCGCGACCGATTCCCCGGCGCCACGGTCACCGTGGCCGAGCCCCGTGGTGAAGTCACCCTCGAGGTTTCCGCCCAGGACCTGCTGGCCACCTGCCACGCCCTGCGCGACGAGTTCGGCTTCGAGCAGCTCACCGACCTGTGTGGCGTCGACTACATGGGCTACGGCAGCGACGAGTGGGATACCGAGGACGTGTCCTCCACCGGCTTCAGCCGCGGCGTCGAGGGCAAGGGCCCGGGCCGCTTCGGCTGGGGCGAGAAGCCCATGGAGCAGGGCCCGGCCGGCTCGCTGCCGGTGCTGGCGCCGGAGCGCCGCTTCGCCGCGGTCGCCCACCTGCTGTCCTACGCCAACAACTGCCGCCTGCGCGTGCGCTGCTTCGCCGAGGACGACTCGCTGCCGGTGGTGCCGTCGCTGACCCCGGTGTGGCGCGGCGCCAACTGGTTCGAGCGCGAGGCGTTCGACCTGTACGGCATCGTCTTCGAAGGCCATCCGGACCTGCGCCGGATCATGACGGACTACGGTTTCGTCGGCCATCCGTTCCGCAAGGACTTCCCGCTGATCGGCAACGTCGAGGTCCGCTACGACGAGCAGCGCAAGCGCGTGGTCTACGAGCCGGTGACCTCGGTCGAGCCGCGCGTCGGCGTGCCGCGCGTGATCCGCGACGACGCCCGCTACCAGACCGCCGCAGGCGAGGCCGCACAACGGGAGGCCGCCAAGTGAGCGCCCAGATGCTTACCGACAGCCACAGCCAGCCCGGCCAGGCGCCGGCCGGCGACTCCTCCGCGCTGCGGCAGGAGATCCGCAACTACACGATGAACTTCGGCCCGCAGCACCCGGCCGCGCACGGCGTGCTGCGCCTGATCCTGGAAATGGACGGCGAGACCATCGTCCGCGCCGACCCGCACGTGGGCCTGCTCCACCGCGGCACCGAGAAGCTGGCCGAGTCCAAGCCGTTCAACCAGTCGATCCCGTACATGGACCGGCTGGACTACGTGTCGATGATGTGCAACGAGCACGCCTACGTGCGCGCGATCGAGACCCTGCTGGGGATCGAGGCGCCCGAGCGCGCCCAGTACATCCGCACCATGTTCGACGAGATCACCCGCATCCTGAACCACCTGATGTGGGTCGGCTCCAACGCGCTGGACCTGGGCGCGATGGCGGTGTTCCTGTACGCGTTCCGCGAGCGCGAGGAGCTGATGGACGTCTACGAGGCGGTCAGCGGCGCGCGCATGCACGCGGCCTACTACCGTCCCGGCGGCGTCTACCGCGACCTGCCGGACCGGATGCCGAAGTACAAGGAGTCGCCCTGGCACAAGGGCGCCAAGCTCAAGCGCTTCAACGAGGCCCGCGAGGGTTCGCTCCTGGACTACCTCGAGCACTTCACCCGCGAGTTCCCCAAGCGCGTCGACGAGTACGAGACGCTGCTGACCGACAACCGCATCTGGAAGCAGCGTACCGTCGGCATCGGCGTGGTCACCCCGGAGCAGGCCTATGCCTGGGGCATGACCGGCGTGATGCTGCGCGGCTCGGGCATCGCCTGGGACCTGCGCAAGAAGCAGCCGTACGCCAAGTACGACGCGGTGGACTTCGACATCCCGGTGGGCGTCAACGGCGACTGCTACGACCGCTACCTGGTCCGCATCGCCGAGATGCGCCAGTCCAACCGCATCATCGCCCAGTGCGTGAAGTGGCTGAAGGAAAACCCGGGCCCGGTGATGGTCAGGAACTACAAGGTCGCCCCTCCCAAGCGGGAGGAGATGAAGGACGACATGGAAGCCCTGATCCACCACTTCAAGCTGTTCTCCGAGGGCTACTGCGTGCCGGCGGGCGAGACCTACGCCGCGGTCGAGGCGCCGAAGGGCGAGTTCGGCTGCTACCTGGTCTCCGACGGCGCCAACAAGCCGTTCCGCGTGCACCTGCGCGCCCCGGGCTTCGCGCACCTGTCGTCCATGGACGAGATCGTGCGCGGCCACATGCTGGCCGACGTCGTGGCCATGATCGGTACTTATGACCTTGTGTTTGGTGAGGTGGATCGATGAAGGCCACCGGTAATTTCGAGAACGCGCGCAACGTCGACCCGATGGTCGTGCTGAGCGACGCGACGCGCGCGCACATCGACCACTGGCTGACCAAGTTCCCGCCGGACCGCAAGCGGTCGGCGGTGCTGCAGGGCCTGCACGCGGCCCAGGAACAGAACGGGGGCTGGCTGAGCGACGAACTGATCGCCGCCGTCGCCAAGTACCTGGACATCCCGCCGGTGTGGGCCTACGAGGTCGCCACCTTCTACTCGATGTTCGAGACCCAGCCGGTGGGCCGCAACAACGTTGCGTTCTGCACCAACATCAGCTGCTGGCTCAACGGCGCGCAGGAGCTGGTCGAGCACGCCGAGAAGAAGCTGGGCTGCAAGCTGGGCGAATCCACCGCCGACGGCCGCGTCTACCTCAAGCGCGAGGAAGAGTGCGTGGCCGCGTGCTGCGGCGCCCCGGTGGTCGTGATCAACGGCCATTACCACGAGAAGCTCACCCCCGAGAAGGTGGACGAGCTGCTCGACGGACTGAAGTGAGGCCGGCGCAGATGGCACATCACCCGAAGATTTCCGAGGGCTACGGCCCGGTCGGCCCCGCGCCGAAGGAGCACCAGGCGGTCTACACGACGCTGCACTTCGACAAGCCCTGGTCGTACGAGAACTACCTCAAGACCGGCGGCTACCAGGCGCTGCGCAAGATCCTGACCGAGAAGATCCCGCCGGCCGACATCATCGAGATGGTCAAGCAGTCCGGCCTGCGCGGCCGCGGCGGCGCTGGCTTCCCGACCGGCCTGAAGTGGAGCTTCATGCCCAAGGGCGACATGCAGAAGTACATCCTCTGCAACTCGGACGAGTCCGAGCCGGGCACCTGCAAGGACCGCGACATCCTGCGCTTCAACCCGCACGCGGTGATCGAGGGCATGGCCATCGCCTGCTACGCGACCGGCGCGACCGTGGGCTACAACTACCTGCGCGGCGAGTTCCACCACGAGCCGTTCGAGCACCTTGAGGAAGCCCTGGCCGAGGCCTACAAGCACGGCTGGCTGGGCAAGGACATCCTCGGCTCGGGCGTGGACATCGACATCTACAACGCCCTCGGCGCCGGCGCCTACATCTGCGGCGAGGAAACCGCGCTGATGGAGTCGCTGGAGGGCAAGAAGGGCCAACCGCGCTTCAAGCCGCCGTTCCCGGCCAACTTCGGCCTGTACGGCAAGCCGACCACGATCAACAACACCGAGACCTACGCCTCGGTGCCGGCGATCATCCGCAACGGCCCGGAGTGGTTCATGGGCCTGGGCAAGCCGAACAACGGCGGCTGCAAGATCTTCTCGGTCTCCGGCCACGTCGCGCGCCCGGGCAACTACGAGATCCGCCTCGGCACCCCGTTCACCGAGCTGCTGGAGATGGCCGGCGGCATCCGCAACGGCAACCGCATCAAGGCGGTGATCCCGGGCGGCTCGTCGATGCCGGTGTTGCCGGGCGAGGTGATGATGGGCCTGACCATGGACTACGACTCGATCCAGAAGGCCGGTTCCGGCCTGGGTTCGGGCGCGGTCATCGTCATGGACCACACCACCTGCATGGTGCGCGCCTGCCAGCGCATCGCCCGCTTCTACTACAAGGAGAGCTGCGGCCAGTGCACGCCGTGCCGCGAGGGCACCGGCTGGATGTACCGCATGCTGACCCGCATCGCCAACCTGGAGGCGACGCTGGACGACCTGCACATGCTGCGCACCGCGGCGGGGCAGATCGAGGGCCACACCATCTGCGCGTTCGGCGAGGCCGCCGCGTGGCCGGTGCAGGGCTTCCTGCGCCACTTCTGGCATGAATTCGAATACGCGATCGTGAACAAGCGCTTCCTCGTCGACGACGAGCGCAACGGCACGGTCGTCCGCTCCAACGTGGAGGTGGCCGCGTGAGTGCGCAGCCCGTCAACCCGAACCTTCCGCCGGACCACGTCACCGTCTTCATCGACGGCGTCGAGCTGGCCGCGCCCAAGGGGTCGATGATCATCCAGGTTGCCGACAAGGCCGGCATCCCGATCCCGCGTTTCTGCTACCACGACAAGCTGGCCATCGCCGCCAACTGCCGCATGTGCCTGGTCGACACCGAGGTCGGCGGCCGCGCCGCGCCGAAGCCGTCGCCGGCCTGCGCCACGCCGGTGATGGACGGCATGAAGGTCTTCACCCGCAACGAGAAGGCCCTCAAGTCGCAGCGCAACGTGCTGGAGTTCCTGCTGATCAACCACCCGCTGGACTGCCCGGTCTGCGACCAGGGCGGCGAGTGCGAGCTGCAGGACCTGTCGCTGGGCTATGGCCGCTCGGTCAGCCGTTTCGTCGAGCGCAAGCGCGTGGTGCCGGACGAGGACATCGGCCCGCTGGTCGCCACCGAGATGACCCGCTGCATCCAGTGCACCCGCTGCGTGCGCTTCACCGGCGAGATCGCCGGTACGTACGAGCTGGGCGGCATGTACCGCGGCGAGAACCTGCAGATCGGCACCTACGACGGCAAGCCGCTGACCACCGAGCTGTCCGGCAACGTCATCGACGTGTGCCCGGTCGGCGCGCTGACCAACAAGGTGTTCCAGTTCCGCGCCCGTCCGTGGGAGCTGATCGCCAAGGAGTCGCTGGGCTACCACGACGCGCTGGGCTCGAACCTGTTCCTGCACAGCCGCCGCGGCGAGGTGCTGCGCGCCGTGCCGCGCGAGAACGAGCTGGTCAACGAGTGCTGGCTGTCCGACCGCGACCGCTATTCGCACCAGGGCCTGAACGCCGCCGACCGCGCCACCGTGCCGCTGGTCAAGCAGGGCGGGGAGTGGAAGGAGGCGACCTGGGCCGAGGCCCTGTCCGCCGCCGCCGCGATCCTGCGCGAGAACAAGGGCGACGACCTGGGCGTGCTGGTGCACCCGGCGACCTCGAACGAGGAGGGCGGCCTGCTGGCCGCGCTGGCGGCCGGCCTGGGCACCGCCAACATCGACCACCGCATCGCCAACCGCGACTTCTCCGACGCCGCGGTCGCCGAGCCGTTCGCCCTGCCGGTCGCCGAGATCGAGCAGGCCGACGTGGTCGTCGTGGTCGGTTCCAACATCCGCCACGAGCTGCCGCTGCTGCACGCCCGCCTGCGCAAGGCGCAGACCAAGCGCGGTGCGCGCATCCACGTGGTCAACCCGGTCGACTTCGACTTCACCTTCGCCGCCGCCGGCAAGCACATCGTGCCGCCGTCGCGCATCGCCGAGGTGCTGGGCGGGGCCGAGCTGCGCGGCGCGCTGCAGGGCGCGACCCGCCCGGTGGTGATCGTCGGCGCCATCGCCGAGAACCACCCGCAGGCCGCCGCGATCCGCGCCGCCGCGCGCGACTTCGCCGCCGCCACCGGCGCGGCGCTGTGCCGCATCCCGCAGGGCGCCAACGCCGTGGGCCTGGCCCGCGCCGGCGTGCTGCCGGCCGCCCGCGACGTCGCCGGCATGTTCGCCGAGCCGCGCCGCGCCTACGTGCTGTACGGCATCGAGCCGGGCCTGGACTTCGCCGACACCGCCTCCGGGCTGAAGGCGCTGAACGCTGCAAAGGTCGTGGCCTTCAGCCACTTCGCCTGCGAATCCACCCGCGCGGTGGCCGACGTGATCCTGCCGATCGGCCTGCTGCCGGAGATCGAGGCCACGCTGACCAACCTCAACGGCGTCGAGCAGTCCGCGCACGCGGCCGGCCGCCTGCCGGGCCAGGCCCGCGAGGGCTGGCGCGTGCTGCGCGCGCTCGGCGGCGAGCTGGGGCTGGCCGGCTTCGAGTTCACCGACCTGGCCGGCGCACGCGCGATGCTGGAAGGCGGCCGCCAGGTGCAGGTGCGCGCCGGCTCGGCCGGCGCGGCGGGCGAGGGCGCCCTGGAGCTGGCCCTGGTCCCGGCGATCTACCGCACCGACGCGGTGGTGCGCCGCGCGGCCGCGCTGCAGGCGCATCCGCTCAACGTCGCCCCGCGCATCGTGCTCAACCCGGCGGACGCCGCCGGCATCGAGTCCGGCGCGGTGGTCAAGGTCAAGGGCGCGCATGGCACGGCCACCCTGCCGGCCGTGGTCGATGCGCGGGTGGCCGCGGGTGCGGCATGGATTGAAGGTGGCCACGGCGCCACCGCGCCGCTGGGCGCTGGCCGGGTCGAGGTGGTGAAGGCATGAACGAGCTGCTGATCAACGCGGTCGGTCCGCTGCGCGAGTGGTTCTACGGCCTGGGCGAACTGGGCCCGGCGCTGTGGATCGTGCTGAAGGTCCTGACCATCGCCATGCCGGTGATCATCGCCGTGGCGTTCTACGTGGTCTGGGAGCGCAAGCTCATCGGCTGGATGCACGTGCGCCACGGGCCCATGTACGTGGGCATGGGCATCTTCCAGGCGTTCGCGGACGTCTTCAAGCTGCTGTTCAAGGAGGTCATCCGTCCGGCCAACGCGCACAAGGTGATGTACGTCATCGCGCCGTTGATCGTGCTGGCGCCGGCCTTCGCCGCCTGGGCGGTGGTGCCGTTCGACTACCAGCTGGTCCTGTCCAACGCCAACGCCGGCCTGCTGTACCTGCTGGCGATGACCTCGATGGGCGTGTACGGCATCATCATCGCCGGCTGGGCCTCCAACTCGAAGTACGCCTTCCTCGGCGCGATGCGCTCGGCCGCCCAGGTGGTCAGCTACGAGATCGCCATGGGCTTCGCCCTGGTGGGCGTGCTGATCGCCGCCGGCAGCCTCAACCTGACCGACATCGTCATGGCGCAGTCGGGCAACGCCGGCTTCTTCGAGTGGTTCTGGCTGCCGCTGCTGCCGCTGTTCGTCGTGTACTGGGTGTCCGGCGTGGCCGAGACCAACCGCGCGCCGTTCGACGTGGTCGAGGGCGAGTCGGAGATCGTGGCCGGCCACATGGTGGAGTACTCCGGTTCGGCGTTCGCGCTGTTCTTCCTGGCCGAGTACGCCAACATGATCCTGGTCAGCTTCCTGATCTCGATCTTCTTCCTCGGCGGCTGGCTGAGCCCGATCCAGGGCTGGGTCACGGCGGACGTTTCGCCGTGGATCGACTGGGTCTGGAAGGGCGGCTGGCCGTGGCTGCTGGCCAAGGTGGTGTTCTTCGCCAGCGCATACATCTGGTTCCGCGCCAGCTTCCCGCGCTACCGCTACGACCAGATCATGCGTCTGGGCTGGAAGGTCTTCATCCCGTTGACGATCTTCTGGATCGCGGTGACCGCTCTGCTGGTGTTCTTTGGCGTGTTCGAGAAGGGCGCCTGATCCGATGAACAAAGTCGTCCACTACTTCAAGAGCCTGCTGCTGCTGGAGCTGATCCAGGGCCTGGGGCTGACCCTGCGGTACCTGTTCCGTCCCAAGTACACGATGATGTACCCGATGGAGAAGTTCCCGCAGTCGCCGCGCTTCCGCGGCCTGCACGCGCTGCGCCGCTACCCGAACGGCGAGGAGCGCTGCATCGCCTGCAAGCTGTGCGAGGCGGTGTGCCCGGCGCTGGCCATCACCATCGACTCCGCGCGGCGCGAGGACGGCACCCGCCGCACCACGCGCTACGACATCGACCTGTTCAAGTGCATCTACTGCGGCTTCTGCGAGGAAAGCTGCCCGGTGGATTCGATCGTGGAGACGCACGTGATGGAATACCACTTCGAGAAGCGCGGCGAGAACATCGTCACCAAGCCGCAGCTGCTCGCCATCGGCGACCGCCTCGAGGCGGAGATCGCCGAGCGTCGCGCCGCCGACGCCGCCTACCGCTGAGGCCACGATGGACTGGATCAAGATCGCTTTCTATGCCTTCGCCGCCGTGGCCGTGGCCTCGGCCGGCGCCGTGATCAGTGTGCGCAACCCGGTCAACGCGGTGCTGTGCCTGATCCTCACCTTCTTCTCCGTGGCCTGCACCTGGCTGCTGGTCGGTGCCGAGTTCCTCGGCGTGGCCCTGATCCTGGTGTACGTCGGCGCGGTGATGGTGCTGTTCCTGTTCGTGGTGATGATGCTGGACATCGACGTCGCCGCGATCCGGGAGGGCTGGGTCCGGTTCCTGCCGGTCGGCCTGGTGGTCGCGGTGGTGATGCTGGTGCAGGTGCTGGCGCTGATCGGCGTCAAGGCCCGCTCGGCCAGCCCGTTCCCGGCGGACAACGCCGCGGCGCTGGCGGCCGAGACCTCCAACACCCGTTGGCTGGCCGAGACCCTGTTCACCGAGTACATCCTGCCGTTCGAGTTCGCCGCGGTGATCCTGACCGTGGCGGTGATCGCGGCGGTGATGATCACCCTGCGCAAGCGCACCGGCATCAAGACCCAGAACGCGGCAGAGCAGTCGCGGGTCAAGGCGGCCGACCGCCTGCGCATGGTGTCCATGCCGGCGGAGAAGCCGGCGCCGCTTGCACCCAAGGCCGAAGGGGAGGGCCAGGCATGATCACCCTCGGACACATGCTGGCGCTGGGCGCGGTGCTGTTCTGCATCAGCCTCGCGGGCATCTTCCTCAACCGCAAGAACATCATCGTCCTGCTGATGTCGATCGAGCTGATGCTGCTGTCGGTCAACATCAACTTCATCGCGTTCTCGCGCGAGCTGGGCGATGCGGCGGGGCAGCTCTTCGTGTTCTTCATCCTGACGGTCGCGGCCGCGGAAGCAGCGATCGGCCTGGCGATCCTGGTGGCGCTGTTCCGTACCCGCGGCACCATCAACGTCGGCGAGGTGGATTCGCTCAAGGGCTGATGCCCGCGGGCACGTCCCGGATGCGGTCGGGCCGCGAGGCTGGCCGCTCCCGGGGCGGAGAGGGACGCCGCGTCGCGGCGGGCAACACACGCAGGGCGCCGCCCCGGCGGCGCCCGACCCGGCCCAGGCCGGGCGGAATTGGAAGTGGCGGCATGCGCGGCCGGCGGCTCGATCCACCGGCATCACGGCACGAACGGCACGTACTGGAACTTAGACGGCAACCATGATCATCTCCAAAACCCACCTGCTGCTGATCGTCCTGGCCCCGTTGCTGGGCAGCATCATCGCGGGTCTGTTCGGGCGCCAGGTCGGCCGCAGGGGCGCGCAGTCGGCGACCATCCTGGGCGTGGCGGTCAGCTGCGCGCTCTCGTGCTGGGTCCTGTACCAGCTGGTCGCCGGCGGCGCCGCGCCGTTCAACGAGAACGTCTACACCTTCTTCGACGTCGGCGGCTACTCGGCCCACGTCGGCTTCATGGTCGACCGCCTGACCGCGATGATGATGGTGGTCGTCACCTTCGTCTCGCTGCTGGTGCACGTGTACACCATCGGCTACATGGCCGACGACCCCGGCTACCAGCGCTTCTTCAGCTACATCTCGCTGTTCACCTTCTCGATGCTCATGCTGGTCATGGGCAACAACTTCCTGCAGCTGTTCTTCGGCTGGGAAGCGGTGGGCCTGGTCTCGTACCTGCTGATCGGCTTCTGGTTCAAGCGCCCGAGCGCGGTGTTCGCCAACATGAAGGCGTTCATCGTCAACCGCGTCGGCGACTTCGGCTTCCTGCTGGGCATCGCCGCGATCCTGTGGTGGTTCGGCACCCTGGACTACGCCACCGTGTTCGCCCGCGCGCCGATGCTGCAGGGCATGGAAGTGCAGGTCATCGAGGGCCATTCCTGGGGCGTGGCCACCATCATCTGCGTGTGCCTGTTCATCGGCGCCATGGGCAAGTCGGCGCAGGTGCCGCTGCACGTGTGGCTGCCGGACTCGATGGAAGGCCCGACCCCGATCTCGGCCCTGATCCACGCCGCGACCATGGTGACCGCCGGCATCTTCATGGTGGCGCGCATGTCGCCGCTGTTCGAGCTGTCGCAGGCGACCCTGGACTTCGTCCTGTTCGTGGGCGCCACCACCGCGTTCTTCACCGGCCTGATCGGCATCGTGCAGAACGACATCAAGCGCGTGGTCGCGTACTCGACCCTGTCGCAGCTGGGCTACATGACCGTCGCCCTGGGCGTGTCGGCCTACTCGGCGGCGGTGTTCCACCTGATGACCCACGCCTTCTTCAAGGCGCTGCTGTTCCTGGCCGCCGGCTCGGTGATCATCGGCATGCACCACGAGCAGGACATGCGCAAGATGGGCGGCCTGCGCAAGTACATGCCCGTCACCTACTGGACCAGCGTGATCGGCACCCTGGCCCTGGTCGGCACCCCGTTCTTCTCGGGCTTCTACTCCAAGGACACCATCATCGAGGCCGCGGCGCACCACGCCCACGAGGCCGGCTCCTGGGTGGCCACCTACGGCTACTGGGCGGTGATCGGCGGCGTGGTCGTCACCAGCTTCTACAGCTTCCGCCTGCTGTTCCTGACCTTCCATGGCCCGGAGCGCTTCCGCGACGCCGTCGCCCACCACGACGAGCACGCCCATGGCGCGGCCGCGCACGCCGACGCCGAGGCCCAGGGCGGCCACGACGCGCGTGCCGACGGCCATGGCCACGACGACCACGGCCACCACGGCGCGCACGAGCCGCACGAGTCGCCGTGGGTGGTGACCGTGCCGCTGGTCCTGCTGGCGATCCCGTCGATCCTGATCGGCTTCTTCACCATCGGCCCGATGCTGTTCGGCACCGACTGGCGCGGCCACCACGCCGAGGCGCTGGTCCCGGGCCAGGCCGTGAACTTCTTCACCGGCGTGATCGACTTCCTGGATCCGGCGCGCGACACCGTCGCCGCGGTCGGCCGCGAGTACTGGCACGGCCCGGTGGCCTACGCGCTGCACGGCATGCTGATGCCGGCCTTCTGGCTGACCGTCGCCGGCTTCGTGCTCGCCGCGGTGCTGTACCTGTGGAAGCCGGACGTCCCGGGCCGCCTGCGCCGCTCGCTGCACCCGCTGGTGCGCGTGCTGGAGGAGAAGTACGGCTTCGACCACCTGTGGATCAAGGGCTTCGCCGGCGGCGGCCTGGCGCTGGGCCGCGTGTCGCGCTGGATCGACAGCAAGATCGTGGACGGCCTGTTCGTCAACGGCAGCGCCCGCGTGATCGGCCTGGCCGCCGCGCTGCTGCGCCGCACCCAGTCCGGTTACCTCTACCACTATGCCTTCGCCATGATCATCGGCCTCATCGCACTGCTGGCCGTGCTCATGCGTTACTGGCAATGAACTGACTGCACGGAAGAACACGACGTGGCGAACCACCTGTTGAGTGTCCTGATCTGGCTGCCGATCATCGGCGGTGCGCTGGTGCTGGCGCTGGGCGACCGGCCCGCGGCCGCACGCTGGTCCGCGCTGGGCGTGGCCCTGCTGACCCTGGTCCTGAGCGTGGGCCTGGTGACCGGGTTCGACTATGCCGCCCCCGGGCTGCAGTTCGTCGAGAGCCATGCCTGGATCCCGGCCTACGACATCCACTACAACCTGGGCGCCGACGGCATCGCCGTCGCCCTGATCCTGCTGACGACCATCGTCACCCCGCTGGCGCTGATTGGTGCCTGGGAGTCGATCCAGAAGCGGGTCAACCAGTACGTGGCCTCGTTCCTGATCCTGGAGGGCGTGACGGTCGGCATCTTCGCCGCCACCGACGCGATCCTGTTCTACGTGTTCTTCGAGGCCATGCTGATCCCGATGTTCCTGATCATCGGCGTCTGGGGTGGTCCGCGCCGCATCTACGCGGCGATGAAGTTCTTCCTGTACACCTTCCTCGGCTCGGTGCTGATGCTGGTGGCGCTGATCTACCTGTACATCAAGGGCGGCAGCTTCCAGCTGGCCGACCTGTACGCGCTGCCGCTGAGCGCGAAGGAGCAGACCTGGATCTTCTTCGCCTTCGCCATCGCCTTCGCGGTGAAGGTGCCGATGTTCCCGGTGCACACCTGGCTGCCGGACGCGCACGTGGAGGCGCCGACCGCCGGTTCGGTGATCCTGGCCGCGATCGCGCTGAAGATCGGCGGCTACGGTTTCCTGCGCTTCAACCTGCCGATCACCCCGGACGCCGGCCACGAGTGGGCCTGGCTGATCATCGCCCTGTCGCTGATCGCGGTGATCTACGTCGGCCTGGTCGCCCTGGTCCAGGACGACATGAAGAAGCTGGTGGCGTACTCCTCCGTGGCGCACATGGGCTTCGTCACCCTGGGCAGCTTCATCGCCTTCACCCTGGTGCGCGACTTCGGCTCGGTCGACGCCGCCCGCCTGGGCCTGCAGGGCGCGATGATGCAGATGATCTCGCACGGCTTCGTCTCCGGCGCGATGTTCTCCTGCATCGGCGTGCTGTACGACCGCATGCACACCCGCCGCATCGCCGACTACGGCGGCGTGGCCAACGTGATGCCGTGGTTCGCCACCTTCGCCATGCTGTTCTTCATGGCCAACGCGGGCCTGCCGGGCACCAGCGGCTTCGTCGGCGAGTTCATGGTGGTGCTGGCCAGCTTCCAGAAGCACCCGGTGGTGGCGCTGCTGGCGGCCACGACCCTGATCACCGCGGCCGCCTACACCCTGTGGCTGTACCGCCGCGTGTTCTTCGGCGAGGTCGCCAATGCGCACGTGGCCGAGCTGAAGGACATCAACGCACGCGAAGTGCTGGTGCTGGGCGTGTTCGCCGCCGGCACCCTGCTGTTCGGCCTGTGGCCCAAGCCGCTGACCGACCTGATGGAACCGTCGATCGCGCACCTGGCGACCCAGATCGCCACCAGCAAGCTGTAAGGATTCTTCGAAGATGACCACGTCCCTCGCGATGCCGTCCGCCGCCGAGCTGGTGCCGTTGCTGCCCGAGCTGGTGCTGATCGGCGGTGCCTTCGCCCTGTTGATCGTCGACCTGTTCATCAACGCGCGCCACAAGGTGTGGACGCACTTCCTGTCGGTGCTGGTGCTGGCCGTGGTGCTGGCGATGCTGGCCACCGGCGTGGGCGGGCAGGGCGAAGTGATGTCCGGCATGTTCGTGCGCGACACCGCCGCCGACGTCATGAAGCTCGCCATCGTGCTGATGAGCGGCCTGACCCTGGTCTACGGCTGGAGCTACCTGCGCGAGCGCAACCTGTACCAGGGCGAGCTGCCGGTGCTGGTGCTGTTCGCCACCGCCGGCATGATGATGCTGGTCTCGGCCGGCAGCCTGGTGGTCGTCTACCTGGGCCTGGAGCTGCTGGCGCTGAGCTCGTACGCCCTGGTCGCCGCCGACCGCGACAACGGCCGCGCCACCGAGGCGGCGATGAAGTACATCGTGCTCGGCTCGCTGGCCTCCGGCCTGCTGCTGTACGGCATGTCGCTGGTCTACGGCGCCACCGGCACCCTGCACCTGGACGCCATCCGCGCCTCGATCGAGGGCAGCGACGAGCGCACGCTGCTGCTGACCGGCACCGCGTTCATGGTCGCCGGCGTGGCCTTCAAGCTGGGCGCCGCCCCGTTCCACATGTGGCTGCCGGACGTCTACCAGGGCGCCACCGCCCCGGTCGCGCTGTTCGTCAGCACCGCGCCCAAGCTGGCCGCCTTCGGCATGGCCTGGCGCCTGCTGGAGATGGGCGTGGGCCCGCTGGCGCCGGAATGGAAGTGGCTGCTGGCCGGCCTGTCGGCGGTGTCGCTGGTGGTCGGCAACCTGATGGCGCTGGCCCAGACCAACATCAAGCGCATGCTGGCCTATTCGACGGTCTCGCACATCGGCTACCTGCTGATGGGCCTGGCCGGCGGCGACCAGGTCGGCTACACCGCGGCGCTGTTCTACACCATCGGCTACGCGATCATGTCGGCCGCGGCCTTCGGCGTGATCATCGCGCTGTCGCGCAAGGGCTTCGAGGCGGACAACATCGACGACTTCAAGGGCCTGGCCGCGCGCAGCCCGTGGATGGCGCTGCTGATGCTGCTGGTGATGGCCTCGCTGGCCGGCGTGCCGCCGCTGCTGGGCTTCTGGACCAAGCTGGCCGTGCTGCGCGCGGCGCTGCAGGGCGGCATGCTGTGGCTGGCCATCCTCGGCGTGGTCGCGGCGGTGGTCGGCGCGTACTACTACCTGCGCGTGATCAAGGTCATGTTCTTCGACGAGCCGGCCGGCGCCCCGCTGGCGGCGCACAACGACCGCGTGCTTGGCGTGGTGCTGGGCGTCAACGCGGTGGGCCTGTTCGCCCTCGGCCTGGCCTGGGATCCGATCATGGTGTGGTGCCAGCGCGCCTTCATGTGAGGACGCGCCGCTCCGCGCGGAACACGCAAAAGCCCCCGGTTTTCCGGGGGCTTTTGCGTTGCAGGGCAGGCGGGCGCGATGCCGCGCCGCGTCTTCCAGGTGCGCGGACTGGCCATCCGCGCGGCTCGTTCATGTATAATCTCCGCGTTCCGGGACGGCCGCGCGGCCGGCTCCGGGGGAGCAGGCCGCCGGCACGGGGCAGGCTCCGGAAGATGCGGCAAGGGCCTTGCATCAAGGCGCGATAGCCGGCATAATTCCGCTTCTGATGCGGGGTGGAGCAGTCTGGCAGCTCGTCGGGCTCATAACCCGAAGGTCGCAGGTTCAAATCCTGCCCCCGCTACCATGTTTCGAGGTTGTGCGGTGTTCCTGGGTTTCCAGGGCTGCGGGATCCTCAAGACTGGGCTTGCAACGGCGCATGTTCCCGCCGTTGCGCCGATTCCAGCACCATCGGATGAGAAGCCCGACAGGGCTCTCGAGCACAAGAGGCCCGCAAGGGCCTCTTGTCGTTTATGCGGCCGGCAGGCCGTGCCCCGTCCCACCGCGTTGGAGTTGCCGCCGAAGATGAGCGAAAAGACCAGCGAAATCGTCCAGTTGCTCGCCCCGACCGTGGAGTCGCTCGGGCTGGAGCTGCTGGGCGTCGAATACCTCCCGGCACCGGGCGGCGCGACCCTGCGCCTGTACATCGACGTGCCGGCCGCCGACGGCGGCGAGCCGGAGCGCACCGTCACCATCGACGACTGCGAGGCGGTCAGCCGCGAGGTGTCCGCGCAGCTGGACGTGGCCGACCCGATCTCCGGCAACTACACCCTCGAGGTGTCCTCGCCGGGCATGGACCGGCCGCTGTTCACCGCCGCGCATTTCGCCCGTTTCGCCGGCCAGCAGGCCAAGGTCGGGCTGAAGCTGCCGCAGGAAGGCCGCCGCAGGCTGCAAGGCACGATCCTGAGGGTGGAAAATGGCCAGGTGGCCTTCGCCCTGGACGGCGCGGAGTTCGTGGTGGAGCTGGACAACATCGACAAGGCCCGCCTGGTGCCCGACTGGGAGGCGCTGGGCCTGGCGCCAGGCAAGAAGCCCGGCAAGGGCGGCAATTCGGGCAAGCATTCCAACAAGCCGGCGGCCGGCAAGCCGCACGCGGAGTAAACAGATGAGCAAGGAACTTCTGCTGGTAGTTGACGCGGTCGCCAATGAAAAGGGCGTGCCGCGCGAAGTGATCTTCGAGGCGCTCGAGGCGGCCCTGGCTTCGGCCGCCAAGAAGCGCTACGTCGACCAGGACGTGCTGACCCGCGTTTCGATCGACCGCAAGGATGGCAGCTACGAGACCTTCCGCCGCTGGGAAGTGGTGGCCGACGACGTGGTGATGGAGTCGCCGGACCGGCAGATCCGCCTGATGGACGCGGTCGACGAGGCCGACGGCGTCGAGGTCGGCGACTACATCGAGGAGCAGATCGAGAACCCCGAGTTCGGCCGCATCGCCGCGCAGGCCGCCAAGCAGGTGATCGTGCAGCGCGTGCGCGAGGCCGAGCGCCAGCAGGTCGTGGACGCCTGGAAGGACCGCGTCGGCGAGCTGGTGACCGGCGTGGTCAAGCGCGTGGAGCGCGGCAACGTCTACGTCGACCTGGGCGGCAACGCCGAGGGCTTCATCCCGAAGGACAAGGGCATCCCGCGCGACGTGCTGCGCGCCGGCGACCGCGTCCGCGGCTACCTGTACGAGGTCCGCAGCGAGCCCCGCGGCCCGCAGCTGTTCATCAGCCGCGCCGCGCCGGAGTTCATGATCGAGCTGTTCAAGCTCGAGGTGCCGGAAGTCGGCCAGGGCCTGGTCGAGATCAAGGCCTGCGCCCGCGACCCGGGCGACCGCGCCAAGATCGCGGTGATCGCCCACGACAACCGCACCGATCCGATCGGCGCGTGCATCGGCATGCGCGGCTCGCGCGTGCAGGCCGTGTCCAACGAGCTCAACGGCGAGCGCGTGGACATCGTGCTGTGGAACGAGAACCCGGCCAACTTCGTCATCAACGCGATGGCGCCGGCCGAGGTGCAGTCGATCATCGTCGACGAAGAGAAGCACTCGATGGACCTGGCCGTGGCCGAGGACCGCCTGGCCCAGGCCATCGGCAAGGGTGGCCAGAACGTGCGCCTGGCCAGCCGCCTCACCGGCTGGCAGCTCAACGTGATGACCGCCGAGCAGGTGCAGGCCAAGAGCGAGGCCGAGCAGGCCGTGGCCCGCCAGCTGTTCATGGACAAGCTGGAGGTCGACGAGGAGATCGCCGGCATCCTGGTGGCCGAGGGCTTCAGCACGGTCGAGGAGATCGCCTACGTCCCGGTCGGCGAGCTGCTGGCGGTGGAGGGCTTCGACGAGGACATCGTCGAGGAACTGCGCGCCCGCGCCCGCGACGCCCTGCTCAACGAAGCCCTGGCGGTGGAGGAGCAGGAGGCCGGGGACGCCCCGGCCGAGGACCTGCTGGCGCTGGAGGGCATGGACGAGGACACCGCCTTCGCCCTGGCCGCCCATGGCGTGCGCACCGCCGAGGACCTGTCCGACCTGGCCGCCGACGAGGTGGTCGAGTTCGGCATCGAGGGCCTGGACGAGGAGCGCGCCGCGGCGTTGATCCTGGCGGCCCGCGCCGAGGAGATCGCCCGCCTGGAGCGTGGCGCATGAGCATGTCGCTGGCACGGCCGGGACGCCCCACCGGCGCCCCCGCCAGGCACCCGGAGCATGGCGCATGAGCCGGCGATGAACACCGCCCTGCACCCGCCAGGGCTTAGAATCCGCGTTTCCCTTGCTCTTTCTGGCGAGGGGGCGCCAAACAGAGCATAGGATCCGAATGTCGCAGCAAACCACCATTCGCAAGCTCGCCGAGCTGGTCAACACCCCGGTCGAGAAGCTGCTGGAGCAGCTGGCCGAGGCCGGCATGAAGTTCAGCGGTCCCGACCAGGTCGTGACCAGTGCCGAGAAGATCAAGCTGCTCGGCTTCCTGCGCCGTACCCACGGCAAGGGCTCGGCGGCTCCGGCCGAAGAGATCGCTGCGCCGAAGAAGATCACCCTGGCCCGGCGCAAGGTGCAGGAACTGACCGTCGGCGGCGGCCGCAGCAAGACCACCGTCGCCGTCGAGGTCCGCCAGAAGCGCACCTACATCAACGCCACCGAGGCGGCTCCCCCCGAGGCGCCGGTGGACGACGAGCGCGCCGAGGTGCTGCGCAAGCTGGAGGAATCCCGCCAGCGCAACCTCGCCGAGCAGCAGCGCCTGGCCGAGCTGGACCGCCAGCGCGCCGAGGAAGCCGAGCGCAAGCGCCAGGAGGAAGAGGCCGAGCGCAAGCGCCAGGAAGAGGAGCGCAAGGCAGCCGAGGAGGCGGCCCGGCAGCAGGAGCGCGAGGCCGCGCCCGAGCCGGAGCCGGCGCCGGCCCGTCCGGCGCGCCCGGCGCCGCGCGCGGCCGAGGACAGCCGTGCCGCGCCCAAGCACAAGGGCCGCGGCGGGCACGCCATCGCCGACGACGACGACACCCCGGCGCGCTTCGCCGGCCAGCTGCACCTGTCGGCCGCCGACCGCGCACGCCGTTCCACCGCCCGCCCGGGCGGGCGCGGCGGCAAACCGCAGCGCCGCCAGGACAGCCGCGGCGGCGGCAACGGCGGCGGCGTGGGCGGCTTCGAACGCCCGACCGCGCCGGTGGTGCGCGAGGTCGCCATCGGCGACTCGATCACCGTGGCCGACCTGGCGCAGAAGCTGGCCATGAAGGGC
>Ga0182748_1002119_pt1 | contig 18331 bp, 14 predicted proteins | sample eDN3rd37CKraftOP_FD_128877 | JGI IMG/M metagenome (GOLD analysis project Ga0182748, IMG submission 128877) | Enriched Organic Plus compost microbial communities from Emeryville, California, USA - eDNA 3rd pass 37_C Kraft OP (version 2) (version 2) ...
GCCGACGACGCGGGCTGACGCGCGCTTCCCGCCGCACGCGGCGGTGCCGCGGCGCGGACGCGCCGGTCGCTCCGGTGCCGGCGCCGCGCCGCGAGTCCGAGGCGCGGAGGCGCCGGTCGCCGGCGCGCAACTCCTCCAGAATCGGCGCCGCCGCCCGCGCGGAGCCCGGCTGCGCCGCGCTCCGCGCGAAGGTGGAGGAGTTGTGCACGCCCGCGATTCCGCGGCCGGGGCACCGGGAGCGGATCCTCCCCGTCGACCGCGCGCTCGCTCGTCGCGGTTTGCCTCAGCGCCAGCGGACGGCTACGTTTAGAGGCGTGCTCATTCGAGGAGACTGTGCACATATGAGCGGAGGATCGATGGCGACCGAGGTGAAGGTACCGACGACGGGCAACGCCGGCGAGCCGGCTGTGGTCCTCGAACTCAACGTCGCCGTCGGCGACCAGGTCTCGGCGGGTGACGTCGTCGCCACCCTGGAGACCGCGAAGGCGACCGTCGAGGTCGACACCCCTGCCGGCGGCACTGTCCTGGACATCCGCTTCCAGCCCGGTGACGAGGCTCCCGAACATGACGTGCTGATGCTGGTCGGCGAGGCGGGCGAGATCGTGACCGCGAGCGCCGCGCCCTCAGCACCCGCCGATCCGTCGCCTTCCTCCACCCCGGCCTCGCCGCCTTCCCCCGCCGCGTCGCCGACGGTCGAACCGGCGCCGGAGAGGGTCGCGGATCCGTCGCTCGCGCCGCGGACGCGCATCAGCATCTCGCCGCGTGCGCGGCGTCTCGCGGAGTCGTCGGGCATCGACATCCGCGAGCTCACCGGGTCCGGCCCGTTCGGCCGCATCCTCTTCTCGGATGTCGAGGCCGCGATCGCCGCCGCTCCGGCGCACGTCTCGACCCCCTCCCGCACCTCCGCACCCGACCCGACCGCGACCGAGACGGTCGCGCGCGGCCGACGTGTTCCCGTGCGCGGTGCCCGCAAGGCGACGGCGCAGCACATGCACGCCTCGCTGCAGAACTCCGCCCAGGTGACGCTCACGCGGTACGCGTCGGCGGATGCGATGCTCGCCTACGCCGACCGCCTCAAGGCGGCCGCCGAGCGTCGCGGCGCCGTCCGCATCGGGATCAACGACCTCCTCCTCTTCGCCGTCGCGCGCACCGTCGGCCGCCACCCCGCCGCCAACGCCTGGTTCGAGTGGGACGCGATCACGGAGTTCGACCACGTCGACCTCGGGTTCGCCGTCGACACGGGCAGGGCGCTGCTCGTGCCGGTCATCCGCGATGCCGACTCCCTCTCGCTCGCGGCGCTCGCCACGGCGGCGCACGACGCCATCGACCGTGCCCGTGCCGGCAAGACCGGTCCCGCGGAGCTCGCGGGCGGCACGTTCACCGTGTCGAACCTGGGCGGGGCGGGCATCCACTGGTTCACCCCCGTGCTCAACGCGCCGCAGGCGTGCATCCTCGGCGTCGGCGCCGTGCACCGCGTGATGCCGGAGGCACCCGCTCTGCTGCCGCTCTCGCTCACGTTCGACCATCGCGCCATCGACGGCTCCGCCGCCGCCGCACTCCTCGCCGACATCGCCTCGGCGATCGAGCACGTCGACACCCTCGCCGTCTACTGAAACCCCTATCCCGGAGGACGCCATGGCCAAGGAGCTACTCATCGACCCGGTCGAGGTCCGGCGAGCAGACAGCATCCGCTTCACCCCGATCGAGGTCAACGCCTACCAGCCGGACATCGCCCGGGAGTCCGCGCTGCACGGCGAGGACGCCCTGCGGCGCATCGGCCGGGACATGCTGCTCGTGCGCGAGTTCGAGCTCATGCTCAACTCGATCAAGCGCGAAGGCTCCTACCTGGGCGTCTCGTACACGCACGCGGGGCCGGCGCACCTCTCGATCGGACAGGAGGCGGCCGCCGTCGGGCAGGCCTTCACGCTGGGCGCCGTCGACAAGGTGTTCGGAAGCCACCGCAGCCACGGCGAGGTCGTGGCGAAGGGCCTGTCGGCGATCGCCTCATCGGATCCGGCCGAGCTCGAGGCCGACCTGAAGGCGTGGTCGGAAGGCGCGACATGGGATGTCGTCCAGCGGCGCCTGGCATCCGACGACCCTGAGCAGCAGGCGATCAACTACCTCATGTACGGGATGTCTGCGGAGACCTTCGGGCGCCGCACCGGGTTCAACCGCGGCCTGGGCGGGAGCATGCACGCGTTCTTCCCGCCGCTGGGCATCTACCCCAACAACGCGATCGTCGGCGGCTCCGCGCCATTGGCAACCGGCGCCGCGCTGCACAACCGCCTCCGACGCCGACCCGGCATCGTGGTCGCGAGCATCGGGGACGCGTCGACGGGCACGGGGCCGGTGTGGGAGTCGTTCAACTTCGCGTCCATGGCCCAGCTCAAGGGGCTCATGGACGAGGAGCACCGCGGCGGACTTCCGGTGGTCTTCTTCATCGTCAACAACTTCTACGGCATGGGCGGACAGCCCATCGGCGAGACGATGGCGTTCGACCGACTCGCCCGCATCGGCGCGGGCATCAACGCGGACAACATGCACGCGCGCACCATCGACGGCAACGACCCGCTCGCGGTCATCGACGCGATGACCACCGCCCGGCAGATCCTCGAGGCGGGGGAGGGGCCGGTCCTCATCGACTGCCAGACCTACCGGCTCTCGGGCCACTCGCCCAGCGACGCCTCGTCCTACCGGACGAAGGAGGAGCTCGAGCGGTGGACCGCCGCGGACCCCATCCCCGCCTACTTCCAGCGACTCGTCGACGGCGGGATCGCGACGGCGGATCTGCACGACCGTTACAAGGAGTGGGCTCAGCAGACCGTGCGCGCCGCACTCGAGGTCGCGATCGACCCCGAGGCGTCGCCGCGTCTGCGTCTGCGCGACGACGCCGATGTCATGGCCTCCCTGACCTTCAACGACCGGGTCGAGGAGCCCGGCACGGCACCCGTCGGCGAGACGTCGGTTCCGCTGGACGAGCTGCCGCAGAAGCTCGCCATCGCGAAGAAGTCCCGCGTGGGCGTCGTCGACGGCAAGACGCTCAGCGGCGCGAAGGCGGTGACGTTCCGCGACGCGCTGTTCGAGGCGATCGTGTCGGCCACCGCCGCCGACGACCGCATCACGCTGTGGGGTGAGGAGAACCGCGACTGGGGCGGATCCTTCGGCGTGTACAAGGGCCTCACGGAGTTCCTGCCGCGGCACCGCCTGTTCAACGCCCCCATCTCGGAGGCGGTCATCGTCGGCTCCGGCGTGGGCTTCGCGCTCAGCGGCGGCCGCCCGCTCGTCGAGCTCATGTACGCCGACTTCATCGGCCGGGCGGGCGACGAGATCTTCAACCAGATGGCCAAGTGGCAGCCCATGTCGGGCGGGCTGGTGAGCGTGCCCATGGTGCTGCGCGTGTCGGTCGGCGCCAAGTACGGCGCGCAGCACTCCCAGGACTGGAGCTCGATGGTCGCGGGCGTCCCCGGGCTGAAGGTGGTCTTCCCCGCCACGGCTCGCGACGCCAAGGGGCTGCTCACGAGCGCTCTGCGGGGCAACGACCCTGTCGTCTTCTTCGAGAGCCAGCGGCTCTACGACATGCCAGAGACCGTGCACCCGGAGGGTGTCCCGGAGGAGGACTACACGACGCCCATCGGCGTCCCGCAGGTCGTCCGCACGGGCGACGACCTGACGATCCTCACGGTCGGCGCCGCCCTCTATCGCGCCCTCGAGGCCGCCGACATCCTGGCGGAGCGGCACGGCCTGCGGGCCGAGGTCATCGACGCTCGCTCGCTCGTGCCGTTCGAGTACGACCTCCTGCTGCAGTCGGTCGCCAAGACCGGGCGGCTCGTGTGTGTGTCGGATGCCAGCCTGCGCGGCAGCTGGCTCAACACGGTGGCCGCCAAGGTCGGCGAGGAGGCGTTCGACGATCTCGACGCACCCGTGGTGGTGCTGGGCGCACGGAACTGGATCGCACCGCCCGCCGAGCTGGAGTGGGAGTACTTCGTCACACCCGGCGACATCCTCGACGCGGTCCACACGCGCATCCTTCCGCTGCCGGGGCACACCGTGCAGCCCGGACCGGGCGCAGACGGGACTCTCGAGGAATCCGCCCGAGGCATCTGATGGTCGAGTTCTTCATCGACAGCGCCGATCGCCCACGTGTCTCCGAGATGCTCTCCACGGGGCTGTTCGCCGGCGTCACGACGAACCCCGCGATCCTGGAGAGGTCCGGGCTCGGCAGTGCGGACCTGCCCGACTTCGTCGCATGGGCGGAGGACGCCGGGGCGCGGCGCATCTTCGTGCAGACGTGGGGGCCGACGGCGCGTGCGCTGGTCGAGCGCGGGCAGGCGCTGCGGGCGCTGTCGCCGCGCGTCGTCGTGAAGGTGCCGTACTCGCCGCACGGACTCGCGGCGGCGCGGGCCCTCTCAGAGGGGGGTGGCGTCCTCGTGACCGCGCTCCACCGCGCCTCCCAGGCCACGGCGGTCGCAGCGACGGGTGCGGCGTACACCGCCCTGTTCGTCTCCCGCATCGACGCGACGGGTCGATCCGGCATCTCCGAGGCGGTTCTCGCCCAGCGGTCGCTCAGGGCGTCCGGCTCCGACACCAGGGTCATGGCCGGCAGCCTGCGCACGCCTGATCAGATCCTCGAGCTCGCGGCCGAGGGCGTGTCGGCCGTCACGATCGGGCCTGCCGTGTGGGACGCGTTCTTCGACGACGAGCACACCCGCGCGGCGGTGGAGCGGTTCGAACAGCTCGCGGATCCGTCCGCGTCAGCCGCGGCGCTCGGCTGACGGCGGCTTCCCGCGCCGTGGCTAGACTGACGATCTGACAGCGGCGTTCGACTCCCGGAGGAAAGTGTTGGCCACCACCAGACAGGCCGCGACGGGCTCCGCGTCGTTGCTCGACGCCGCGCTGATCGCGCGTCGGTACTACCTCGACGGCAAGCAGAAGAGCGAGATCGCGCAGGAGCTCGGGATCTCCCGCTTCAAGGTCGCGCGTCTGCTCGATGAGGCGCGTGCGGCCGGGATCGTCGAGATCAGCATCAAGGTGCCGACGGATGTCGACCTCGATCTCGGCGAGCGGCTCGCCGCCGCGTACGGCCTGCGTCGCGCGATCGTGGTGAACGTCGGGTCCGACGACGAGGAGGCCATCGCCGCGGGCGTCGGGCAGGCCGGCGCCGACTATCTGGCGGGCCTGCTCACCGAGGACGATGTGCTGGGTCTCGCGTGGGGACGGAGCCTCACGGCGATGGCGGACTCGCTCCAGGGCCGGACCGGCGCGGATGCCGTCCAGCTCGTCGGCGGCCTGCGCGCGGCCGGTCCCACCGTGAGCGGGGTCGAGCTCGTGCGGCGGGTCGCCGAGCGTACCGGCGGGGATGCGTTCCCGATGCACGCGCCCCTCGTGGTCGGGTCCGTCGAGATGTCGCAGGAGCTGCTGGCCGACCCCGCGCTCGCGGAGGCGCGCGGACGCTTCGGTCGCCTCACCGTGGGCGTCTTCGGCGTCGGGTCGTGGGACCCGCCGCAGTCCGCTCTGCTCGACGAGCTTCCCCCGGACGCGCGGCAGGAGCTGCGCGCCGCCGGTGTCGTCGCCGACATGTGCGGCATCCCGATCGACGCTCAGGGGCGCGAGGTCCGCGCGGCCGCGACCGGGCGCATCGTGGGCATCCGGCTCGAGGAGCTGCGTCGTGCGCCTGAGCTCATCGCGCTCGCGGGCGGCGTGAGCCGGGTCAAGGCGATCGCGGCGGCTCTGCGCTCCGGCGCGGTGACCACGCTGGTGACGGACGCGAGGGCGGCCAACGCGCTCATATGAGCGCCAGTTTGACATGTGAGCACCGGTCCCGAAAGGATGGGACCACGTCGGGCAACGGGTGCCCGTCGGGTTCGGGAGCAGCTCAATGTCCGTCTGGCTCGGGATCGATCTCGGCACGTCGAGTGCGAAGTGCGTCGCGATCGACGCGCACGGCGCACTCGTCGCGACGGCGCAGGAGCGGTACGGCGTAGACCGCCCGCACCCCGGCTGGGCCGAGCAGGACCCCGAGCGCTGGTGGTCCGCGACGGTCGCGACGCTGCGCGCGGTGACGCAGGCCCTCCCCGCGGGCACGGAGATCAAGAGCATCGGCCTGTCCGGCCAGATGCACGGCGTCGTGCTCGTCGACGCGCACGCCCGGCCTGTGCGCCCCGCCATCATCTGGTCGGACGCGCGCTCGGGGGACGAGGTCGCCCTGTGGCGCGACGAGATCGGCGACGATGAGCTCGAGGCGGTGACCGGATTCCGCAGCGCACACGGCTTCGCCGGTCCCAGCCTCACGTGGCTGCGACGCCACGAGCCGGATGCGCTCGCGGCCGCCGCGCACGTGATGCAGCCGAAGGACTACGTGCGGCTGCGCCTGACCGGCGAGGCCGCTCTCGAGATGTGCGACGCCGGCGGCTCCCTGCTCTTCGACCTCGAGGCGCAGCGCCCGTCGGCTCGGCTGCTCGAGGTCGCCGGCATCACCCCCGAGATGCTTCCGCCTCTGCGGCCGACGCTCGGCGTCGCCGGCACCGTCCGGCCCCCCGCCGCCGAGGAGACGGGCGTCCCCGCGGGGACGATCGTCGCGGCCGGCGGAAGCGACCAGGCCATGACGGCGCTCGCCCTCGGGCTCGAGGACCCCTCGCGCGCGGCCGTCACGCTCAGCTCCGGGGGAACCGTGCTGGTCCCGGTCGCGTCCTCCGTGCCGGCGGGATACCACCGCCTCGCCGCGGCACAGGCAGGCCGGACCATCGCGATGGGCGTGGTGCTGGCCGCGGGGCTCGCCACGGACTGGCTCGCACGTCTCGTCGGCCGCCCCGAGAAGGATCTCCTGGAGGCGGCCGCCACGGCCGAGATGGACGACACGCTCGCCGCGACACCGCACCTCGGCGGGACGCGCACCCCCGTCGTGAGCACGCGTGCGCAGGGGGCCTTCTCCGGCGTCGGGTTCCACCACGGGGCGGAGCACCTCATGCGGGCGCTCGTCGAGGGCACCGCGGTGTCGCTCGCCGACTCGCTCGCCGCGGTCTCCGGCGGACGCATCGACGCGTCGACCACCATCGTCCTGTCGGGCGGCGGATCCCGGTTCGCCGTGTGGCGGCAGGCGGTCGCCGACGCGACCGGCGTGCCCGTCGTCATCAGCTCCGATCTGGAGCACGCGGCCCTCGGCGCGGCGCTGTCCGGTGCCGCCGCAGAGGGCACGCCGATCGAGTTCCACGCACCCGAACGGGTGCTCGCCGTCGTCGAGCCGGATGCCGCATCGACGCAGCGTCTCGCGCGCCTGCGCGCCAGCGCGTCCGAGGACGCGCGAAAGCCGAAAGGAGGGTCGGATGAGTGATCCAGACCGAGTCGTGTTGAAGGTCGAGGGTGTGACGAAGCACTACGGCCATGTGCAGGCCCTGCGGGGCGTCGACTTCGAGATCCGTGCGGGCGAGGTCGTCGGTCTCGTCGGCGACAACGGCGCAGGCAAGTCCACCCTCGTGTCGGTGCTGTCCGGCGCCGCCGCGCCCACGGCGGGACGCATCACGTTCGAGGGGGAGGATGTCTCGCTCTCCGATCCCTCGCACGCGCGCGACCTCGGTATCGAGACCGTCTACCAGGACCTCGCGCTGGCGCTCGACATCCCGATCTGGGCGAACCTCTTCCTCGGGCGCGAGCGTCGTGCGCGGGGGCTGTGGGGCCTGCTCGGCTTCCTCGACCGTCGCGGCATGATCCGTGAGGCGGAGGAGGAGCTGAAGACGACGCGCATCCGCATCGGCTCGGTGCGCGCCCGCACGAGCGCCCTGTCGGGCGGACAGCGTCAGGCGATCGCGGTCGCGCGCGCCGTCTCGCGCGGCTCCCGGTTCGTCCTCATGGACGAGCCGACGGCCGCGCTCGGCGTCGAGCAGCAGCACCGCGTCGGCGAGCTCGTCCAGAGCGTGGCCGAGCGCAACGTGCCCGTCCTGCTGATCAGCCACAACCTGCCCCAAGTGCGGGAACTCTGCGACCGCGTCCTCGTGATGTATCGGGGGCGCATCGTCGCCGACCTCGACCCGAAGGTCGAGAGCGTCGAGACGATCATCGGCTGGATCACCGGCTCGGCATTGGAAGGACAGCTATGAGCGCGACACGGCAGCCCTCGCTGCAGCCGCAGGAGACGACGTCGATCGACACGCCCGACGCTCCCCGCGAGGGCGGGCGCAGCATCCTCGGGCGCATCGGATCGATCCTCGGCAAGTGGGACGGCGACGTCGCCCGCATCCTCATCCTGCTCGTCATCGTCGTCGTGATCGGCATCGTGGCGCCCAGCTTCCTGAGCATGGCGAGCTGGCTCGCCCTGTCGCAGACCACGACCCTGGTCGCCCTGCTCGCGCTCGGGCAGACCTTCGTCATCGTCACGGGAGGGATCGACCTGTCGGTCGGCGCCGTCATGGCGTGCTCCGCCGTCGTGGGCGCGGTCGTGATGAGAGGCATGTACGCCTCCGGATCCGACATGACGATCACCGTGCTCGCCGGCCTCGCCACGATGCTCGTCGTCGGCCTCGTCGCGGGGCTCGTCAACGGGCTCGTGATCACGAAGCTCAAGATCACGCCCTTCATCGTCACGCTGGGCATGCTCTCGGTCGCGACCGGGGCCATGAACCTCATCAGCGGCGGCGCCGAGGTGGTCGGTCTGCCGCCCGTCCTCGGCACGATCGGCAACCAGGTGATCGGAGGATGGCTCACGGTGCCGGTGATCGTGACGATCGTCCTGGCCGTCGTCGCGGCGATCGTGCTGACCCGCACACGATTCGGCCTCCGCTCGTTCGCGATCGGCAGCAACTCCGGAGCGGCGCGCCGAGCCGGCATCAACGTGGACCGGCACCTCATCCGGATCTACATGCTGTCCGGGCTCTTCGCGGGAATCGCCGGCTTCCTCCTCACGACCCGCTTCGTGAGCGCGAGCCCGATGGCGGCTCAGGGCATGGAGCTTCTCTCGATCGCGGCGGCCGTCATCGGCGGCGCCAGCCTCTCCGGCGGCCGTGGCTCGGTGCTGGGCACGATCATCGGTGCGCTGATCATGTCGTCGCTGCAGATCGGCCTGATCATCGCCGGTGTGCAGTCGTTCTGGCAGACGATCGCGATCGGCATCATCACCGTCGCGGCCGTCTTCGGCGATCAGCTGCGCATCAAGTTCGCGGGAGAACGCCCGTAACAAGGCCCCCACTTCGGGGAAAGGGGCGATGAAGCCCCGGAAAGGAATGACATGACACAGCGCCACACCCTCAAGAAGGTCGCCTTCGCCGCCGCAGCGGCCGGCGCCCTCGTCCTCGCCGGATGCTCCTCCTCGCCGAGCGCCGACCCCACTCAGGGCGGCGGCGGCAAGGGCGGCGAGGAGTACACGATCGCCCTCGTCCCGGGCATGACGACCCACTCGGCCTACCAGACCATGTACTGCGGCGCCCTCGAGGCCGCCGAGGAGCTGGGCGTCAAGGTCGACTTCCAGGGCGCCAACGCGTGGGACCCCGCGCAGCAGCTCCCCGTCGTCCAGGCAGTCCTCGCGACGTCGCCCGACGCGCTCCTGCTCGTGCCGTCCGACTCGTCCGCCCTGCGGCCGGCGGTGGACCAGTTCCTCGCCGCCGACATCCCGGTCATGACGATCGACACCGGCCTCGAGGACACGAAGGGCCTGTCCGCGGTCATCAGCTCCGACAACGTCCAGGGCGGCGGCGCGGCCGCCGAGGCCCTCGGCGAGGCGATCGGCGGCAAGGGCACCGTCGCCATCATCTCGGGTGTCCCCGGCGCCACGACGGACGTCGACCGCGTGGAGGGCTTCCGCAAGGTGATGGCCGAGAAGTACCCCGACGTCAAGGTCCTCGAGCCCGAGTACTCGCGCTCGGTCGTCGCGACGGCGGAGAGCCAGGTCCAGGCGCTCATGCTCGCGCACCCCGACCTGACCGGTGTCTTCGGCGTCAACGGCAACTCGGCCACGGGCGCTGCGAACGCCGTCGTCAAGGCCGGTCGTGCCGGTGAGATCATCGTGGCCGGCTACGACGCCGAGCCCGGCACCGTCGAGCAGCTGCGCGCCGGCAACATCAACATCCTCGTGGTGCAGGACTTCATCCAGGAGGGTCGCCTGGGCGTCGAGTACGCCTACGCGGTGCTCACGGGTGACGAGAAGTCGATCGACACGCCCAAGGTGCTGCCGAACATCATCGCCACCACCGAGAACGCGGACGACCCGGAGATCTCGAAGTACTTCTACATCGAGAGCTGCCAGTAAGCCGCAGCCGTGGGGCGGGGAGCTCTCCCCGCCCCACGGTCATGTGCGGACGCGCGCGCGGGCGCGCGATCCGCACACAGAGGACGCCGTCCTCGATCCGACACATTCCGCAGGGAGAGCAGTGCTGAACAAGACCGGATGGCCCTCGGACCTCGACGAAGCCGTGGTGCGGCACGCGCGGGTCCTTCCGCTGGAGATCGTGCAGGCCAAGGGCGCAGGACACGCCGGAACGGCGTCGAGCCTCACTCCCGCCCTCTACGTGCTGTTCCAGGGGTTCCTCCGGCACGACCCCGCGGCACCCGAATGGGCGGGGCGCGATCGGTTCGTCCTCTCGTGCGGCCACGCGAGCCTCGCGCTGTACCTCCAGCTGTGGCTGTGCGGGTACGGCCTCGAGCTGGACGACCTGCGCCGCGCGCGCACCATCGACTCCCGCACTCCCGGGCATCCCGAGCGCGGGCACACGCCCGGTGTCGAGACGACGACCGGGCCGCTCGGCCAGGGCGTCGCCAACGCCGTCGGCATCGCGATGGAGGGCGCCCGCCTGGAGCGCCTCCTGGGCACGGACCTCTACTCACCGCGTGTGTGGTGCTTCGCATCGGACGGCGACATGGAGGAGGGCATCTCCCACGAGGCGTCCTCGCTCGCGGGCACCCTCGGACTGCAGAAGCTCATCGTGGTGTGGGATGACAACGGCATCTCCATCGAGGGCGAGACGTCGATCGCCTTCGGCGAGGATGTCGAGGCCCGCTATCGCGCGTACGGGTGGCACACGCTCGAGATCGCCGACGGCGAGGACCCCGCCGCGCTGCGCGACGCCTTCACGCGTGCGCATGAGCTCTCGCTGCACGGGCCGGTGCTCGTGCGACTTCGAACCCGCATCGGGCATCCGATGCCCACCGTCGGCGGCACGGCGGGCGCGCATTCCGGCGCTCCCGGCGCCGACGAGGTCCGTGCGACCAAGGAGCTGCTGGGGCTCGACCCCGAGCGGGAGCTCTACATGCCCCAGCACCTGCTCGCCCACGCGCGCGCGGTCGCGGACCGGGGCGCGCACGCCCACGCCGAGTGGCGCGTCCGGGAGGAGCGGTGGCGCAGCGAGGATCCGGATGCCGCGGCGCTGCTCGATCGCATGCGGCAGCGCGACGTGTCCGAGGCGCTCGCGGCGCTCGACGAGCTTCGCGACCAGGCACAGCCGGCCGCGACACGTGCCGCGGGAGCCGCCGTGCTGGAGCGCATCGCGCCGTTGCTCCCGGAGCTCTGGGGCGGCTCGGCGGACCTCGCCGAGTCGAACGGCACGCGCATCTCCACCGTCGACAGCTTCCTGCCCATGGATGCGGTGAGCGAGCAGTGGCCCGGCGGTCACGGCGGGCAGCTCGTCCACTTCGGGATCCGCGAGCACGCGATGGGCGCGATCCTCAACGGCATCGCCCTCGGTGGCGTGAGCCGTCCGTTCGGCGCGACCTTCTTCGTCTTCTCCGACTACATGCGGCCCGCGGTTCGGCTCGCCGCGCTCATGTCGCTCCCGGTCGTCTACGTCTGGAGCCATGACTCGATCGCCGTGGGCGAGGACGGCCCGACGCACCAGCCGCTCGAGCACCTGTGGAGCTATCGCGCCATCCCCGGCCTCGCGGTCGTCCGTCCGGCGGACTGGGTCGAGACGGTCGACGCGTGGCGGCGGGTCCTCGCCGATCCGTCCGGACCCACCGCGCTCGTCCTCAGCAGGCAGAAGCTGCCTGTCGTCGCGCAGGACATCCGCCCCGAGGAGGGAGCGACCCGCGGCGCCTACATCCTCCGCGACCCCGACGGTGCGGTCGACGCCATCGTCATCGCGACCGGATCCGAGGTCGCGGTCGCCCTAGGCGCCGCCGAGCTGCTGGACGACGAGGGCATCGGCATCCGCGTGGTGTCCGCGCCGTGCCTCGAGTGGTTCGAGCAGCAGGACGCCGACTACCGCGCGCACGTGCTTCCCGCGCACGTGCGGTGCCGGGTCAGCGTCGAGGCCGGCACCGACACCGGCTGGCACCGTTACATCGGCCTCGACGGGCGTGCCGTGGCCGTCCACGGCTACGGCACGAGCGGCGCCGGAGACATCCTTCTGGAGCGCGCCGGGATCACCGTCGATGCCGTGTGCGCGGCGCTCCGCGACAGCCTCCGGGAGGCCGGGGGCGCAGAAGGGGCGCAGACTAGGATGGTCGTGTCTGCCGATTCGAAGGGCGCTGGACTCTCATGACGCTTTCCTCTGTTCCCGCGCACGAGGTCGCTCCGTCGCCCCGCGCGCTGCAGCTGCTGGGCGGTGACCCCGATGACGCGACGCTGAGCCGCTATCTGCACGGGCTTCCCGGTGTCGACGCCGTCGGTCTCGAGCAGCGGGCCGCCGGTCTCGGCACCCGCTCCATCAAGACCACCTCCAAGGCGTGGGCGCTGGACCGCATCATCCAGCTCACCGACCTCACGACGCTCGAGGGCGCCGACACCCCGGGAAAGGTGCGCTCGCTCGTCGCCAAGGCGCTGCGGCCGGATGCCTCCGACCCGACCTGCCCGCGCGTCGCGGCGGTGTGCGTGTACGGCGACATGGTCCCGTACGCCGTCGAGGCGCTCGGCGGCGCGCACGGCGACCCCGACGACGGCCTCATCGGCGTCGCGGCCGTCGCGACCGCGTTCCCGAGCGGACGCGCGTCCCTCGACGTCAAGCTGCGCGACACCGCCGAGGCGGTCGCCGACGGCGCCGACGAGATCGACATGGTCATCGACCGGGGCGCGTTCCTGGCCGGCCGCTACGGACTCGTCTTCGACCAGATCGCGCAGGTCAAGGCGGCCTGCCGCCGCGGGGACGGCACCTCGGCGTCCCTCAAGGTGATCCTCGAGACCGGCGAGCTCAACACGTACGACAACGTGCGCCGGGCGTCGTGGCTGGCGATCCTCGCGGGCGCGGACTTCATCAAGACCTCGACAGGCAAGGTGCAGCCCGCCGCGACGCTCCCTGTCACCCTCCTCATGCTCGAGGTCGTGCGCGACTGGTACCGCGCGACCGGCGAGCGCATCGGGGTGAAGCCGGCCGGCGGCATCCGCTCGTCCAAGGACGCGATCAAGTACGTCGTGACCGTGGCCGAGACCGTGGGGGAGGAGTGGCTCCAGCCCCATCTCTTCCGGTTCGGGGCCTCGAGCCTCCTCAACGACGTGCTCCTGCAGCGCCAGAAGCTGGCCTCGGGTCACTACTCCGGCGCCGACTACGTCACGATCGACTAGGACTTCCCATGAGCTTCCTCGAATACGCTCCGGCGCCGGAATCGCGCGCCATCCTCAACCTCCGCGACGAGTACGGCCTGTTCATCGACGGCGAGTTCGTCGAGGGCGGCGGGACGCCGTTCACGACCATCTCGCCCGCCGACGAGAAGCGGATCGCGACGATCGCGTCGGCCTCCGACGCCGACATCGACCGTGCCGTCGCGGCCGCGCGCCGCGCGTACGACCGCACGTGGTCGAAGATGAGCGGGCGCGACCGCGGCAAGTACCTGTTCCGCATCGCCCGCCTCGTGCAGGAGCGGGCCCGCGAGCTCGCCGTGGCCGAGAGCCTGGACAACGGCAAGCCGATCAAGGAGAGCCGCGACGTCGACGTCCCGCTCGTGGCCGCGTGGTTCTTCTACTACGCGGGCTGGGCGGACAAGCTCGACTACGCGGGCCTCGGGGCCGACCCCAAGGCGCTGGGCGTCGCCGGGCAGATCATCCCGTGGAACTTCCCGCTGCTGATGCTCGCGTGGAAGATCGCCCCGGCGCTGGCCGCCGGCAACACCGTCGTCCTCAAGCCGGCCGAGACCACGCCGCTGACCGCGCTCCTGTTCGCGGAGATCCTGCAGCAGGCCGACCTGCCGCCGGGCGTGGTCAACATCGTCACCGGCGCGGGAGCCACCGGCGCCACCCTCGTCCGGCATCCGGATGTCGACAAGATCGCCTTCACGGGATCCACGGCCGTGGGGCGCGAGATCGCCAAGGCGGTCGCGGGCACGCGCAAGAAGGTGACCCTCGAGCTGGGCGGCAAGGCGGCCAACATCGTCTTCGACGACGCCCCCATCGACCAGGCGATCGAGGGCATCGTCAACGGCATCTTCTTCAACCAGGGGCACGTGTGCTGCGCGGGCAGCCGCCTGCTCGTGCAGGAGAACGTGCACGATGAGGTCGTCGACCGTCTCAAGGCGCGTCTGTCGACGCTGCGCCTGGGCGACCCCCTGGACAAGAACACCGACATCGGCGCCATCAACTCGCGCGAGCAGCTCGACCGCATCCGCGAGCTCAGCGACATCGGCGAGGAGGAGGGCGCCGAGCGGTGGAGTCCGGACTGCGTCATCCCCGACAACGGGTTCTGGTTCGCCCCCACGATCTTCACGAACGTGCAGTCCAGCCACCGCATCGCACGCGAGGAGATCTTCGGGCCGGTGCTCTCGGTCCTCACCTTCCGCACCCCCGCCGAGGCGATCGCGAAGGCGAACAACACGCCGTACGGCCTGTCCGCCGGCATCTGGAGCGACAAGGGCTCGAAGATCCTCGCCGTGGCCGACCGCCTCCGCGCGGGCGTGGTGTGGGCCAACACCTTCAACCGCTTCGACCCGTCCAGCCCCTTCGGCGGCTACAAGGAGTCCGGCTACGGCCGGGAGGGCGGCCGTCACGGGCTGCTCGCGTACCTCAAGGGAGGCGCCAAGTGAGCAAGCGACTGACCGTGCCCAAGACCTACAAGCTGTTCATCGGCGGCGCCTTCCCGCGCAGCGAATCCGGCCGCACGTACGAGGTCTTCTCGCCCAAGGGCGCGTTCCTCGCCAACGCCGCGCAGGGATCCCGCAAGGACGCGCGGGATGCCGTCAAGGCGGCCCTGGGCGCGGGCGCCAAGTGGGCCGGGGCGACGGCGTACAACCGCGGGCAGGTGCTCTACCGCGTGGCCGAGGTCCTCGAGGGGCGCCGCGCGCAGTTCATCGACGAGATCGTCGCGCAGACCGGCGTGTCCGCCGCCGCGGCGGGCGCCGAGGTCGACGAGGCGATCGACCGCTGGGTCTGGTACGCCGGCTGGTGCGACAAGTACACGCAGGTGTCGGGGTCGCTCAACCCGGTCGCGGGTCCCTACTTCGACATCTCCGTCCCGGAGCCGACCGGAGTCGTGGCGATCATCGCGCCGCAGGACTCCGCGCTGCTCGGTCTCGTCTCCGCGATCGCGCCCGCGCTCGTCGGCGGCAACGCGGTCGTGGTCGTGGCCTCGGAGCGCTATCCGCTGTCGGCCATCAGCCTCGCCGAAGTGCTCGCGACGTCGGACGTCCCGGGCGGCGTCGTCAACATCCTCACCGGCTCTCCCGCCGAGATCGCGCCGTGGCTGGCTTCGCACCCCGAGGTGCACGCGCTGGATCTCGTCGGCGCGGGCGAGCTGGAGTGGATCGACCTGGAGATCGCCGCGGCGCAGACCCTCACCCGGGTGCTGCGTCCCGAGCAGGGTCCGGATGCCGCGGCGCCGAGCCTGCAGCGGATCACGGCCTTCACCGAGACCAAGACCGTCTGGCACACCAAGAGCCTCGTCTAGCGGCTCGGGCGGGGGCGTCCGGTGCGCGTCGCCGGTGCGCGCCGCACTGCAGTGTGGGCAGCGCGGGGTGCGCCATGTTGGCGGCGGGGCTCCTCGTCGTGCTCGCGCTGTCCGTCGCCGCCATCGGGCATGTGCGGGGCGGCTGAGCGCGGGCACCGCGGGGGCGTGTCCCACTTGTGGGTACTTCCGGCCGGTTGAGGCCGGGGTATCGCGGGGCGTGTCCCACTTGTGGGTACTTCCGGGCGGGTGAGGTCGCCATTTGCGGGACACGGGCCGGATGGGTGTCCCGCTCGTGGCGACTCGCGCACCCGGGGGGTCGCCGTTTGTGGGACACGGCGGGCCGGTGGCCCGCGGCCGCCGGCCCGTGGCCCGTGGCCGGACCTGCGGCCCGGCAGCACGGGGCAGACCGGTGGCCTGGCGGACCGGCGGACCGGCAGACCGGCGGACCGGCGGCCCGGCAGACCGGCGGCCCGGCGGGCCGATGGACCGGTGGGCCGGTCGACCGGCAGAGGGCGGCGCAGTGCGAGGCGCGTCCCACTTGTTGCGACATCCGGGTGGTTGAGGTCACCGTTTGCGGGACACGGGCCCCATTGATGTCCCGCTCGTGGCGACTCGCGTGCCCGTGCAGTCACCGTTTGTGGGACACGGCGGGCCGGTAGTCCAGCGCTCCGAAGCACGTCAGTCCGTCACTCCGGAAGCCCGGAAGCCCGGAAGTACGGCGGCCGGGCGTCCGGTAGTCAGGCAACCCGGAAGCACGACCGGCGGGGAGCCCGGCAGCCCGCCGGCCGGACCGGCGTGCCTCGGCACAGGCTGCGCGCCCAGTCGCGCACCCGGGCTCAACCCTGGGCCGGGTCGGCGGCCTTGGCCTCCGTTCCTGCCTTGTGCTGATCGTTGCGGATGCCGAGGAACGACACGATGCCGCCGACGGCCAGAAGCGCGCCGGTGACGATCGCGGCCTGGTGGAACCCGCCGAGGTCCAGCTGCCCGCCCACGATGACGCCGAGCATCGCGACGGCGATGAGACCGGCGACGCGGGCGACCGCGTTGTTGATCGCGGACGCGATGCCGCTGCGGGCGGGGTCGATCGCGCCGAGGATCGCCGCGGTGAGCGGCGAGACGGTGAGAGCGAGCCCGAGGCCGAACACGAGCATGCTCGGCAGCACCTGGAACCAGTAGTCGAAGTCCTGCGCGACGGTGAGCAGCAGCAGCGCTCCCGCCCCCATGATGAGCGGGCCGACCGTCATGAACAGCCGCGGCCCCCAGCGCCCGGCGAGGGCGCCGGCCCGCGAGCTCAGCAGGATCATGAGCAGCGTCACGGGCAGGCTCGCCAGGCCCGCGAGCGTCGCGGGCAGGCCCGCGCCCTGCTGGAGATAGACGGCGACGACGAGACCGTTGAGCGAGAGCGCCGCGTAGATGAACGCGGTGGCGATGTTGCCCGTCCAGAAGTTGCGGACCGTGAAGAGGTCGAGCGGCATCATGGGGTTGCGTGCGAACCGCTGCCGGAGGAGGAAGCCCGCGAACGAGAGCACGCCGATCGTCATGGTCCCCCAGATCGCGGGGGAGGACCAGTCGAGGTTGCCCTGCTCGATGAGCGCGAACACCATGCCGCCGAGCCCGACCGTGCACAGGGCCGCGCCGAGCCAGTCGATGCTGACGCCCGGCTCTCGGTGATCGCGGTGGCCGAGCACCGCGAGCAGCCACAGCGTCGCGACGATCGGCAGCACGTTGATGAGGAACGCGAACCGCCACGAGAGCGTGTCGACGAACACGCCGCCGAGGAACGGCCCGACGATCATCGCGCTGGTGGTCGCGCCCGTCCAGATCCCGATCGCCCGCCCCTGCGCGGCTCCGCGGAACGTCGAGGTGATGAGGGCGAGTGAGCTCGGCACGAGCAGTGCGCCCGCGATGCCCTGCACACCGCGCGCGATGATGAGGAAGAGCGGATCGACCGCGGCGGCGACGGCGATCGAGGTGACGCCGAAGCCGATGAGCCCGATGCGCAGGATCACGATGCGGCCGAAGACGTCGCTGAGCGACCCCGCCACGAGGATGAGGGCGCCGAGCGTGATGAGGTACGCGTCGACGACCCACTGCTGGGTGGCCAGGCCCCCGCCGAGCTCGCGGCTGATCGCCGGCAGCGCGACGTTGACGATCGTGCCGTCGAGGAACGACACGAACGACGCGAGGATCGCGATGAGGAGCACGAGGCGCTGTTCGCGCGTCATCCGTTCGGTCACGCGCATGACGCTACTCCCGGTCGGGTGTCCGCGGGGCGACGGGTGCCGAATCGAGTCATCCGCGCGACATTCTGCGCGGGATGCGGAAAAAGGTAACGGAAAGGTAACGGGATGTGTAGAGTGGTCGCCACGTCGATGAGGACGTGAAGTGCGGAGGACATGCCCGATGCCCGACCTAGCAGCACCAGAGCGCGCCCGCGACCGGCTGCACGCCCTGCTCGTGGTGTGCGTGCTCGCGGTCGCGAGCATCGTCATCGCGTTCCTCGGGGCGGCCCCCACCCGGGTGTCCGCGAACGAGCTCCTGGGCAC
>Ga0182748_1002120_pt1 | contig 18327 bp, 16 predicted proteins | sample eDN3rd37CKraftOP_FD_128877 | JGI IMG/M metagenome (GOLD analysis project Ga0182748, IMG submission 128877) | Enriched Organic Plus compost microbial communities from Emeryville, California, USA - eDNA 3rd pass 37_C Kraft OP (version 2) (version 2) ...
CATGCGCAAGCACGATGCCGGACGTGACGGCCGACACCATGCCGAACTCGCGCGGCTTGCGTCCAGGGCGCTGTCGGGCGTGGTCACATGGGCCGGCAGACGGTGTCGGACTCCCAGTGGCGCATCCTGGGCAATGGACATCGCCCGATGGCAACAGGTGAGCCGCATTGCGCCGCGCCTGCGAAGGGGCGCCAAACGGCCGAAGCGGCGATTGCTGCCGAAGCCCTCAACCCGATGTCCGAGCGCGGGCGCCCGGAAAAGGTCCGCATCGGTGAAAGACCCTATGGCGCATATCCTTCCGTCCAAGCCGGACAACAGGAGCGCAGGATGCCGCTCCAGGGCAGTCCGGTTGGCAGCATGCGACGACCGATCTACTCTGCCTGCCGCACGGAGATCGGCGCGAGTTCCGCGGCAAGCCGACCCGCATCGAGATCGACCGAGGAGCGTCCCCCATGATTCATGTCATCGCCATCATCACCGCTAAGCCCGGCATGCGCGAGGCGATCCTGAAGGAGTTCCGCGCGAACATGCCGGCCGTCCATGCGGAGCAGGGCTGCATCGAATATGGCCCGGCGATTGACGCAGAGGGCATGGGCCGCTTCCAGACTCCCTTTGGCCCGGACACCTTCGTCGTCATCGAGAAGTGGGAAAGCCCGGAGGCGCTGAAGGCCCACGCCGCTGCGCCGCATATGGCCGCCTACGCGGCGAAGACCAAGGACATGATCGCCAGCCGCATCATCCACGTTCTCTCGCCGGCCGCGTGAGCGGCACGAAAGAGGCTGCGGAGAGTCCACTGCGCGCGTAGCGGGGACCGGAAGCAGGCCCCGCGACGCGCGGATGAGGCGTGAGCGGGTTTTCCCTGCTCGTTCTCGTGGAAGCCAACGACGGGCCGCGCAGGCGACCTAGGCCGCCGGCGCGACCGAGAGACCGCGCACCTTGTGGCGCTCGATGAAGGTGGCGACGAGGCCCGAGGCCTTCGCCTCCTCGACGAAGTCGCGCAGGAACGCCGCGCCGGCCTCGTTGCCGCGCGCCGTCCCGATGGCTTGCTGCACGGCGGTGAACTTCCCCTCCAGGATGCGGGAGCCCGGAAGAGCTTCCGCATCGGTCAGCAGGCGTGGGCGGAGACCGGCCAGGACCTCCAGCCCCTCCTCCACGAACCGCCGAAGGGCACCGTCGAGGCTGTCCGACCGCACCAGGGTCGCATGGCGGATGTTGCGCTCCAGCCAGAGATCATAGGCCGACCGGGCGGTGACCGAGATCCGCACCCCGGCTCGATCGACCTCAGCAATCGAGGCGATGGGTGAGCCGGCGGGCACCAGATAGGTCGCCTCAATCTCGCAATAGGCGGCGGTGAAGGCGATCTTCTCGGCGCGCTGCGGTTCCGCGCCGATCAGCCCGATGTCCCAGGCGCCGGTCCCAGCGGCATCCGCAAGTTCGCCCGGCCTGGCATAGGGCACGTAGCGGACCGGCACGCCGAGCCGGTCAGCGATCGCGCGCGCCATACTGGGCGACACGCCCTCGGGGTCGCCGGAGGGGCTGCGGCCGGTCACGAGCAGGAAATTACCCATGTTGATGCCGGCGCGCAGAACACCGGTGGGGGCTAGCTGGGTCAGGACATCTGGGGACATTCGTCGGATTCCGGTGCTGCGGGGAACAGGTGGCCAAACTTGGTACGCAGTTTTCCGGACCGATGGTCCTGACGCAAGCCATGGATCGAGGAAGAGATCTCACCGCCACTCCTGGAACCGGCGGGTTTCGGCCGTTCACGGCCGTCGAGAACAGACCATGGTCGCCCGAGCAGCCGGTACGGTACCGCAGACGGGCGCATCAGTATTACAGCTGCACCGCATGGCGGCTGGTGCGTTCACCCTGTGTGACGGGGCGCGTGCGGATGGGTGATGCACCCTTCGGGGCTGTCCCTTGATGGTCTGCTGGGGCCCGAACGACGCAAGACGGGATGGATGCCCGCCGAGGCGGGCGGTTCCGGCCCATGGCGGCAGCAGGCGGTGCCTGGGCCATGGCCGCTGGAAGGCGGGTGCCGTGCCGGTTGTCGACGAGATCGGCTCTCCCAGGCAGGGCAGGTCGAGCTGCGGCATGGCGCGACAGTAGACCGGCTCGGCGGGCAAGATCACCAACTGCCGGATTGGCGTGTCCGCTGCCCAAGTCTCGCGGCACGGCCCTGGCCTGATCGACCGCGGCCGAAGGCCTGGGCGGAGAACCCGACGCGGCGCAACCCGCTACGACCGCACCGCCGACAGCTTTCTCGGTTTCGCCACCCTATCCTCCATCCGGCTGGGGATCAGGTTTGTCCACGCAACCTAGCGCCGCCGTAGCTCTGCCTCACAGGTGAACAGTATCCGCTAAGCACGGATCAGCGGGCAGCCACCATCCTTCATCGGCCGAAAGGCCTCCTCGGCCGGCGTCGTAGCGAGGAGCTTGTAATAGTCCCATCCTCCCCGGCTCTCCTCGGGCTTCTTGACCTCAAACAGGAAGGAGGGGTGCAACTTGCGCCCATCCTCGCGGATGCGGCCAGCCCCGAAAGCATCATCTTCGGTCGGCATCGCCTTCATCCGTGCCACGGCTGCCGCTCCGCTACGCTTCGCTTCAGCCACTCCGAGGTCGGCCACAGCCTTGAGATAGTGCAGGGTGCCAGCGTAGCAGCCGGCATGGCTCATGGCCGGGTGAATGCCTCCGGTCTTCGGCAGGACACGGCGAGTGAAGGCGCGCGTACGGTCGTTGAGGTCCCAGTAGAAGCTCTCGGTCAGCACCAGGCCCTGAGCGGCCTGGAGGCCAAGGGCATGGATGTCGGTGATGAACAGCAGCATGCCCGCAAGCTTCACCCCGCGCTGGGTGATGCCGAACTCAGCGGCCTGCTTCACGGTATTCACGGTGTCACTGCCTGCATTGCACAGGCCGATCACCTTGGCGCGGCTGTTCTGCGCCTGCAGGAGGAAGGACGCAAAATCGCTGGTCCCTGGGAAGGGATGCCGGACGCTCCCCAGGATCTTGCCCCCGGCCTCGCGAACGAAGATCGAGGTCTCCTGCTCCAGCGAGTGGCCGAAGGCGTAGTCAGCGGTGATGAAGAACCAGGTGTCGCCACCCGCCCGGACGAGGGCCCCGCCGGTGGAGCGCGACAGCATGTAGTTGTCATAGGTCCAGTGGACCAGGACAGGGCTGCATTGTGCGCCGGTCAACTCGGTCGTGCCGGCGGTCGAATTGACATAGGCCCTGTCTTTGTCGCGGCAGATATTATTGACGGCAAGGGCAACGGCGCTGTTGCCTACATCCACGATCAGATCCACGCCGTCACGGTCGATCCATTGACGCGCGATATTGGAGCCGAGGTCCGGCTTGTTCTGATGGTCCGCAGTGAGAACCTCGACCTCGAAGCCACCATGCGCGCTCCGAAACTCTTCCACCGCCTGGCGCACGCAGGCCGCCGAGGTCGGTCCGCTCGCATCGCGATAGGGACCCGACATGTCGTTCAGCACACCGATCCTGATCACAGGCTGCTGCGCTCTGGCCAGGGCACCGGGCATCGCAGCGGCTACGGCGCTGGAAGCAAGCAGAGTGCGGCGGGTTAGAGGCATCGAAGCATGTCTCCCGTTCGGGCGTTCCGACCTGTCAGCAGGACTCTCCGGCATTGCGCCGGGTTGATGAAAGATACAGCGCTGCGGCCCGTATCCGATCGCAGCGCTTCTGGGATCACTGCACCGGAAGGCCAACTTCCCGGATGACGCGTCTATAGACCGTGTCCTGGTCCCGGATCATTACGGCGAAGCTTGCCGCAGGGGATGGATCGATCGAGAAGCCGAGTTCCGCTGCGCGATCCTTGATCTCCGAACGCTCCATGGCGCTGACGAAGACGGTGCTCAACATCTCCGTTCTCTCATGGGACATCCCCGCAGGGCCGACGATCCCGGCCCAGGGAACGATGCCGAGGTCGTTGATTCCCGCCTCCACGAATGTGGGCACCTCGGGGAGCAATGGGCTGCGCTGCGGCGACATGACCGCAAGGGCACGGATCTGGTTCTCCCGGACATAGGGAATGCCAAGGCTCGTCGCGACGATCGCCTGGACACGGTCCTGGATGAGGTCGGTCAGGGCCTCCGGCTCGCCCTTGTAGTTGATGCGCTCCATGCGCAGTCCGAACTGCCTCTGGATTTCCGAGAATGCCAGGAGGTTCGTGTTGTTGGCTGTGGCGTAATTGAACATGCCGGGGCGCTTCCGCACGGCCTCCACGAAGGATCGGACGTCCTTGCCGGGCATGCTGTTACTGGCAAAGAGGAAAAAGTTGTAGCGCCCGACCTCGGCGATCGGCGTGAAGTCCGCCAAGGGATCGTAGGGCGGCTCCCGCCGTATGTAGGGGAGGATCGAGAGGTTACCCGCGGTGGCGAAGAGCAGGCGGCAGCCGTCGGCGGCTGCCCGCTTGACGTCCATCGCGGCGATCTGCCCCTCGGCGCCTGGCTTGTTGTCGATCACCACAGGCCTGCCGATGCTCTCGCTGACCCTCTCACCGATCAGGCGCGCGATGGCGTCGGTGTTCGATCCGGCCGGGAAGGGCGCGACCATGGTGACCGTTCTGCAAGGAATTTGGGCCTCCGCCGGCACCATCATCCAAGCCAGGGCGATGGCGACGGACAGGCCGAGGCCGAACTTGACCATGGTACTCCTCCCGCAAGCGGCGCTGCGCCAGGTTATGTCCGCACATAATATTTAGTTCGGACAAAAGTCAACGCCGCCGCCTCTTCGGGCGTTCGGCATCCAGGTCAGGCCAGAGCGGCCGCAGCCAGTTCCCGGAGCCTGCCGCGCTGCACCTTCTCGCCGTTGGGTCCAGCCGCAATCGGAAAGTCCTCGACCTTCAGGATGCGCACCGGCGCCTTGAAGGGCGCGAGCCGCTGGCGGCAATGCGCAATGAGTGCCGCCTCGTCGAACTCTGCCCCGCCACGTGGAATGACGAAGGCAACAGGGCGCATGGTCGAGCCCACCTGATGGCCGACCACCTGGCAGCGCTCGACCGAGGGATGGGATTCCAGAACGCCAGCGATCTCCTGCGGGCTGACCAGGAAGCCGCTCAGGCGCAGCGCATCGCCCATCCGTGAGAGGAAGGTGAAGCTGCCATCCTCATTGGTATGCCCGACGTCGCCCGTGCGCAGGAAGCCATCCTCGGTCATCGCACGTGCCGTGGCGGCTGAATCTCCCATATAGCCGAGCATGAGACTGGGGCTGTTGAACTCAAGCTCACCCGCCTCGCCATGGGGCAGCAGGGCGCCGGTCTCCGGATTCCGGGCGCGGACACGTGTCAGGCGATTGACGGGAAAGCCGCCGGCCCGGGCTCGAACCTCGGTGGGAGCATCCGAAGGCTGGCGTGAAAACATCGCCATCACCTCGCTCATGCCATAAATGCCGAAGACGCACATGCCGCGCGTCTGCGCCTGCCGGACGAAGGCCTCGAAGTCACCGTTGTAGGAGCCGGAGCCGACGGCCCGGAGCGCCGGGAAGGCTGGAGTCCCTGGAACCAGATCGAGAAGGCGCTGGAGCGCCTCATCGATTCCAGAGGTATGGGTGACATGGTGGCGAAGCATCGCCTCGGCAACGCGCTCAGCATCGAAGGTGATGGGCAGGACCTGCGGTACGCCGGCGGCCAGGGCGGCAAGGGAGAGATTGAAACCGAGCACGCCGCAGAGCGGGTTCATGGTCAGGACCACCGACCCTTCGCCGCGGTAGCCGAACGCATCTGCGACATCCTCCGCATGCCGCACCACGGCCGCCTGCGAATGCAGCGCGAATTTCGGCAGGCTTGTCGTGCCCGAGGTAAGGAAGGTAACGAAGCCCGCCTCAGGCTCGGGCCTTGGTCCAGCCGGTGAGTCGTCCCGCCGAAGCTCGGCAAGGCGCATCACGCGCCGCTGGGGCAGAGGGCTCGGGCCCAGCTCGTCCTCGCCGACGACGACGATACTCTGCAAGGCGCCGAGATGGTCGGCAGGAATCTCGGAGAGGATGTCAAAGAACTGGATCTGTCTGAAGGTCGGGGACAGCACCAGCATCTTCGCGCCTGAGCGGGCGAGGATGTCCGCCATCTCGGTCTTGCGGAAGCGGCTGTTGCAAGAGATGACGATCGCCCCAAGCCTGGCACAGGCGAATGCGACCTCAAGCCAGGCGGGCCTATTGGGTAGCCAGATCGCAACACGGTCCCCCGGACCGACGCCGAGTGCGGCAAGCCCCGATGCCACCTGTTCGGTGCGCCGGGCGAGTTCTGCGAAGCTCACCACCTCGTCGTCGCCGATGATGGCTGTCCGCGGGCCGTGCCGGGATGCGAGCCTGTCCAGGAAGGTGGTGATCGTGTCCATCCGGGTGTCCTTGGCTTTTCTCCGTGACGACGAACTGCCGTCTGCCAGTGCTGGCGTTGATCGAGGGCCGGGCTAACCCGCATGCGCATGCGTGGTCGCGGCCTCGGGCCGTCTGCTCCTGTTCTGGGCCTCTCTCCTGCGCTCCGGGCCTGCCGCCCTCGGGTCCATGCCAGCGAGGTCGGCGGCCTACCGGCTGAGCGCTTGCCGAGCAGATATAGGAGCTTCCTCCACCTGGGCTGCGGCGCTCCAGGCTCGTCGATTTGTGAGGACCTTCTATATGTGCAGACATATTCTGGCACGGATTGCAGTGTCAAATCGACCGGTCGACTGTGCGGTCGAACCCATGGCTGACCGGTACCGAATGGAAGGCGGATCCAGGTGGAAACACGTTATGCCTTTGTTGCACGCCGGCTCGCTGAGGGCATATCGGCCGGCGAGTACCCCGTAGGCACCGTGCTGCCGACCGAGTTCGAGCTTGCCGAGCAGTTCGGTGTCAGCCGCGCGACGGTGCGGTCGGCGCTGCGCGAGCTGCAGCAACTCGGCCTCGTATCGCGCCGCAGGAACACCGGAACCCGCGTGGAAGCAGCGCACCCCGCATGGGAGACAAGCGGCTATGCCCACAGCCTGCGCACAGTGGAAGATGTGTTGCAGTATGCTGCGGAGACTCGGCGATGCATTCAGGAGATCGCCAGCGAGATTGCCGATGACGAGTTGGCAGAGCGGCTCGGCTGCCGGCCGGGTCGCCGGTGGCTTCGGGTATCGAGTGTCCGGGTCGACACTGCGAAGGTCAGCGCACCGCCGATTTGCTGGACGGACGTATATGTGGACGCCACCTACACCGAGCTGGTCCGTGCCCAGGTCGCCCAGTTCAGCGGCGCCGTCGCCTGCCTGATCGAGGAGCGGACCGGGCGTGGCATCGCCGAGATCGTTCAGGTCATACGCTCCGTCGGTGTGCCACCGCGGACGGCTGACGCGCTCCGGGCCGAACCCAATTCGCATGCGCTGGAGATCACTCGCCGCTACCGGGATACCCGTGGCGACAGCTTCCTGATCTCGGTCAGCATCCATCCGGCAGGCCGCTTCGCCTATTCGATGCTGTTGCGGCGACAGAGCCCGGCGAGCCAGGCATCACCGGCTGCCTGATCCGGCCTCATGGCGACGGAGCGAGCCCGCACTCGCGCAGGATTTCCTCCGTATGCTCGCCGAGCATGGGTGGGGGGAGGCATGGCTGGTCATCGCGCTGCCCGTCGGTCCAGATCGGCCGACGGATCGCCGTCAGTCGACCCTGTACCGGGTGCTCAAGGTCGAAGAACGAGCCCAGATGCGCGACCTGCGGGTCAGCGGCCACTTCGGATACGTTGTAGACCGGCGCATAGGGGATATCGTGCTGCGCAAACCGGTCGAGCCAGTGGTCGCGGGGATGCGCGGCGAAGATTGGTGCGAGCTGCGCGTTCAAAGAGTCATAGTTGTCGATGCGCGCCGAGCGCGTGCTGTATCGCTCGTCCTCCGCCAGGTCCGGACGCCCGATGACTTCCAGGAATGCCATCCAGAATTTCTCGCGTGAGGACAGGTGCACCGCCAGCATGGCCCTGTCCGAGCAGGAGAAGACATAGGACTGAGACGTGCGCGCGCGCAGATAGGGATCGGAAACGAGACCCATCTGCGTCAGGTAGCCATAGGGGTCGGGAATGAAGGCGAGGGCGGATTCCAGCATGTTCACGTCGACCCGGCGCGCGCGCCCCGTTCGCTCACGCTCCATCAGCGCGGCCAGGATTCCGAAAGCCGCATACTGGCCTGTGGCGTTGTCGGCGATGGTTGGTCCGGCGATCCTCGGGGCCTCGGCATCGACAAGAAGACTGGAGAGACCGCTGAGCGCCTGGGCGACTGCATCGTAGGCAGGTCGGTCCCGATAGGGGCCGCTGGGCCCGAAGCCGCTGATGGAGCAGTGGATAAGGCGCGGGTTGATCTCGGCAAGACGCGTGGCATCGAAGCCTAGCCGTGCCAGGACGCCGGGACGGAAATTTTCCAGGAGGACGTCGGCCGTGCGCAATAGCGCTTCCAGCGCCGCTTTCCCGTCCGGCTGACGTAGATTCAGCACCACGCTGCGCTTGTTGCGGTTATAGGCACAGAAGTGCGGGCTGTATTGCCCACCACGGAAGCTGCGATAGGGGTCGCCGCCCTCCGGATTCTCCACCTTGATGACGCCGGCGCCCATATCCGCCAGCATCATGCCCGCCAAGGGCGCGGTGATCATCGTCGAGATCTCGATGACCCGGATACCTGAAAGCGCTCCTGTCATGGCGTTCTCTTAGCTTCCCATCCCTACGGATCCCGCTGCCGGCCAGCATTGACACCCCAAGCCAGCCATTTATGTTCGTACCTATCATATGTACGAACGAAATGGTAGCCCCATGGCAAGCACGGTCCTGGACTCTTTCATCTTCAAGGACATGTTCGGCGCCGAGGCGATGCGCGCCGTCTTTGCTGATGAGAGCCTGGTGCGCCGCTATCTCGAGGTCGAGGCGGCCCTCGCCCGCGTCGAGGGAAAGCTGGGCATCATCCCCATGAGCGCCGCAGAGCAGATCGATCAAGCTGCCCGCACGGTGCAACTCGATCTTCAGCGGCTCCGCGAGGAAACCGAGATCGTCGGCTATCCGATCCTTCCCCTCGTGCGCCAGCTCGCCGAAGCGGCGGGAGAGGCCGGCGGCTTCGTGCACTGGGGCGCCACGACCCAGGACATCATGGACACTGCGGTCGTGCTCCAGCTGCGGGACGCTCTGGACATCGTCGAACGCGATCTCGGTGCTATCGCTGCCCTGCTTGAGCGGCTGGCCCTGCGCTATCGCGATACGCCCATGGCGGGGCGGACACATCTGCAGCACGCACTGCCGGTGACCTTCGGCTACAAGGCAGCGATATGGCTGTCGATGATCGCACGCCACCAGCAGCGACTTGCCGAGCTGCGCCCGCGGCTGCTGGTCGGGTCCTTTTCCGGTGCTGCCGGCACCCTTGCTTCGCTTGGTGACCGCGGCCTCACGGTGCAGGCCGCCCTGTGCGAGGAATTGCAGCTTGGCCAGCCCGTGATCACCTGGCACGTGGCACGCGACGCGCTCGCCGAGGTGGTGCAATTGCTGGGCCTGGTCACCGGCTCCCTGGCGAAGATCGCTACCGACATCTCCCTGATGACCATGACCGAGCTTGGCGAGGTCGCTGAACCCTTCACGAAGAGCCGTGGCGCATCAAGCACGATGCCCCAGAAGCGCAACCCGATCTCCTGCGAGCTCATCCTGGCTTGCGCCAAAGCAGTGCGACAGCAGACCGCGCTGATGCTGGACGCCATGGTGCAGGACTTCGAGCGCGCGACCGGCCCCTGGCACCTGGAATGGCTGGCAATCCCCGAGAGCTTCATCATGACGGCAGGCGCATGCGCCCAGGCCAAGTTCCTTCTTGATGGGCTGGTGGTCGATCCCGAGCGTATGCGGCAGAACCTCAATGCCACCGATGGCTTGATCGTTGCCGAGTCGGTCATGATGGCGGCGGCGCCAGTGCTCGGGCGGCAGCGGGCGCATGACATCGTCTATGATGCCTGTCGCGAGGTGCTCCGGTCCGGCCGCCCGCTTGCGACCGTACTGGCAGAGGTGCCGGAGATCGTGGCGGCGCTCGACCCTGAGCGCATCCGCTTCCATTGCGATCCGGTCAATTACCTTGGCCAGGCGGCCGAGATGGTCGACCGCGCAATCGCGCTGATCCGGCGTGGTCCGTTGGAGCGCTAGGCAGCGCAGCACAAGATACAACGGGGGGGGGGAAGGCCAAGCCGGTCGACAGCGGATGGCGCGGCCAGAGCCGGTGGCCGCCTGAGCCTGAACGGCCTGGTAACACCCATTCGGGGCCCAACCTCCCCCAGCCCAAGAGAGGAATATGCGAGATGCTGCAGGCAGGCCTGTTCAAGGGACACCGGATCCTGGTTACGGGGGGGGGCTCTGGCCTCGGCAAGGCCATGGCCGAGCGGCTTCTTGAGCTCGGTGCCGAGATTCATATCTGCGGACGGCGCGGCGGCATGCTGGAAGAGACGGCAGCAGACCTCACCGGCCGTCATGGCGGCTCGGTGAAGACCTACGCCGTTGACTTACGGAGCGCCGAAGCCGTCGATGAGATGATCGGCAGGATCTGGGATGAGAGCGGCCCCCTGACCGGCCTCGTCAATAATGCGGCGGGAAATTTCATCAGCCGGACCGAGGATCTTTCGTCTCGTGGCTTCGATGCCGTGGCGAACATCGTTCTGCACGGCACCTTCTACGTGACCCAAGCTGTCGGCAAGCGCTGGATCACCGGCGGGCAGAAGGGCAGCATCGTCTCGATCGTGACCACTTGGGTCACGACCGGCTCGCCCTTCGTCGTGCCGTCGGCCATGTCGAAGGCGGGCGTGGACGTGATGACCAAGTCCCTCGCCGTGGAATGGGGGCGCTACGGCATCCGCCTGAATGCCATCGCACCCGGCATCTTTCCGACGGAGGGCGCCACGGCGCGGTTGCGGCCCGGCGATAATCCCCATGCCGCAGAGCGTGCGGAGAACCCGACGGGCCGGCTTGGCCGGCTGCCGGAGCTGACCAACCTGGCCGCCTTCCTTCTGGCAGATGGCTGTGAGTGGCTCACCGGCCAGACCATCGCCATCGATGGTGCTCACGCGCTGGCCAATGGCGCCTACTTCACGCGGTACCTGGAGTGGTCGGACGAGCAGTGGGCGCAGGCGCGCGACCGCATCAAGGCCCAGACCGAGGCGGACAAGAAGATGCGCACCGCCTCGGGTCCGAGCGGACGGTAGCTGGTCGCCCCTGAAGCAGGTGGATCTCGAATCGTCAGGATTCGCTGGCGAGGCGCTCGACCAAGGGCGCGGAGGGGCAGTGGTACGGTCAGGGACCGCTTGGGCCACCTGCAACCGGGCCCGACCTGTCAGGAGACCTCAGCGGCAGGTGATGCCTTCGGGATGGACTGCAGCCCGGGATCCCGCACGAAGGCTGCGACGCCGAGGGCTCCACTGACCGCGATGGCACCAGTCAGGACAAAGGCGCTGGTGAAGCTGCCCGTCCACTCCACCAGGTATCCGGTGACGGCAGGCGCCACGATGCCGGCAAGATTGGCGATCAGGTGCACGAAACCGCTGACACCACCAATGCGCGAAGTTTCCACCGTGTCGAGGATGATGGCCCAGTAGGTATTGGCGGTGAGATACATGCAGAAGACTGACACCGCCATGAGCGCAACCACTGCCGCGACAGAGCTTGCTACGCCGGCCAGCGCCACGCAGAGAGCGGCGATGATCAGGCAGCCAACCAGGATCAGCTTCCGGGCAAACAGCGCATTGCCCGTGCGCCGGAAAATTGCATCGCAGACGAAGCCGCCGATCGCCAGGCCGATGAACCCGACCAGCCAGGGAATGGCGTTCACCACGCCCATCCGCTGCACGCTGAGGTGCTGCACCATGGTCAGGTAGCTGGGGAACCAGGAGAGGAAGAAATACAGGATGTAGGCATAGCCGAAAAAGGCGAAGGCGGTCGCCAGGATCGCCGGCCGGCGCAGATAGGCGGAGAGCGGCAAGGCGGTCTGTGTCGGAGCTTCTCGCTGCGTCTGCGCCAGCTTTGCCTTCTCCTCGGCTGGCAGCCAGCGATGCTGCTCCGGCCGATCGGTGGCGAGCAACACCCAGCCCAAAGTCCAGAGCAGCCCGATCACCGCGATGACAATGAAGGACAGGCGCCAGCCCGCCGCCACCGCAATGGAGCCCACCACGGGCCCGGCCAAGGCAGCACCGATCGGTTGGCCGGCATTCGCCACGCCGACCGCGCTCGCCTGCTCATCACGCGGAAACCAGTTGCTGACGAGCTTGTTCGCCGTGGAGCTGAACGGTCCCTCGCCCATGCCGAAGATGACGCGAATGATCAGCAGGCTGACAACGCCGGTTGCTGCTGCGGTCAGGCCACAGAACACTGACCAGACCGTCATGGCGAGGGTGAAGACGTTCTTCGGCCCAATCCGGTCGGAGGCATAGCCGCCAACGAAACAGAACAGCGCGTAGCCGAAGAAGAAACTGCTGAACACGATACCGAGCTGCGACGGATCGAGCTGCAGATCCTCGGCGATCAGCGGGGCTGCGATCGACAGCGCGGCGCGGTCGAGATAGCTGATGCCGCCGCCGATGAAGAGCAGCAGTACGATGAACCAGCGCAGGCGCATGAACATGGGCGCTTCCCCCGCAGCGCCGGCGTCTCTGTCCGGTCGCTGATGTGACGCTTGCTCAGCACGACCCGCGCCGGCGGGCGCGGGAGGCCACGGATCAGGCGGCCGCGGTGCGGCCGGTGCCACGCATCAGCAATGTCTGATGCGCGCCGGTAACCTTGGCGTGGAAGGCGATCGCCGCCGGCGAAAAATCGGCGTCGGGCCGCTGCTCGGGCTCGAAATTGCTGAAGCGGTCCACGCCACGCACCAGCGTTGCACTGTCATGCGTGCCGGCGACCTGTCGCACATGGGTCGGCAGGTATCGGATGGCGAAGCCGATGCGCCGCTTGTCCGAGGGGTTGGGATCCGAGCCATGGATCAGCCGGACGTGGTGCAGCGACATCTCGCCCGGTTGCAGCTCCAGCATCCGGGCTTTCGCCTCATCCACCTCGACGGCGATTTCCTGGCCGCGTGACAACAGGTTGGCTTCGGCAAAAGTGTCGCGATGCGGTACCTGGTCGAGCAGGTGGCTGCCCGGGATCACCCGCATTGCACCATTCTCTGCCGTGCTCTCGGACAGGGCCACCCAGGCGGTTACGATCTCCGGCGGCTCCAGCCCCCAATAGGTGGAGTCCTGGTGCCAGGAGACATAGCCGGGGTCGCGTGCCTCCTTGGTGAAGAAGCTTGAGCCCCAGACCAGAATGTTGGGACCAATGAGGTCCTCCACTGCGTCGAGAATGCCGGGATGGCGGATCAACTCGTCCAGCCAGGTGAACAGCAGGTGACTCTTGTGCCGCAGCGGGCCGCGCAGCCGGCCATGTGCCGCCTCATGCGCTTCCAGCTTGCCGCGCAGCGCGGCCGTCTCCTCCCGGCTGAGGACCGGTACCGGTGCGTAATAGCCATGGCTCTGGTAGAACGCGACTGCCTCGGGCGATAGCTTCTTCAGGGATTGAGCGTCCGGCAGCGTCTGGTTCATGGACAAATCCTCCGAGGCGGCCTGTTGCCGAAATCCTAATTTCGTATGTGCGTATCGCCTTTCAAATGTGGAATCCCATGGACAGGGAAGTCAACCCGAAAGGGCTGGCATCGTCGGGCGGGGCGCCCGCACTGGAAAAGGGTCTCGACCTGCTGGAGGCGCTGGCAGCCGAGCCGGGCGGCCTGACGCAGCGACAACTCGCCGCCCGCGTCGGCCGCTCAGTGAGCGAGGTCTTCCGTATGCTCGGTGTGCTGGAGCGGCGCGGCTACATCGCGCGGGAGGCGAAAACCGGCGAGTACAGCCTGACCCTGCAGTTGTTCCGCCTTGCCACTCAGCACCCGCCGACGCGACGACTGCAGCACGTCGCGCTGCCAATCATGGAAGAGCTGGCGGAGGCGACCGCCCTCGGCTGTCACCTTAGCATGCTCAGCGGCAGTCACTTGCTGATCGTGGCGCAGGCTGACCCAAACCGGCCGATGGGGTGGGTGGTGAAGCTCGGCGCCGTCTTCCCATTCAACATGCACTATGCGTCCGCCCGCGTGCTGGCAGCGTTCCAGAGTGGCCGGAAACGGGAAGAGCTCGTGGCCATCCTGGTGGCGCAGAGCGCACTTCCTCCAGCGCAGATCACCGCGCGCCTGGACCGCATTGTCGCCATCGGGCACGACATGGCGCCCAGCGAGGTGGCGGAGGGGCTAGTCGATCTCTCTTGCCCGGTACTGGATGAGCGCGGCCAGGCCGTGGCGGCCTTGACTCTGCCCTTCCTGCCACGCTTCGGCACAAAGGCGGAGGCAAACGACGCCCTGCCTCTGCTGCGCGAGGCTGCGCGCGCGATCTCTACCTGCATTGGCGGCATGGCGGAGGCACAGAGCGAGAGCGGTTTCCAAGCTGAGTAAATTAGGAGGATTCCCCGAGACGGGTCGGATCTGATCCAAGCTGCCTGTCGGCGAGGGGGCTGACAGGCATGGCCAAGGCGCTGTCGGCTGATCTGCGGAAGAGGTGGTCGCGGCGGGTGCGTCCTGCCGCACGGCGGCGGAGCGCTTCGAGCGCGATCCGCTGGTGCGCCCTGGCACGGCTGGCGGGATCGGTCGTGTCCGGGCCGCTGGGCGGCGACCGCCGCTCGCTGCGGATGGAGGCCCAGACAGCGCGGATCCTCAGCTTTGTGAAGTGGAAGGCCGGCATCACACTGGTGGAGATCCAGGCCAAGCTCGCCGAGGCCGGTGTCCTGGCAGGCACCGAGGCGCCTGGCGCTTTTTCGACCACCACCGCGTTACGCGCAAAAAAAGCCGGCGCACGCCGCCGAGCAGCTTCGGCGCAGTGGCCTCGGTGTGGAACCCCTCGGCAGCCCTGACCACGATGAAGGCCAGGCTGGCGATCAGACAACAGAGGCTGGCTCCACCCTGAGCGGGATCGCGCCGCGAACGTCGCTGGTGGCTTGCTGGAGCTTGGCCCGACCGGACTCTGCTGAACGATCGGCCGCTGACGCCTGAAGGGCGTTCAAGCGTAGTATCCGTTCGCCGTGGCACCGTAGCGGCAACCGAAATTGCGGATCGGTGCCGCAGCCCGCTCTTTCTTCAGCTCGTTCGATGGCCACCCAGAGTTCTTCAACGGAATCGGCCCGAAACAGACCTTCCTGCCGAGTGCCGAGACGACAGGGTTGGCCGGTACTGCGGCGTGACTTCGCGTGCCCAGCCGTGCTTTCGCCGCCCAGCTGAGCGGGCTGCACGCGCTTCCGACATGCTTGGCCGTAGGTCATCGACGTTCTGACGGATTGTCCCGCCGGAGGCGCAGCCCATCCAAGAAGACGTCGAGCAGGCGCCTCACCTGCGCCTGCCAGCCTGGCCCATCCTGCAGGTAGCAGAGCCCCACCACGGTGCGGAGCAGATCCTCCGGGCCGATGTCGCCCCGCACCTCGCCGGCATCCACCGCCGGGCGCAGCAGCATCCCGATCGCCTCGTGCAGCCGGCCGGTCGTATAGGCCATGAGCTCCGGCGGCTTATGGGTGGCCAGGGCGAGCGCCTCGGCCATCCCCTTCTTCGTCGCGACGAACTCCACAAACGCCTGCATCCAGCGGCGAAGCCCCTCCAGCGGCCGCAATTCAGCGGCGAGCTGCCGGGCCAGCTCCGTCAGCTGCTCCACCTCGCGCCGATAAACCGCCTCGTAGAGCGCCTCACGCGTCGGGAAGTGTCGGTACAGCGTGCCGATTCCCACACCGGCCTGCCGGGCCACGGCCTCCAGACCAGCTTCCGTACCGCCCTGGCTGAATACTGCCTTCGCCGCTTCCAGCACGCGTTCTCGATTCCGGATGGCGTCGGCCCGGGGCTTGCGCTGGCGACTGCCTGCCTCGTCGGTCATGGGCGGCCCTGGTCTCCTCAACTAAAACGGAGGATGCCTCCGTTTATCCCTTGTAAGCGGAGGCGTCCTCCGCATATCACGCCGCGGCGGCGCATCGGGTAGCCCCCTCGCCTCCGCCAGCGTCCCGCGCCGGGCAACCTAAGTGGTCCCGGCCGGGCGGCCTATCCGCAAACGGCCCTCATCGGAGGCTCCGTATGAGCTTGTCGGTCACCCTCACCATCAATCGCGTCCTGCAGACAGTCGAATTGGACGATCCACGCGTCACGCTGCTGGACCTGCTGCGCGAGCGGCTGGACCTCACCGGCACGAAGAAGGGCTGCGACCGTGGCCAGTGCGGCGCCTGCACGATCCTGCTGGACGGCCGCCGCGTGAACGCCTGCCTCGCACTTGCGATCAGCCATGAAGGGGCGGAGATCCTGACCATCGAAGGCTTGGCAGAGGGCGAGCGGCTGCACCCCGTGCAGGCCGCCTTCATCGCCCATGATGCCTTCCAGTGCGGCTTCTGCACGCCCGGCCAGATCATGAGCGCCGTCGGCCTCATCGGCGAAGGCCAGGCCGGCGACGACCCCGAGCGCATGCGCGAGGGCATGAGCGGCAATCTCTGTCGCTGCGGCGCCTATCGCGGGATCACCGAGGCGGTGGTCGAGGCGACGCGCAGCATGACCGCCACCACGCGCGAGGAGGCGGCATGAACCGCTTCGAGTATGTGCGGCCGCGCACGGTCGCCGAGGCCGTCGCGGCCGCCGCGCAGCCAGGCAGCGCTTACCTGGCCGCCGGCACCAACCTGCTCGACCTGATGAAGATCGGCGTCGCACGCCCGGCCCGGCTGGTGGACCTCAACTCTCTGCCGGGGCTGGACAGGATCGAGCATCTGCCGGATGGCGGCGCGCGGATCGGCGCGCAGGTGCGCAATGCCGACCTCGCGCATGATCCGGCCTTCCGCCGCCGCTTCCCGGTAGTCGCGGAGGCATTGCTCTCCGGCGCCTCGGCGCAGCTGCGCAACGCAGCCACGGTCGGCGGCAACCTGCTGCAGCGCACGCGCTGTGCCTATTTCCAGGATACCGCCAGCGCCTGCAACCGGCGCGTGCCGGGCAGCGGCTGCGACGCGCGCGGCGGCGAGAACCGCCTGCATGCCGTGCTAGGCTGGAGCGAGGCCTGCATCGCGACGCATCCTTCCGATTTTTGCGTCCCCCTCGTGGCGCTCGACGCCATGGTGGAGATCGAGGGGCCGGCCGGCCTGCGGGAGGTTTCGCTGCGGGACTTCCACCTGCTGCCTGGCACGACGCCGGAGCGGGAGAACGTGCTGGCGCCGGGCGAGCTCATCGTCGCGCTGCGCCTGCCGGCGGAGGCCGCCGGCTTCGCCGCGCATGCCCGCTACGTGAAGCTGCGCGAGCGCACCTCCTACGCCTTCGCCGTGGTCTCCGCCGCGGCCGGCCTGCGGATCGAGGAGGGCAGGATCACCGCGGCGCGGCTGGCGCTCGGCGGTGTCGCTGCCAAGCCCTGGCGCGCCGAGGCCGCAGAGGCGGCGCTCGCCGGCGTCACGCCCGATGCGGCCAGCTTCCGCCGGGTGGCAGAGATCGCGCTCGCGGAGGCGCACCCCTCCGGCGACAACGCCTTCAAGATCGAGCTGGCGCGGCGCATCGCGGCGCGCGCGCTGTCACTCGCCGCTGCTGGTACACCGGAGCGCTTGCCAGCCCTGCCAGCGTCTCCCTTCGCCCCTGTTCCCGGAGGTCTCCATGGCTGAGATCGCTCGCACACGGCATGGCTCCAGCGCCGGTCAGCCGCTCACGCGCCGCGACGGCGTGCTTAAAGTCACCGGCCAGGCCCGCTACGCCGCTGACAACCACCCGCCGGGCATGCTGCACGCCGTCCTGGCGATCAGCCGCATCGCCCGGGGGCGCGTGACCTTCCTGGACGTCGAGGCCGCCCGGGCGCATCCCGGCGTGGTGGAGGTGATGACGCCCGCGAACCGGCCGTCCCTGGCGCAGGACCCGGACGACAAGTCCGTGCCCTTCTCCTTCTGCCTCGACCTGTTGCAGACCGACCGCGTGCGCTACGCGGGGCAGCCGATCGCCGTGGTGATCGCCGAGACGCTGGAGGCCGCGACGGAAGGCGCCGCGCTGCTTGCCCCGCGCTACGAGGCTGAACCGGTCCGCGTCTCGCTGGATGGGGAGGATGCCTTCGTCCCACCCGCGGTCGGCGTCGGCGCCCCGGCTGAGATGTGGCACGGCGATGTCGAGGCCGGCCTGGCTGCAGCCGTACGGCGGATCGAGGTGATCTACGAGACACCGCCGCAGTTCCACAATGCGATGGAGCCGCACGGCATCGTCGCCGCATGGGATGGCGACCAGCTATCGCTGGATATGCCGACACAGGGCCTCGCCATCACGCAGATGCGTCTCGCTGCCCTCTTCGGCATCCGAACGGAAGACATCCACATCC
>Ga0182748_1002121_pt1 | contig 18323 bp, 18 predicted proteins | sample eDN3rd37CKraftOP_FD_128877 | JGI IMG/M metagenome (GOLD analysis project Ga0182748, IMG submission 128877) | Enriched Organic Plus compost microbial communities from Emeryville, California, USA - eDNA 3rd pass 37_C Kraft OP (version 2) (version 2) ...
CTTGACGATTTCGTCGGACGTCAGCACCCCCGAGAAGCCCTGGAACGCCGCCATCGCCTTTCCGGTCGCGCAGCAATCGCCATTCCTGGAACGACGGCCGGCAGGAACGGCCCCGGCGCCGTGTCGCGCGGCGGCGGCGCGCCTTAGCCGGAGGCCTGGCCCGCGGGACGCGTGCTGGAGCGTTGCGCCAGCCGCTCGAATTCCTCGACATCGTGGCCGCTGCACACCACGACCTGGCTCCCATGCCCGCGGATCAGCGCGCGCAGCCTTTGCTGGTTGAGCAGGCGCGCCCGGCGGTCGTGCTCCAGCATCCACTGGTAGAGCCGCAGGCCAGGCGGGCATCGCGGACGCTCCACGTCCATCTCGCGCGCGTGGAAATAGGCGTCGCCCGCCAGCAGCAGCCAGCCCTCGCGGCCTTGCAGGGCGACGCCGGCATGGCCCAGGGTATGGCCGCGCAGCGGGATGAGCGCGATCTCGGGCGGCAGCCCGGCCAGCGGGCGCGCCTTGTCGAAGCCGTACCAGGATTCCCCCCGGTCGGGGGCGTAGAAGCGCCACCGGTCGCGCGACGACCACTGCTGGGGACGGAATCTTTGCCGGTCCATCCAGCTTCCCTGGCGCAAGGCCACGTCCCGCTCTTCCTGCATGAGGTGGACCGTGGCGTTGGGGAAATCGTCCAAGCCCCCCGCATGGTCGAAATCCAGGTGGGTCAGGACGATATGCCGCACGTCGGCCGCCGAGAATCCGAGCGCTTGCACCTGGCGCACGGCCGTCATGGCCTCGCGCCACTCCGGCTTGACCAGGGCCAGGAAGAAGGCGCTCAGGCGCGGCCGGGGATGGCGCAGGTCCTGCAGTCCCAGGCCGGTATCGACCAGGGCCAATCCGCCGGCGTCCAGTTCGACCAGCACGCAATGGCAGCACAGCCTGCCCCGCGCCGCCAGCGGGGGAGAGCGACCATCCATCAGACGCCCTCCCGCGGGACAGGTCGAGATGCAGTTCAGGTGATGGAGCTTCATGCCGGTTCCTTGAAAGCGGACGCATTCCAAGGCCGGTCGCGCGTGCGATCTCCCGCTCGGAGATCCGTGACCGGCTTCCGGCGGCACCCAGCAATCGTCGTGCCGTCGGCCGGGGCATTGCCCCGCCCGTCGCCGGGCGGTTGCGGCGGCCACTGCGCGCCGATCCCGGCGCCGAAGCCGGCGGCGCGGGAACGCAGCGGCTCTGCGCTAGGCGGTCCCGGTCGGCAGGTACCGCGCCGCCCACGCCGCGATCATGGCGGCGGCATAGTCGGCGTCCGCGCGGCGCGTCAGCAGGTGGTCCGCATCGTCGAGCGAGATGAAGCTCTTGGGATGCTTGGCCGCGCCGAAGACCTGCGCCGCGTTGGCGATGTCCACCGTGCCGTCGCGCGGCGAATGCATGACCAGTAGCGGCCGCTTGAGCGTTCCGATGTAGCGGGCGGCGTCGTGCCGGCCGAGATCCTGCACGAAACTCTGGCGCACCACGAAGGGGCGGCCCGCCAGCAGGACTTCGGCTTGGCCATCGTCGGCGATCGCCTGCAGGCTGGCCGGCGCGAACTGGTGCAGCACGTGGGCGACGTCGAAGGGCGCGCCTATGGTGGCCACGGCGCGCACATCGGGCATGGCCCCGGCCGCCTTGAGCACCGCCGCGCCGCCCAGGCTGTGGCCGACCAGCAGCGTGGGGGGGCGGCCGGCGGCCTGCATCGCCTGGCCCGCAGCCACCAGGTCGGCCACGTCGGCGGCGAAGGAATCGGCGAATGACCCGCCGCTGGCGCCCAGTCCGGCGAAATCGAAGCGCAGCACGCCGATGCCGGCGGCAGCCAGCGCTCGCGTGATGCGGGTGGCCGCCAGGCTGTCCTTGCCGCAGGTAAAGCAGTGGGCAAACACCGCCCAGCCGCGCAGCGCATCGTCCGGCCGTTCCAGGCGGCCCGCCAGCTGGTAGCCTTGCGGGCCTTCGAAATCGAATAGTTCGCCTGCCATGGGGATTCCTTTTTCTTGGTGGGTTCCCGAATTTACGGCGGATGGCGTTGCGCCGGCGCTGGTGCGCACCATCGCCCTGGCGCTGCCCGCCAACCGCCATGCGACCAAGCCGGTGCGCTGCGTGGCCGCGGCGCTGGTCGAACGCATGAAGCAGGCGGTCGATTCCGGGGAATGGCTGGCGGCGGAATGGCTGGAAACGGATCCCGCGCCCGTCGAGGCGGCCATCTCCGGAGAAACTTCGGCGGCCTGATGGGGCCAGGCAGCATGGGTTGTGGGGCCAGTTGGTTCCATGACGGCAATCCGTGCTTTCATGAAACGGCCGGCGTCCGCGCGCCGGCTAACCGCCCCGCCCGCGCTCGCGCCCATGGGCGCCGCCTGTGCCGGCCCGGCGCTTTTCCATCCCTGTTCCGGAGCTGCCCCATGAACACCCGTGCCGCTATCCGTCCCGCGTCCCCCGCCGCCGTTGCCGCCCAGCCGGGTGCGGACGACGGCTACGAAGCCACCGTCGCGCGCCGCGCCCGCTATCTTTCGCCTTCGCTCAAGACCTTCCAGGCCTACGAAAAACCCTTGATGCTGGTGCGCGGGGAAGGCCAGTACCTATGGGACGAGACCGGCAAGCGCTACCTGGATTGCCTGGCCCAGAACCTGTGCGTGAGCGTCGGCTACAACCATCCCAAGGTGACGGAAGCTGCGATGCGGCAGGCCGCAAGGCTGCAGCACGCCACGACCATGTTCTTCAATCCGGTGCCGGCCCGGCTCGCGGAGTCGCTGGTCGGGTGGATGCCGGCAGGCGTCGATTGGGTGGTGCATTTCGTCAACAGCGGGGTCGAGGCGGTCGACCTGGCGGTGCAGATGGCACGCGTCTACACCGGCAACTTCGACGTGGTGGCCTTGCGCAACAGCTTCCACGGCTTGCACGGCACGGGGCAGGCCCTGACCGGCATGTCGGTGTGCCGCCAGCCGATGCCGGCCGCGCCCGGCTTCGTCCATGCCATGCAACCCGACACCTACCGCGGCCCGTTCGGCGCCGACACGCAAGCCTACGTGACCGAGTTTTCCAACACTATTGCGTTCTGCACGCCGGGCCGGGTGGCGGCAGCCATCATCGAGCCGACGCAGGGGTTCGGCGGCGTCGTGCCCATGCCGCCGGGCTACCTGAAGGCGGTGTTCGAGCGCACCCGCCAGGCTGGCGGCGTGTGCATCGCCGACGAGATCCAGACGGGCTTTTGCCGCACCGGCACCGCCAAATGGGGTTTCCAGAACCACGACACGGTGCCCGACATGGTGGTGATGGCCAAGGGCATCGGCAACGGCTACCCGCTGGCGGCCGTGGTGGCGCGGCGCGAGATCGCCGAAGCGTTCGCCTCGCGCAAGTTCTTCAATACCTACGGCTCCAACCTGGTGGCCTGCGCCGCCGGCCAGGCCGTGCTGGAAGTCATCGAAGAGCAGGGTTTGCAGGACAATGCCCGGCACGTGGGCGGGCTGATGATCGGGCACTTGCGGAAACTGGTAGGTAAGTGGGACATTATCGGCGACGTGCGCGGCCACGGCCTGATGATGGCCGTTGAGCTGGTGCGCGACCGAGCTACGCGCGAGCCGGCCGATCGGGAAACCACCCGGGTGCACCAGCTGCTGCGCGAAGAGGGACTTATCGTGGGACACTCCGGTTTCTACAAGAATGTATTGCGCATTTGCCCGCCCCTGGTCATTGCCGAGAGCGATGTCGAGACCTTTGCAGGGGCTTTCGAACGCGCCTTCGAGCGCTTGCACGCCGAAGCGTGATGCCGCGCCGGGGACGGACCTGGCCAGCCCCGGGGCGCTGTCCGATCCATGGACGGCATCCGTATGGTTAGTCCCGTGAAGCCGATACACGAAGGCGTGCTCTGGATAGGGTTTTTCGACCTGCAGCGGGATTCGCCGGTCACGCTGCAGGCCCAGGTGCGCGCCGCCATCGTCAAGGCCATCCTGGACCGCCGCCTGCTGCCGGGGGTGACGATGCCGCCCACGCGCACGCTGGCGGCCATCCTCAAGGTGGGGCGCAATACCATCCTGCGCGCGTACGAACGGCTGGTCGACGAAGGCTTCCTGGTGGCCGATCCCCGCAGCGGCCACAGCGTTAGCCTCAAGGCCTACACCGACGCCGCCCCCGCCTGGACGCCCGAGCCGCTGCCACGCACTTCGTCGGTCGACTGGAGCCGGCGGCTGGGCGAGCACGTGAGCGCCCTGCCGCATGTGGCCAAACCGGAGGACTGGCAACGCTATCCCTATCCCTTCGTCTACGGCCAGTTCGATCCTTCGCTGTTTCCCGCCATGGGCTGGCGCGAGGCCACCCAGCTGGCGGTGCGCCGCGTGGCCGTGCGCGACTGGGCGGGTGACCGGGTCGACCGCGACGACCCCGAGCTGGTGGAGCAGATCCAGGCGCGGGTGCTCACCCGCCGCGGGGTCTGGGTCTCGCCTGACGAAATTCTGATCACCGCGGGCGCGCAGCAGGCGATGTTCATCGTGGCGGCGCTGATTCGGGCGCGGGCGCGCTGTGTCGGCCTGGAGGATCCCGGGTATCCCGACCTGCGCAACGTGCTGCGCTTTTTCTCCATTCCCATGTGCAACCTGCCCTTGGACGAGCATGGGCTCAAGCCGGGCCAGCGGCTGGACGAATGCGATTACGTGTGCGTGGCGCCCAGCCACCAGAATCCCACTTCCATCACCATGCCCGTGTCGCGCCGGCGCGCGCTCCTGGAGCAGGCCGAGCGTTCGGATTTCGTGATTCTGGAGGACGACTACGACAGCGAGCTGAATTTCGAGGGCGAGGCCACGCCGGCGATCAAGTCCCTGGATGCGGCCGGGCGCGTGGTGTATGTGGGCAGTCTGTCCAAGACCCTCGCCGCGGGCCTGAGGATAGGCTATCTGGTGGCCCCGCCCGCCTTCATTGACGAAGCCCGTGCAGTGCGGCGCCTGATCCAGCGCCACCCGCCGGCCAACAACCAGCGGGCCGCCGCGCTGTTCCTTTCGCTGGGCCATTACGACGCCCTGATTCCCAAGCTCGTGCGCACCTACCGCGAGCGGGCCCAGATCCTGTGCAACGCCCTGGCGCGCTATCTGCCGGAAGCGCAGTTCACGCCACCGCGCGGCGGCTCGGCGCTCTGGGTGCAGGCGCCCGAGGGCACGGACATGCGCGCGATCCGCGAGCGCGCGCGGGCCGTGGGCGTGCTGTTCGACGCGGGCGACACCTTCTACGCCTCGCGCTATTCGCCCCTGAATTTCTTCCGTCTCGGCTATTCGTCCATTCCCGCCGAGCGCATAGAAGCCGGCGTGAAACTGCTGGCCGACTGCATCCGCCGGCGCTGAAGGCACGGCCGCGCCGGAAAAATTTACATGTCCCGGTAAACCCGCGCCGCCCGGCGCCCGGCTCGCACAGCCGCTTGCCCGCGGCACGCGCCTTGCTCGAGCTTCCGGATTGCGGTGGGCAAAGCCCGGCTTTTTGCCGGCCGGCTCCGCCGTCAAGGAGCGGAAATGAACACCAGCCGTTACCAGCAATGCATCGAAGCCTGCCAGGCCTGCGCCCGGGCCTGCGACGAATGCGCGTCGGCCTGCCTGTCCGAGGAAGATGTCGGCATGTTCGCCGGGTGCATCCGGCTGGACCTGGATTGCGCGGCGGTGTGCCGCGTGGCGTCCAGCCTGATGGCCCGGGAAAGCAGCTTCGTCACGGAATTCTGCGAGCTGTGCGCCGGCGTATGCGCGGCCTGCGCCGCCGAATGCTCCAACCACGAAGCCGAGCATTGCCAGCGCTGCGCCCAGGCCTGCAATCGCTGTGCGCAGGCCTGCCGTGACATGGCTGCCGGTCCGGCGGCCGGCTGATCAGCGCGGCGTTTCGCAGCCGGCCGCCACGCGCCGGCGCGCGCGATGTACCGAGCCGTTGCGCACCGCCCAGCGCAAGGGCCGGGCGGCGGCCAGCACGGCTGCGTCCAGCGCCCGCCGACCGGCGGGCGGCAGCGGCTCGCGCTCCAGCATGTCCAGCGCCCAATCGGGCACCAGCTCGAAACCGGCGCGGATCGCCAGCCGGGACCATGCCCAGGCCAAGGGGCCGGGTGCGGGAGCCTGCAGGATGCAGCGCACGATTTCCCGCGTGCGGTCGTCGCCGCGCAGCTCAGCTCGCCGCGCCTGCAGGTAGCCTTGCACGGCCTCGCGGCTGGCGGGCACGTCGCGCGCGCCCAGCGCCTCGGCCACGCGCGCGTACTCGCGCAGGTACTGGTCCTGCCGCGCAGGCGGATAAGCCGGATCGCGGTAGCGCAGGTAGGCACGCAGAAAGCTCGATACCTCCGCCACGTGGACCCAGGTCAGCAGCTCCGGATCATCTGCGGCATAGGGCTGGCCGTCGGCCGTGAGGCCCTGCACGCCCTGGTGGATGGCGCGTACGCGCCCGATCAGGCGTTCGGCGTCGGCCCGCGAGCCGAAGGTGGTGCCGGCGATGAACTGCGCCGTGCGGCGCAGCCGCCCGAGCATGTCGGCGCGGAAATTGGAGTGGTCCCAGACCCCGGCCAGCACGCGCGGATGCAGCGCCTGCAACAGCAGCGCGGCCACGCCGCCGGCGAACATGGAAGTGAAATCCGAATGCACCTGCCAGCTGGCCGACTCGGGTCCGAACAGGCCGGGGTCGCCAGGCGGGCGCGAGAAATCGATGGCGACCGGATTGCCGGCCGACATGGAGATATCGAGAACCGCCGCTTCGATACGGCGGCGCAGCCATTCGAGATGCATGAAAACGAAACCCGCGCCGCGGATACTGGCGCGGGCGGACCTGATAGCCGGAAGATGCCGGAACGCTATCTTATTAGATACCCCTAGCCGCCATCCGGCGGGTCGCCGGCTCGTTTATGCTTGCTCCTGAGATCGATCCCGCATGCGGGCCGGCCCCGATGCCAGCGGTTCAACCGACCGGAGTGTAGCCATGAACGCCATCGTCCAACCCAGGCTGGAAATGTGGTTCGACTTCGCCAGCCCCTACAGCTACCTGGCCATGGAGCGCATCCACGCGCTGGCCGAGCCGGCCGGCGTGCGCGTGGCGCTGCGCCCCTTTCTCCTGGGGCCGATCTTCCGCGATTTCGGCTGGGAGCAGACGCCGTTCCGGCTGTTTCCAAAGAAGGGCGCCTACATGATGCGCGACGTCGCGCGCCTGGCGGCCAAGTACGGCGTGCCGTTCAGGGAGCCGACCGAGTTTCCGCGCATGGGCGTGCTGGCCTCGCGCATCGCGCTGCTGGGGCAGGACGAGCCCTGGGGCCCGGCGTTCTGCCGGGCGGTGTTCCGCGAGAACTTCGAGCACGACCGCGACCTGCAATCGCCGGCTACGCTGGCGCCGCTGCTGGCGCGGCTGGACCTGCCCGCCGTCCTGGTCGAGCAGGCCGGCCGCGACGAGGTGAAGCAGGCCTTGCGCCGGCAGGTCGACCGGGCGCGCGAGCGGGGCGTGTTCGGGGCGCCCACTTTCTTCGCCGGCGACGAAATGTTCTGGGGCAACGACAGGCTGGAGGACGCGCTCGAATGGGCGCGGGGCCACGCCAGTCCGCGCGCCTGACCCCGCGGCGCGGCGCGCCGCCAACCAGGAGCCTGTCCGCGAGGCAGGCCGCGTTTTCACGGGAGATCCCATGTCCGCCCAAAAAGTCCTGATCGTCACCGGTGCCGGCCGCGGCATAGGCGCGGCCGCCGCGCGGCTGGCCGCGCAGCGCTGCTACGCAGTCTGCGTCAATTACCGCCGCGACCGGGGCGCGGCCGAAGGCGTGGTCGCCGACATCCGCCGCGACGGCGGGCAGGCGATTGCCGTCAGCGCCGACGTCGCCGTCGAGGCGGACGTGCTGCGGCTGTTCGATACCGCGGCCGCCGAGCTGGGGGCGGTCGACGCGCTGGTCAACAATGCCGGCATCCTGGAGCGCCAGATGCGCCTGGAGGACATGGATCCGCAACGCATGCGGCGGATCTTCGACACCAACGTCGTGGGCGCCTTCCTGTGCGCGCGCGAGGCGGTGCGCCGCATGTCGCCGCGCCGGGGCGGGCGCGGCGGGGCGATCGTCAATGTGTCGTCGATTGCCGCGCGCCTGGGCGCGCCCGGCGAATACATCGACTACGCCGCTTCCAAGGGCGCGCTCGATACGCTGACGATCGGCCTGTCCAAGGAAGCCGCCGCCGACGGCATCCGCGTCAACGCCGTGCGCCCCGGCATGATCTATACCGACATGCATGCCAGCGGAGGCGAGCCCGGGCGGGTGGACCGCCTCGCGCCTTCGATTCCGCTGGGCCGCGGCGGCACCGTGGACGAAGTGGCGGGCGCCATACTCTGGCTGCTGTCGGACGAAGCCGCCTACACTACGGGTTCTTTCATCGATATCGCCGGTGGCAAATAGGCAAACCGCCGGCCATTGCGCAGTATGACCCCGTCCGCAGAAGATTCCATGACCGGCCGCGTGGCCGGCATCCGCGCCCGCATCGCCGCCGCTTGCGAGCGCGCCGGCCGCGATCCCTCCGAAGTGGCATTGCTGCCCGTGAGCAAGACGTTTGGCGAAGCTTCCATACGCGAAGCCATGGCGCTGGGGCTGCGGCGCTTCGGCGAGAACAAAGTGCAGGAACTGCGGCAGAAAGCCGAATCGCCGGAGCTGGCCGGCAGCGGCATCGACTGGGTCCTGATCGGCCATCTGCAGACCAACAAGGCGCGCGACGTCGCCCGGCTGGCGGCCGAGGTGCAGTCGGTGGACCGGTTGGAGCTGGCCCGGGCGCTGGAGCGCCGCCTGCAGCAGGAAGGCCGCGCCATCGACGTGCTGGTGCAGGTCAAGACTTCCGACGAGCCCAGCAAATACGGCCTGCCACCCGAGCAATTGCCGGGGCTGCTGCGCGAGCTGGCCGGCATGGAAACCCTGCGCGTGCGCGGCCTGATGACGCTGGCCATTCATTCCCAGGACGCGGCGCGGGTGCGTGCCTGTTTCCGCATGTTGCGCGAGCTGCGCGACCGCGCACGGGACGAGCCGGGCGGCTCGGGCCTGGAGCGGCTGTCCATGGGCATGAGCGGGGATTTCGAGATCGCGGTCGAGGAGGGCTCGACCGAGGTGCGCATCGGCACCGCGATCTTCGGCACGCGGGTCTACGGCGACAGCCATTACTGGCCGGAGTCTCCCCAATAGCACGGGTTTGCGGGCAGCTGCATAATGGGCCGTAGCGCGGGGCCGACTGCCCCCGCCCCGGCCAAGCAGGCCGGGCACACAGGAGAATCGATATGCACAAGTACGCACGGCGCCTGCTGGCGCTGGCCGCATTGACCGCGGCGACCGCCGCATCCGCGCAAAACTGGCCCAGCCAGGCCGTACGCTGGGTGGTCCCCTACCCGGCGGGCGGCGGCACCGATGTCATCGCCCGCACGGTCGCCAGCGCGCTCGAAAAGCCGCTGGGCCAGACCATCGTCGTGGAGAACCGGCCCGGCGCCGGTACCATCATCGGCGCCACCGCCGTCGCCCAGGCCAAGCCGGACGGCTATATGGTCGGCACCGCCGATTCCGGCACGCTGGCCTTCAACCCTTCGTTGTACGCCAAGCTGACCTACGATCCGGCCAAGTTCACCTATATCGGCGGCCTGGCGCGCTTCCCCTTGCTGCTGGCGGTCAACCCGAATTCACCCTTCAAGTCGCTGGCCGACGTCATCGCGGCCGCGCGCAAGGATCCGGGCAAGCTGTCCGCGGCCTCGGCCGGCGCCGGCTCGCCCCATCACCTGGCGCTGGAGCTGTTCAAGCAACGGGTCGGGGTCGATATCCTGCACGTGCCCTACAAGGGCGCGGCGCCGGCGATCCAGGATCTTTTGGGCGGGCAGGTCGACATGATGTTCATCGATCTGGGTGCGGGCCTGCCGAATATCAAGGCCGGCAAGCTGCGCGTGCTGGCCGCCGCCACACCGGAGCGCCTGCCGGCGGTGCCGGACGCGCCCACCATGGCCGAGCAGGGGTATGCCGGATTCACGGCCTATGCCTGGCAGGGGCTGGTCGGCCCGGCCGGCCTGCCCGGGCCGGTGGTGGACAAGCTCAGCGCAGACCTGCAGGCCACGCTGAAATCCGAGGCCGTGGCGGGCAAGATCCGCGACATGGGCGTTGAGCCCATGCCCATGTCGCCGCAGGAATTCAAGAACTACGCCGAGCAGGAGCGCAAGGCCTGGGCCGGCGTCATCGAAAAGGCCGGCATCAAGCTGGAGTGATCGCCGGGGCCGGAGCAGCCCTTGCCGTCCGGGCCGGCGAGCCGGCGGCGGCATCTCCGGCCAGCGCGCCCCGGGCCGGCATCTCCGGCGGCATCTTTGGCCGGCGCGCCCCGGGCCGGCTCATCATGCCGGCCCGCTGCGCCGGCCATCCCGCTGCTCGGCTCATAGCCTCCGGCCGGCCGGGAGGTTGCATTTCCGAAGCGGCGTGTGCCGCCCTGCGCGGTCCGGGACAGGCGGGGCGCGCCTCACATGGATCCGTGCGGCTTCGACCCGTGGCCCATCGATCCATGGTCCATGGTTTCGTGATTCATCGAGCCCTCGCCCTCCGGGTTGTAGGCGGCGGGCTTGACCTCGAAGCTGACGTCGACCTGGCCGGCGTGTTCGAAGGTGAGGGTGGCGGGAATTTGCGTGCCCGCCTTGAAGGGTTCCTTGAGCTTCAGGAACATGATGTGGTGGCCGCCGGGCGCGAGCGTCGCCTTGCCGTCGGCGGCGATTTCCACGCCGTCCACGCGGCGCATGCGGGCCACGCCGTTCTCGTTGCCGGTGGCATGCAGTTCGATCCGTTCGGCCGCCGGGGATTGCACGGCGAGCAGACGGTCGGCCTGCTTGCCGTCGTTCTCGATCTTCATGTAGCCGGCGCCATTGGGCTGGCCGGGAACCGTGGCACGCACCCACAGGTCTTCGATTTCGATCTGGCCGACCTTGTAGTCCTTGGCCAGCGCAGGGCTGGCGGCGAGCAGGCTCAGGGTCGCCGCGGCGGCAAGTGTGCGGAAATTCATGGTTTCTCCAGTGTCGTTGCGACCAAGCAGCGGCCCCGCGCGACCGGGCGCGCCGGGTCGCCGCCTGGCCCGGGAAGTGTACCGCCGGCACGGCCCGCTCAGATTCCGTAGCGCTTCAGGCCGTTGAGGTCGAGCACCCGCACCGCGCCGTATTCGACGCGCAGCAGGCCGGCCTGTTCCAGGGTGCGCAGCGCCTGGTTCGCCCGCTGGCGCGATACGCGGGCCAGGTAGCCGAGTTCTTCCTGGGTGATCGCCAGGCGCATTCCCATGCCGGGGTAGAGCAGCGGGTTGAACAGCTCGGCCAGGCAGCGCGCGACCCGTGCATCGGGATCGAGCAGCCGGTCGTACTCGGCCTTGCCGATGAACTGGGCCACGCGTTCGTTGAGCTGGTGCAGCAGATAGCGATTGAACGCGATGCTGTTGTCCAGCAGCCATTCGAAGGTGGCGGCGGGCAGCTTGGCGATCACCGAGTCGCGCAGCGCAACCACGTCATATTTGCGGATTTCGCGCTTGAGCAGGGACCCTTCGCCGATCCAGCCGCCGGCGGGCACGCCGGTCAGCGATGCCATCTTGCCTTCGGCCGAGCTGACCGAAACCTTGACCAGCCCGGCCAGCACCCCGATCCACACTACCGCCAGGTCGCCCTTGCGCTCGACGATGGCGCCGGCGGCCACATGGTGCACGGCGATGTCGCGCTCGACGCGGGCCTGCTGTTCCGCGTCCAGGACGCGGAACCAGGCGGCGGCCAGTTGCAGGGAGTCGGCGTGCATCGGGAAATACCCTAGTAATTCCTGGAATGTCGCGGTCGCGACAGTTGGCAGCCTGCCAACCATATACCTTACTGGACGCCCGGACCATAACTTAAAACCCGGACGGCGACCGTCGTGCCGCGTGCCGCAAGGCCCGCGCCCCCCCCGCCGTCGGGCAGGAGACGACGTGGCAACATCCCCGCGCGCCGATTCCGCGCCGCCGGCCGACACCTTCCCCGCGCTGCTGCTGCGGCACGCGCAGGAACGGCCCGGGCGGCCCGCGCTGCGCGAAAAAGACCTGGGCATCTGGCAGACGCTGACCTGGGCCGAAGTCGCGGACCAGGTGCGCAAGATCGCCTATGGCCTGGCGGCGCTGGGCGTGCAACCGGGGCGCCATGTGGCCGTGGTGGGCGAGAACCGCCCGCGCCTGTACATGGCCATGATGGCCGCGCAGGCGCTGGGCGCCATTCCGGTGCCGCTCTACCAGGATGCCGTCGCCCGCGAAATGGCCTTCGTGCTGCGCGATGCCGAGGTTTCCGTGGCGGTGGCGGAAGACCAGGAGCAGGTCGACAAGATGCTGGAGGCGCGCGGCCAGTGCCCGCAACTGCAGCATGTGGTCTACGACGACCCGCGCGGGCTGAGGCACTACGACGATCCCGCCCTGATGGCCTGGGAGGAACTGGAGCGCCGCGGGCTGGACCACGCGGCATCGCATCCGGACCTGCTCCGTGCCAGCGTCGACGCCGTGGATCCCGGCCAGCCAGCCGCCATGTTCTATACGTCCGGCACCACGGGCCAGGCCAAGGGCGTCGTGCTGACGCACCGCGCGCTGATCGACCGCGCGCGAGCGATCGAGCGCATGGAGCGCCTGACCGACCGCGAGGACGTGCTCGCCTACCTGCCCCCGGCGTGGATCGGGCAGAACATGTTTTCGTACACCCAGCTGCTGGTGACCGGCTTCACGGTGAACTGCCCCGAGTCCCCCGCCACGGTCGAGATCGACATGCGGGACATCGGCCCGACTTATTACTTCGCGCCGCCGCGCGTGCTCGAAGGCCTGCTGACCCGCGTCACCATCCGCATGGAGGACGCCGGCTGGATCAAGCGCGGCATGTACGGCGCGTGCATGCGGCTGGCGCGCCGGGTCGGCGCCCGCATCCTGGACGGCCGGCCGGTGAGCGTGCCCGACCGCCTGCTTTACGCGCTGGGCAATGTGCTGGTCTACGGGCCGCTGCGCAACGCGCTGGGCATGAGCCGCGTGCGCATCGCCTATACGGCGGGCGAGGCGATCGGCCCGGACCTGTTCGAGTTCTACCGCTCCATCGGCATCAACCTGAAGCAGCTCTACGGGTCCACCGAGACGTCGGTCTTCGTGTGCGTGCAGGCCGACGGCGGCGTGCGCGCCGACACCGTGGGCCCGCCGGTCGAGGGCGTGTCGATCCGGGTGGCCGAAAGCGGCGAGATCCTGTTGCAAAGCCCCGGCCTGTTCAAGGAGTACTACCGCAATCCGCAGGCCACGCGCGAGGCCATGACCGACGACGGCTGGTTCCGCACTGGCGACGCCGGCTATCTGGAAGCCGACGGCCAGCTCAAGATCATCGACCGCGCCCGGGACGTCGGACGCCTGACCGACGGCGCGCTGTTCGCGCCCAAGTACGTCGAGAACAAGCTGAAGTTCTTTCCCTACATCAAGGAAGCGGTGGCCTTTGGCGCCGGCCGCAGCGAGGTCTGCGCCTTCGTCAACATAGACCTGGAGGCGGTCGGCAACTGGGCCGAGCGCCGTGGCCTGCCGTACGCCGGCTACACCGACCTGGCGGGCAAGGCCGAGGTCTACGCGCTGGTCGCCGAATGCGTGGAGCGGGTCAACGCGGACCTGGCGCGCGATCCCCGGCTGGCCGGTTCCCAGGTGCGCCGCTTCCTGGTCCTGCACAAGGAGCTGGACCCGGACGACGACGAGCTGACCCGCACGCGCAAGGTGCGCCGCGCCTTCATCGCGCAGAAGTACCAGGTGCTGGTCGATGCCTTGTTCGAGGGCCGGCCCAGCCAGTATGTCGAGACGGAGGTCAAGTTTGAAGACGGCCGCACGGGCCGCGTCGCGGCGGACCTGCGGATCCAGGCGGCGCGGGTGTTTCCTGCGGCGGCGCAAGAGGCGGCATAGGCATGGCGGCGCACCCGGCTCACCGGCACATCGGCGGCGTCCTGCTGGACATGCGCAATATCTCGCTGTCGTTCGGCGGGGTCAAGGCGCTCTCCGATATTTCCTTCGACGTGCGCGAGCACGAGATTCGCGCCATCATTGGCCCGAACGGCGCGGGCAAGAGTTCCCTGCTGAACGTGATCAACGGCGTGTACGTGCCGCAGCACGGCGAGATTCTGTTCGACGGCCAGCGCTTTGCGCGCATGAGTCCGCGCCGGGCCGCCGAAATGGGCATTGCCCGCAGCTTCCAGAACCTGGCCCTGTTCAAGGGCATGAGTGTGCTCGACAACATCATGACGGGCCGCAACCTGCGCATGAAATCCGGCCTGCTGGCGCAGGCGTTGCGCATGGGGCCGGCCGAACGCGAGGAAATCGCGCACCGGCGCTTCGTCGAGAACATCATCGATTTCCTGGAAATCCAGGCCTACCGCAAGACGCCGGTCGGCCGCCTGCCCTACGGGCTGCAGAAGCGGGTCGACCTGGGCCGGGCGCTGGCCATGGAGCCGCGCATGCTGCTGCTCGACGAGCCCATGGCCGGCATGAACATCGAGGAAAAGCAGGACATGAGCCGCTTCATCCTGGACGTCAACGACGAATTCGGCACCACCATCGTGCTGATCGAACACGACATGGGCGTGGTGATGGACATTTCCGACCGCGTCGTGGTGCTGGACTACGGACGCAAGATCGGCGACGGCCCGCCCGACGAGGTGCGCGCCGACGAACAGGTTATCCGCGCCTACCTGGGCGTGGGGGCGGACGCCGCCGCGGCCGATGCCGCCGCCAGGCTGGCGCGGGCCTGAGGAGACGCCATGGGATTCTTCCTGGAAACCCTGTTCGGCGGCCTCATGAGCGGCATGCTGTACGCCTTGATCGGGCTGGGTTTCGTGCTGATCTTCAAGGCCTCGGGTGTCTTCAATTTCGCGCAGGGGGCCATGGTGCTGGTGGCGGCGCTGGCGATGGCGCGGCTGTCCGAATGGATCCCGCAATGGCTGGGGTTCGACGACAAGCTGCTGGCCAACCTGCTGGCCTTCGCCGTGAGCGCGGCGCTGATGTTCCTGCTGGCGCTGGCGGTGGAGCGGCTGGTGTTGCGCCACCTGGTCAACCAGGAGGCCACGACCCTGCTCATGGCGACGCTGGGCATCAGCTACTTCCTGGACGGCCTGGGGCAGATTGCCTTCGGCAGCTCGGTCTACACGATAGACGTGGGCATGCCCAAGGATCCGGTCTTCGTGCTGGACTCGCTGTTCGAAGGCGGACTGCTGATCAGCCTGGAAGACCTCACGGCGGCGGCCGTGGCGGCGCTGCTGGTGGCGGTGCTGGCGCTGTTCTTCCAGTACACCTCGACCGGCCGGGCGCTGCGCGCGGTCGCGGACGATCACCAGGCCGCGCAGTCCGTCGGCATTCCGCTGAACCGCATCTGGGTCATCGTGTGGACGGTGGCCGGCATGGTCGCGCTGGTGGCGGGCGTGGTCTGGGGGTCCAAGTTCGGCGTGCAGTTCACTCTGTCGACCGCCGCGCTGCGCGCCTTGCCCGTGGTGATCCTGGGCGGTCTGACCTCGGTGCCCGGCGCGATCCTGGGCGGCCTGATCATCGGCGTGGGAGAAAAGCTTTCCGAGGTCTATCTGGGCCCCATGGTGGGCGGCGGCATCGAGATCTGGTTCGCCTATGTGCTGGCGCTGGTCTTCCTGCTGTTCCGCCCGCAGGGGCTGTTCGGGGAACGGATCATCGACCGCGTCTAGCCGCGCCGGCGATCTCATCGGAACGACACCATGTTCTATCGCGAAAACGGCCAGTTCAAGACCAGCTACCGCGCCGACCAGCAGATCTTCCCGGTCCGCCAGGACCGCGTGTTCATGCTGGCGCTGCTGGCCGCGGCCTTCGTGCTGGTGCCCTGGCTGGCCACGGACTATTTCCTGCGCGCCATCCTGATCCCCTTCCTGATCCTGTCGCTGGCGGCGGTGGGACTGAACATCCTGGTGGGGTACTGCGGCCAGATCTCGCTGGGGACCGGCGCCTTCATGGCGGTGGGCGCCTATGCTGCATGGAATTTCGGCGTGCGGCTGCCCGGCATGCCGCTGGTGCTGCAAATCCTGCTGGGCGGGGCTTGCGCCACGGTGGTGGGGGTGGTGTTCGGGATTCCGAGCCTGCGCATCCGCGGCCTGTACCTGGCCGTGGCGACGCTGGCCGCGCAGTTCTTCGTGGATTGGGCTTTCCTGCGCGTGGCCTATTTCACCAATTACTCGCCCTCGGGCAGCGTGTCGGTGCCGCCGCTCACGGCATTCGGCCTGCCGATCCAGACCTCGGCCCAGAAATACCTGTTCGTCCTGGCACTGGTGACGGTGTTCTCACTGCTGGCCAAGAACCTGGTTCGCGCAGCCATCGGCCGGCAATGGATGGCCATCCGGGACATGGACGTGGCCGCCGCGGTAATCGGCATCCGGCCCATGTACGCCAAGCTGACCGCCTTCGCGGTCAGCTCGTTCATCGTCGGCGTGGCCGGCGCGCTGTGGGGCTACATCCACCTGGGCTCGTGGGAGCCGCTGGCGTTCGACCTCGGGCGCTCCTTCCAGCTGCTGTTCATGGTGATCATCGGCGGCCTGGGCTCCATCCTGGGCAGCTTCTTCGGCGCGGCCTTCATCGTGCTGGTGCCGGTGGCGCTGGCCAACATCCCGGGCTGGTTCGGCCTGCCGCTGTCGGTGGACACCGCGGCCCATATCGAGCACATGGTGTTTGGCGCCCTGATCGTTTTCTTTCTCATCGCCGAGCCGCACGGGCTGGCCCGGCTGTGGAGCATCGCCAAGGAAAAACTGCGCATCTGGCCGTTTCCGCATTGATCCGCACCGCCCGCGCCGGCGCGGGCGGCGGTCCAGTCGCCCGGCAGCAGACCGGGCCAACCCGGTGTCCGACCGACACCCACCAGGAGGTAATGGAGATGAAGCGTTCCACCCTGAAACTCGCCGCGGCGTCGCTGGCCGCGGCCGGCGCCCTGGGCGCCGCGCTGCCGGCCGCCGCGGCCGAGCAGTTCATCCCGCTGCTGGCGTATCGCACCGGGTCTTTCGCTCCCCTGGGCATTCCCTGGGCCGACGGCAAGATGGACTACCTCAAGCTGGTCAACGAGCGCGATGGCGGCATCAACGGCGTGCAGATCGTCTACGAGGAATGCGAGACCGCCTATGCCACGGACCGCGGCGTGGAATGCTATGAGCGGCTCAAGACCCGCGGCGGCGGCGCGTCCGGCTTTGACACGCAATCGACCGGCATTACCTTCGCCGTGACCGACAAGGCCATGCAGGACAAGATCTCGGTCGAGACTATGGGCTACGGCCTGTCGCAGTCGGTCGACGGCAGCGTCTTCGAGTGGAACTTCCCGCTGCTGGGCACTTACTGGACGGCGGCTGACGTCATGATCCAGGACATCGCCAAGCAGGAAGGCGGCATGGACAAGCTCAAGGGCAAGAAGATCGCCCTGATCTACCACGACTCGCCCTACGGCAAGGAGCCGATCCCGCTCTTGCAGAAGCGGGCCGGGAAGAACGGCTTCGAGCTGCTGCTCTATCCGGTCACGGCGCCGGGGGTGGAGCAGAAGTCGACCTGGCTGCAGGTGCGGCAGTCGCGCCCCGACTACGTGCTGCTGTGGAGCGCCGGCATCATGACGCCGACGGCCATTCGCGAGGCCCAGGCCACGGGCTATCCGCGCGACAAAATCTACGCCATCTGGTGGGCCGGCTCCGAAGGCGATGTCAAGGATCTGGGCGCGGTGGCCAAGGGCTACAAGGCCATCACCATCCACAACAGCGCCGCCCACGGCAAGGTCTACGACGATCTCAAGAAGCACGTCTACGACAAGGGCCAGGGCACCGGCAAGAGCGGCGACTCGGTCGGCACCATCGCCCACACGCGCGGCATGATGATCTCGATGCTGCAGGTCGAGGCGATTCGCGCGGCCCAGGAGAAATACGGCAAGGGCAAGACCATGACGCCCGAGCAGGTGCGCTGGGGGTTCGAGAATCTGAACCTGACGCAGGAACGGCTGGACCAGCTGGGGTTCGGCGAGATCATGCGGCCGGTCAAGACCTCCTGCGCCAACCACATGGGCGACGACTGGGCGCGCATCGTGCAGTGGGACGGCGCCAAGTTCCAGGTGGTGTCTGACTGGTACCAGTCAGACAAATCGCTGCTCGATCCGATGGTCAGGGAAGCCGCGGCCAAGTATGCCAAGGACAAGAACCTGACGCCCCGCAAGTGCGAGGGCTGAGCGACCAGGCGCGCGCGGCCTTCGCGGGCCGCGCGACCCATCCGCGAGAGACCGCCATGACCGCCACCTCCGCCGAAACGGCGCCCGGCCCGCTGCTCGATGTCAACGGCATCGAAGTGATCTACAACCAC
>Ga0182748_1002128_pt1 | contig 18292 bp, 15 predicted proteins | sample eDN3rd37CKraftOP_FD_128877 | JGI IMG/M metagenome (GOLD analysis project Ga0182748, IMG submission 128877) | Enriched Organic Plus compost microbial communities from Emeryville, California, USA - eDNA 3rd pass 37_C Kraft OP (version 2) (version 2) ...
GACCCTGCCGAGTGCTGGATCAGGTAGCGGTGCCCGGCGCCCTCCTCACTGGCCGCTTCCACAAGCCGGGTGACGGCACGCCACTGGTGGTAGCGAGGAAAGAGCACTTTCTCGGTGCGGGTCTTCTTACCCGTGTCAGGGTCGGTGTCGACCTCGACCTGCAGATGCACAAACGACGCGAACAACTGCAGCCACGTGTCGCGCTGCAGAATCTCCTCCCAGAAGTACGAGGAAGCCGACCCGTTCGGGTTCGGCGGGTTCCCCGCCCCCTGGTCGTGGCCCTTGTTGAACGGCAGGAACCTGGTCTTCGCGCCAGCGAGCTTCGTCGTCATCCGCACCTCGGAGTTCGACACCACGAAGTGCACCAGCGACCGCCGCGCGAAACCGAACAGCGGCTCCCCGGCAGGGTTCCGATCGAACTGATACTGCGCCACCGCGTTGCCGATCGGCTGCGTGAAGTCGGTCTTCAACTCGATCGTCGCGACCGGCAGGCCGTTGATGAACAGCACCAGATCGAGTGCCTTGAGAGGATTCTTCGCCGAGTAATGCACCTGCCGCATCACTCGTACCCGCATCTTGCCGTAAGCCGCGAGCGTCTCCGGGTTGTTCGTGGTGGACGGGCGGAACTGCGCCATCTTCAGCTTCGCGGTGCCCCCGTGCGGCGGCAGCACCGTGAACCCGTCATGGAGCATCCGGATCGTGCCGCCGTTCTTCAACGGGTCGTTGTCGAGCGTCTTCGCCAGCCGGTCGAGCAAGAAACGTTGCGATGCCTCCTGCTTCTCCGGGGTGTCGTGCGGCCGGACCACCTTCGCGAACTCAATCTGCTGCGAGTCCTCCAGCCAACCGAACACGTCCTCCGGGAACAGGGCGAGCGCCCGGTCGTAACCCTCATCGGTCGGCGAATACAGCCACCCGTTCGCGGCCAGATGCTCCGCGATCTCCGTCTCTAGCACCGACTCCAGATGCGCCCCAGCCACGTTGCTCATGCCGCCACCCCCACATCGATCTTCCCCGTCGCCGCCGCCGAAATCAGCGCTGCACGCCGCTCGCGCGCAAGTTCGATGGCGCGAACGGCTGTACCGATTGCTCGATCGATCCTGTCAGCCTGCTCGTCCAGCATGCGAACGAGTGCCCACTGTTCATCCTTCGACAATTGCGGAAAGGGCAGCTGGCGGAGCGATCCAACGTTGAAGTGCCCCTGAATCGACCCAACCGAGCCGTGTGCGATCAGCCTCGATGTGGAGTTTGAATTCAGGAAGTGCGCGAGGAACTCTGGCACGACCTTTGGGCCCGTGCGAACGATCAGAAGATCGATTGCGTTCGCGCCGTCGAGTTTGGGTGGCACAACGCCGGCGGCCCCCGCCTGACCCGTGCGAACCACAAGCACGTCGCCGGCACGGAGTTCCGATTTCCGGTTCTCGCGATGCCCCTGATCGCTGAGAAAGACGAGATCATCCGTCAAAATCGAGCCCGGCTTCACATTCACACCGCGCAGAGCTGGTACGCCCGACTCGACGTACCACTTGGCCGGAGTCACAACGATTCCCACGGTTACGAAGTCGACTGCGCGCTTGAGTGGTGTAACAGGCGAGTCCGCACCAGCGCGAACAAGGGCCTCATCAATGACTGCGGCGCGGCGCTCAGTGAGGAGGGCGATGAGTTCCTCGTTCTTCGCGATGAACGCGTCGATCTGCGCCGTCTCCCGATCCAGATAATCCGCAATCGCCCGCTGAAGGGTCGGTGGTGGAACGACCAACGGCGTAACAGCAAACTGCGTCGGATCGAGGTCCCACTGATTCGGCCTGATTCCAGACGAGATGGCCGCCATATGGTCGGCATACGCCTTGCTGCGCAGCAGATAGTGCGCGTAGCGGTGATCGATGGACCCCTTCGCCTTGTAAACGAAGTATGCAGGGCTGACGATGCCATCGAATTGCGAGATGCCGAGTGATCCTTGCCAGGCCTTCATCTTGTTGACGACGAGGTCGCCCTTCGAGACGCGCTGATACTTCGTCAGGTCCTCAGATGGCTTGTTGAAGTTGTCATCCCTGCTTGCCTTTGGGATGACTCCATAGTCTCGATAGACGGAAAGGAGTTCCTCGGTGCCGTCACCGTGAACTTTCTGCCGACGGAACTCTGTCCACAACGGGCGCACTTCCCAGCCAGGTGGCACGCTATCCCAGGGGCTAATCGTCATCGTTCCACCTCCGAGAGCATGGCTCGGAGCTCTTCCATGACGCGTTCGAGGTCGCGGTCGATCTCCTCCAGGGGCCGCGGGGGCACGTACTGGTAGAAGTGGCGGGTGAACGGGATCTCTGCGCCTTCCTTGGTCTTGGTGTGGTCGACCCACGCCTCGGGGGCGTAGGGGAGCACTTCGCGGGCGACATACTCGTCGATGTCTTCGTCCCACGGCACGTTCTCGGTGTCGCGCAGTGAGGTGTCGGGTTCTGGGTTGCCCTTGGCGTCGCGGCAGATGTCGGCGGTGTCGTCCTGCTCGCCGAGCTCCATCGTTACGGTCTTCAGTAGCGGCGCCGGCAGCGTGAGACCTTCGGCCTTCGCGGCATCCTTCAGTGCCTTGTGGAACTCTGCACGGTTGATCCACACTTTGTCCGGTCCGAGTCGGTCGAGCGCGGCGCGGAGTGCGGCGGCATCCGTCTCCTTCAGCTTCTGCACGGCCTTCGCCTCGAACACGGTGTCGATGCGGTCGGGCGTCGCCTGCCAGCTCAGCTGCAGCGGGCGCTCCACCGTGATGGTGCGGTAGAGGAAGTCTTCGTTGCGGAAGATCTTCGAGTTCTCACCCGCTTCGAACCGGGAGTACAGCTCGACGATGGTGTGGATGTTCTCGGGCGACAGTTCGTTGCGCTTGGAGCCGAGGCCTTTGCGGAGTTTGGTGAACATCTCGCGGGCGTCGATGAGCTGCACCTTGCCGCGGCGTTCGTCCTGCTTGCGGTTGGTGAGGACCCAGATGTAGGTGGAGATGCCGGTGTTGTAGAACATGTCCTTCGGCAGGCCAATGATCGCCTCGACCAGATCGTTGTCGAGCAACCACTTGCGGATGTTCGACTCGCCGCTGCCCGCACCTCCCGAAAAGAGGGGTGAGCCGTTGAGGACGATCGCCATACGCGAGCCGCCGTCTTCGGGTTTGCGCATCTTCGACACCAGGTGGAGCAGGAACAGCATCGCCCCGTCGCTGACGGTCGGGGTTCCCGGGCCGAAGCGGCCCTTGAACCCAAGCTTGCTGTGCTCGTCTTCGACGACGGCGCGCTGGTCCTTCCAGTCCACGCCGAAGGGCGGGTTGGACAGGCCGTAGTCGAACTTCTTGTCTTCGAAGGCGTCTTCGGTGAGGGTGTCGCCGAGGGCGATGTTGTCGACATCCTGACCCTTGATGACCATGTCGGCCTTGCAGATCGCGTATGAGGCGTCGTTGTAGTCCTGCCCGTACAGGCTGAGCTGGATGCCGGGGTTCGCGCGCCGCAGGTACTCGTCGGCGACCGACAGCATGCCGCCCGTGCCCGCGGTCGGGTCGTAGATCGAGCGGACGACACCGGACTTGGTGAGCGCGTCGTCGTCGAGTGCGAAGATCAGCTGCACCATCAGCGAGATCACCTCCCGCGGGGTGTAGTGGTCGCCGGCGGTCTCGTTCGACCGCTCATTCGCCCACCGGATGAGCTCCTCGAACACGAGCCCCATCTGGATGTTACTGACGGCGCGCGGGTGGAAATCTGCCTGGGCGAACTTCTCCGTGACGACGAAGAGCTTGTTCTTCTCGGCGAGCTTGTTCAGCGTCTTGTCGAACTCGAAACGATCGAAGATGTCACGCACGTTCGACGAGAACCCTGCCAGGTATGCGGCGATGTTGGAGCGCAGGTCCTGGGGGTCGGCGACGAGCTTGCCGAAGTCGAACGGGCTGGTGTTGTAGAACTGGTGCCCTGAAGCCTCGGTGAGCTTCAGGTGCTTCAGCACGTCGGGGGCGTTCTCCACCGTAGGGGCGACCTTCAGGACCTCGGCCTTGGTGTCGGCCAACACCGCATCGAGGCGGCGCAGCACCGTGAACGGGAGCACCACCGACCCGTACTCGGACGGCTTGAACGGGCCACGAAGAGACTCGGCGATGTTCCAGATGAAGTTGACGTGGTTGACCACGGGTCGGGCACTCCTGTGTTCGGGCGACGGGATTCGACCGGCGCAATCCCTCTCATCCTCACCCGGACACGGTCCCGGGGATGACAGAACGCACCAGTTGTCGTCGATATCGTGGCGCCATGGTTGCAGATGCAAACGACATTCGATGCGGAAGACTCGTCCGCCCCGTCGCTTCGCCGCCTCAACGACGTGCACTGTTGCGCCCAATTGCCCGGCAGCTCCTTGCGACGCCCCGCGTCCCGCCTCCAGCCATCGCTCGGTGACGGATGCCCTCCCTTATCGCGTGGCTCGACGCGTCGAGCGAAGAACAGCGCCGCATGCGCGACATCATCCGCCTCTTCTCTGAACGGGAGAGCCGGGACGAGCTCGGCCTCGGTCAGATTCGCGACGCGATCGCGGACTCACTCTTCCCCGGCACATCGACGCTGCTGACCCGCGCGCGCTACCTGCTCTTCGTGCCGTGGGCCTACCAGAAGGCGTCCGGACGCCCCAACCCCGCCGCCGACGCAGACCGCTATGAGCGCGACGTCATCCACGCCGTGAAAGACTCCGGTGACTACGCGGGGCTGTTGGGCATGCAGGCGGGCGAGGCGCTCAAGACCCTGCCCTCGGCCATCTACTGGTCGATGCTCCGGCGGTACCGCATTCTCACTGACGAGACGCTGTCGAGGGAGGACGCCCTCCGCCTCGAAGGACTGCGCACGGTGCCCGACGACGTCGGCGAGTCCGCGGGCTCGCGCCTCCATGCGTGGTCCCCGACCATTCCCTCTCCGCCGGACGGATTCCCCAAGTCGATTCCCGGTGGGTTCGCTCTCGAGCCGGCCGAGGCCGCGTGGCTGCGCGATCGCATCCTCGGCGAGGCACCTGACACACTCCTCTCACATCTCGCCGTCCATCGCCCGGCAGCCGAGAGCCCTGCCCCGTGGGCCGACCCCGCCGCCCTCAGCGTTGACGGCGACACGCGGGGCCTCCTGGACGACGCGCGAGCGTTCTCCGCACTCATGCACGGCGCTCAGCTTCTCTACAACCTGCTGCTCGCCGAGGAGTACCAGGACGCTGGCTACGACCGCCTCTCCGCCCCGGCCGAAGGGTTCCGCGAGCGACTGAGCGGCTGGGCGGAGGACCTGTCCTCCATGGTCGACCTGGCGCGTTGGGACCTGGACGCCCTCCTGGCCCGAGTCGAGCTGACCCGTGGCTCGCCCATCAACCTCCACACCCGGCGCTTCGTCCGCGGCTGGCGGGACCTCCTGGTCGAGATGGGCGCAGACTCGCTCGCCGACAACACGGCGGCACGCGAGTTCATGTTCAAGCGAGAACGGCAGCACAAGGGCGCCCAGGCGCGCCTCGGCAATCGCGCCCGGCTCGCCACCTGGGGCGGAAGTTCGGGCGCGGGCGCATTGGTGTACCGATGGCCGCAGGTGCGCGGCATCCTCCTCGACATCCACGACGGGCTGGCGCGCGCACGGGGGGCGACGGATGCTTGAACCGCAGTCGCGCGCGGCCGTCACCGAGCAGCTTCGGCCGCCCACCGGATATGAGCTCTCGCACGCAGTAGGCACCACGTTCACCCTGGATCTCGCCACCGCGCTCTCGGTACCGCTCTCGTTCGCGTCGCAGCGCCTCTCCGCGAAGGAGGACACGCTCGGGGTGCTCGATGCCATCCGTCGCGCGGCGGATCGCGTCGATGTGTTCGCTCAGGCGGGCAAGATCTCGATGGGCGCGCGCTCTGACCTCGTCGCGTTCCTCGAACCGATGGTCCACCCCGTCGCGCCGCGGCGCGGTCTCTTCCACCCGAAGGTCTGGTACTTGGAGTACCGGGCAGGCGATCGCACTGCCTATCGCTTCCTCTGCGCGAGTCGCAATCTCACCTCCGACCGCAGCTGGGACGTGGTCGTCCGCCTCGACGGCCATCCGGCCCCGGATGGCGAGAAGCGCGCGGCCGCAGCGACCAACCGCCCGCTCGTCGAGCTCCTGCGCCGACTCCCCACTCTCACCGTGCACCCCATCGACCCAGGCCGACGCGCACGCATCGACGACCTCGCCGACCGCTGGCGCCACGTGGTCTGGGACCGGCCCGAGCCGATGAAGAGCATCGCGTTCCACGCCTTCGGCATCCCCGGGGCGACTGAGCCGGACCTCCACGGCAAGCGGGCGCTCATCATCTCCCCCTTCCTCTCGGATGACGGACTCACGGCGCTGCGCTCCGGCATCCGCACCCATACCCACGTGCTGTCTCGGGCCGAGAGCCTCGATCGTCTGACGCCAGCAAGCATCGACGCACGCTTGTCGACCTACGTGCTCGACGAAGCAGCGACCTACTCAGATGAGGAGGACCCGAGCGCGACTGCGAACGCCTTCGTCCCGCCCGGCGACCGCCTCTCGGGTCTGCACGCCAAGGCGATGATCGTCGACCGCTCGGACGGCGCGCACGTGTTTCTCGGGTCCGCCAATGCCACGGACGCCGGATGGTCGCGCAATGTGGAGGTGATGGTGGAGTTCCTCGGCCCCATCCCGAAGGTCGGAGTGCAGGCGACGCTCGATGCGCTGGGCGAGCTGAAGGAGGAGTACCCCACGGCGGGCGGCAGCCAGCCCGATGCGAGAGAGGAGGCCGAGCGCCGTCTGGAGGCGTTCGTGCGGGGGCTGGCGAGCACGCACTTCTCCGCAAGGGTGATTCCCGCCGATCCGTACTCCCTGCGCGTCTGGGCCGACGATTCGACCACGACGGCGCTCGCCCGCTACGCGGGCACGGTCTCGGTGCGCTGGCACCTGCTCACGCGGCCCGACCTGGGGAGCGGCACGGTGGCGGCGACCGAATCGCATGGCGCGCTTCTCGAGGGCATCCCGCTCGCGGACATCACGCCGTTTCTCGTACTCGTCGCGCGAGACGACATGGGCAACGAACGTCGATCCATCGTGCTGGCGAGACTGCACGACGATGTCGAGAATCGCCGGGATGCCGTCATCGCACGGCAGCTCACCGACCGCGCGGCGTTCATCCGGCTGCTCACGCTCCTGCTGGAGCTGTCCGGCGGAGGGACGCTGGCGCTGACGGCGGCGGGCGGCGCGAGATTCTTCGGGTCCGCCGATGCGTCCGCGGGCACCGGGCTGTTCGAGGCGCTCGTCCGTGCTGTGGGCGACGGGCATCGCGGACTGGCTGATGCACGACGCATCATCGACTACCTCCGTGAGCACGACGAGGACGCAGTCCTGCCTGACGGATTCGACGAGCTATGGACTGAGGTCTGGTCGGCGCACCTCGAGCTCACCGGAGGAGGCGAATGAGCACGGTCGATCTCAACGCCGTCATGGACGGGCTGAAGGGCTTCCAGCGCGACGCAGTCGACCACGTGATCGAGCGGTTCTACGGTCCCGGCTCAGCCGAGGCATCCGGTCGCTTCCTCGTGGCGGATGAGACGGGCCTCGGCAAGAGCATCGTCGCTCGCGGCGTGATCGCGCGCGCGATCGAGCACCTCCAGGATGTCGACCACGTCGACCGCATCGACATCGTCTACGTCTGCAGCAACGTCGACCTCGCGACGCAGAACCTGCGTCGACTCAACGTCACCGGCGACAAGCACATCGGCATGGCGACGCGACTGACCCTGCTGGCGAAGGAGAGCCACAGGCTGTCGGAGAAGTCCGCTGACGGCGGCAAGAAGGTGAACCTGGTGTCGTTCACCCCCGGGACCTCGTTCAGCGACGGTGGGTGGCGCCAGGGCTCCGCCCCGGAGCGCGCGATGCTGACCGTCATCCTCGACAAGATCGCCAACCGCACCCCCTCCGATCGCAGGGTGACGCGACTCCTCATGCATGGGACCGTCAAGTCGCCTCAGCGCTTCGATCAGTGGTACGTGAAGCCGCTGGTGCGTGAACTCGCGGGCGAACCGGATCCGCGGATCGTCAACGCTTTCACCCGCATGATCGAAGCCGATGGATCTCTCGACAGATTCATCGCCCTGCGCGATGAGGTGCGGCGCAAGCATTCGGTACCAAGCGAGCTGTGGCACCGGAACCACGACCTCATCGCCGAGTTCCGGCAGTCCCTGGCGAAGGCGGGCGTGGACACCCTGGAGCCGGACCTCATCATCCTGGACGAGTTCCAGCGATTCCGGCACCTGCTCAACCCCGAGTCGGGGGACGCCGCCGAACTCGCGCATGCGCTGTTCGAGCATCCCGACGCCAAGGTTCTTCTGCTCTCCGCCACTCCCTACAAGCCGTTCACGAACAGCGACGATGCGGAGGACGACCACTACCAGGACTTCCTCGCGACCATCCGCTTCCTCGCCGGCGGCGCACCGGGCGCGGAACGAGAAGTCGCGGCATCGCTCGCGGCGTATCGACAGTCCCTGGTCGTGGGCGGAGATGCGGCGACAGCGGCGCGCCGAGTCCGCGACGCGCTCACGCCGCTCATGACCCGCTCCGAACGGCCGCCGATCGGCGAGCGCGAGGATCTCGTCGCCGTGCGGCATCTGCCCACTGCATCCCCCACCTCCGCGGATCTGCGCGAGTGGGCGTCCCTGCGCGAGCTCGGCCGCAGTGTCGACTCCCCCATCGACCTGGAGTACTGGAAGGCGATCCCCTACTTCGCGAGCTTCATGGATGGCTACAAGTCGGCCGAGCGCGTCAAGGCGGCGCTCGAAGGGCCGGATGCCGCCACCGTCGCCGCCCTGCTGTCATCGACGCGGTCGCTCGACGCGCAGGCGGTGGCACGCTTCGATCCCATCGACCTCGGCAACGGGCATCTCCGCGCGCTCGCGGATGAGACGCTCGGACGCGGGTGGTGGAAGCTGCTGTGGGTCCCGCCGACGATGCCCTACCTCGAGCCCGGGCCCGTCTACGCGCCGCTGTCCGACGGATCGGTGACGAAGCAGGTGCTGTTCTCCGCGTGGACGGGCGTTCCGACGGCAATCGCCTCGCTGCTGAGCTACGAGGCAGACCGGCTTGCCGCTGGGGATCGCTCCGTGCTCCGCGAGAACACCCCCGACGCTCGCAAGGCGGTCGGTGCACGCCTGCAGTATCGCTTGGCGGAGGGCCGCGCCGCGGCGATGTCGACGCTCGCGCTGTTCTGGCCGCATCCCGCTCTCGCGGAACTGGGCGATCCGCTGGCTGCAGTTCGGGCTGCGGGAGGGCGCGTGCCAGCGAGCAACCTCCTGGATCGGGTGGAAGCCAGTTTGATCGAGGGGGAGCCTGCGGAGCAGGTCTCCGACGCGCTCTTCGCCTATCCCGGAGTCCTTCCCGCCGACCTGCAGGATGCGTCGGCGGAGCAGCTCGTCGAGTCGCGTGCCGAGGAGGGGCGCGTCGGTGGCCTCCTCGAGCACGTGCGCGTGGCTCTGGAGCAGGCGAGCAGCAGCGCCCCACTCTCGCACCCCGAGCTCGCGCGCCTGGCCGCGCACTCCCCGGGAAGCATCGCGTACCGCGCCGTGCGGAGCATCGCGGGCCCGCATGTCTCGGCCGCTGGAATGTGGACGGCGGCGTTCGAGCTTGTGCGCGGCATCCGCACCCTCTTCAACCGCACCGAGTCGATCGCACTGCTCGTCACGCTGTACGGCGACGACCAGCCGTACTGGCGGAGCGTCCTGGACTACTGCGCTGACGGGAACCTCCAGTCCGTCATGGACGAGTATCTCTATCAGCTGCTCAGCGAGGCCGGCGGCGGCGAACTCGACGATGACGGCGTGAAGTCGCTCGCCCGGCGGGCCGTAGAGGCGATGGAGCTCCGTCCCGCACGGTATGTGGCCCGCGACACGACTCGGGCGCGCAATGAGATCCCGATGATGGCGCGCTTCGCGCTTCGTTACGGCGGCAAGTACGCGACGGAGTCAGACGACGCGACAGGTGTCCGTCAGGGTGAGGTACGCGGCTCCTTCAACAGCCCGTTCGCGCCCTTCGTGCTCGCGTCGACGAGCGTCGGCCAGGAGGGCATCGACTTCCACTGGTGGAGCCACTCGGTCATCCACTGGAACCTGCCGTCAAACCCGGTCGACTTCGAGCAGCGTGAGGGTCGAGTGAACCGGTTCGCGGGTCATGCGGTGCGCAAGAACGTGGCCGAGACGCATTGGTCAGACGTCATCGCCTCCACCGATGTACGCGCCTGGAGGGCCGCCTTCGACGCGGCCGCAACAACGGAGAACGATCTCGGCGAGTTCTCTCCGTGGTGGCTGTACCCGGGTCGCGCCCGCATCCATCGTGTGCTGGCGCATTACCCGCTCAGTCGGGATGTCTCGAAGTACGAGCGCCTGCGGAGCGCTCTCACCCTGTACCGCCTGACGCTCGGTCAACCCCGGCAGGAGGACATGGTGGAGATGCTGGCGAGACGAGGCGTGGATGGCGACGCCGTTCCGACGATTGACCTGCGGCCTCCGCGGGGAGGCTGATTGGTATCGCGCCACTCAAGCAGTGCCCCTGCCGAGCACACGCGCTAGGGATGGACGACCTCGAAGGTATCCCCGTCGCGCGCGGCCACACTGATGCCGAGCTCCACAGTGAGATCGCGCAGGTCAGGCTCAGTGCGACCCGGCAGAAGGATCATCGGCGCGACCTTTGCATCTAGCCTGCGCGCGTGGCGGGTGTAGTCGAGAACCTGGCCGATTGCCATGCGCACGTACTCCCGCGCCGTCGACTTCTTAGCCTCCACCACCCAACCCCTGGATTCCACGTACATATCGGGCTCGAGGATCGTTCCGGCGACCGGCAGCCGGAGTCTGCTTGGGGGAGTCCCCCGCTCCCGGAGCCAGTGGCCAAAGTCCGCCTGCAACTGGAACTCGACCCGCGAGACGACGCGATCGCCGGGCGGAATCGCCGAGAGGTCCACAGGTACGGAGATGTCTGAAGCGTCTGGCGGATCCCACCGACTGACTTGCGGTTCGAGCATTCGCGTTTGCCCCGGCACGGGCGACAGGAGCTCAGGCTTGGCGTCGAGTGGAACCAGATTGAAGATAATCGCACGTCGCATCTCGCCATCAGCGCCGGGAATCTGATGGATCGTGCACACGGGGTCACCCGTCGTGAACGCGCCGACGTAGGTCGCGTACGGAGGCGACGCATTGAAGACGCGAATGACCCGTCCCTCGTCGGCTGCGTTCAGCAGCGCCTTGTTCCCTCGAGTGAACTCCTGGTGCCCCGACTGACCCTCGTCGGTATAGGCAAAGCTCCCGTCCGGCTGCAGTCCCTCCAACAGGTCATAGCCGTAGCGTGAGCCGCGTGCGGGGTTCGTGAAGATGAAGATGTCGGGTGTCTGAGCGGAAGTCGAGATTCCGCCCTGCTGACCCCCGCCGTACTGTCGGTGCAGCAACCGACGCCGCACGGTGTCGCCGATTTCGAGCGACCACTCGCGGCTCGTCGTGCTCGTTTGCGCCAGTCGCAGCCGCACTGCGTTGGCCTGAGAGTCGTCCAAGAACCAACGCGTCGTATCCGCAGGCAAGGTCCCGTACATTCGCGAAGAATGTCGCGCACGCGCTTCTGGCTAACGCCCGCCTCAAGCGCGAGGACTGCTGGCGTGATGGGCTCCATGGGGTGAGCGTAACGGCGGCGATCCGCGCCGCGCTATCGTCTGCCGCCCCTGGACTCCCCCGCCCCACGCGACCAGACTCGTCCCCATGACCACGCTCCCCTCGCCCATCGCGGCCTTCATCGACGCCACCAACGCTGGCGACTCCGACGCCTTCGTCGCCGCCTTCACGGAAGACGGCACGCTCGACGACTGGGGCCGCGTCGCCCGCGGACACGACGGCATCCGTGCGTGGGACCGCACCGACAACATCGGCAAGCAGTCCCAGTTCGAGCTCGTCGACATCGCCGAGGAGACCGAGCCCGACACCTACCTCGTGCACCTCAAGGTCACGGGCAACGGCTTCAACGGCACGAGCCCGTTCCGCTTCACCCTGCGCGGCGATCTCATCGAGAGTGTCGTCATCGTCCCCGACTGATCAGCACACGGTCCGTCAGTCGCCGGTGCTCGGCGGAAGGATGTCGCGATCTGACCGCACGGAGACGACATCCACCCGCGCATCCAGGTGCAACTGCCGGAAGATCGACGGCGCGGCGGCCACGACGAGCGAGTCAGGATAGAGACGCCCACCCCATGCGAGCTGGCCGGTGCCATCCCACGCGAACTCCGGTACTCGCCTTCCGGCCACGACATCCCCGGCGGTGAGCGGCGCCTGCGCGTACTCCACTCCGCGCACCCTGACCGTCGGAGCATCCTCCGGCGCCTCGCCGTACCCGGTCCACCGCAGACCCGTCAGCTCCCGACCGCCGATCGCATCGCGCAGCGCGGCCGACGTGTCCTCGTCGAGTTCTCCCCGACACGACGCGAGGTCGTCGACGCCGACCACCCCGCGTGTCGCCTCGAACCAGTCCACCGAAGCATCGACGCGCTCGAGATCCACATACCGCGACCAGCGGACGACAGCCCCAGCCTTGTCGGTGAACGGGCGCAGCAGGCGCAGCAGCAGCAGATCACGGTGCGCGCCCGGGACGAAGTCGCGGGCGAGAGCGTCGAACAACAAGCCCTCCCCCTTCCGCCGTTAGCGACAGGTCTACTCGATCAACGTCGCGCCAGGCGATCCACTCCGACACGACACACCCTCAGCGTTTCCTCAGATGCGTGCCGAATGTCGGAACCCCTCCATAGATTAGAAGCGTCTAATGCACCGGGGGTACCTGAGCGCTGGGGATCACATGTCCTCGCGCGCCCCGCGGAGGTACGAGACAAACCACATCGACATCACAGTATGGAGTACAGCAGTGTCTACCCCTGAGACGCCCGGCGCGGGCGCACCCGAGACGGCAGCGCAGCCGCCCGCCGAGTCCGTTCCTCAGCCGCCGATCAACACGTCCCCGCCGGCCCCCGCGGCGCCGCAGAACCGCAACGTGCTGGGCATCATTGCCCTGGTCGCCGCGATCGTCGGCTTCATCTTCGCATGCATCCCCGGCGCCCTGGTCGTCGGCTGGGTCCTGCTGCCGATCGCTTTCATCCTCGGCATCGTGTCCCTTTTCATGAAGGACAAGGTGAAGTGGCAGGGCATCACGGCGATCATCGTTTCCGCCGTGGGCACCATCGTGGGGTTCATCGTCTTCTTCGCCGTCGTCGCAGCGGCGTTCAACACGGCGTTCGACTCTGACGTCAAGGTGAACGACAAGCCTGCCGCCGTCGAGGACGGCGGCGCGGCGGCCGTCGACGACGAGCCCGCTGGGGCTGAGACCGGGACGCGCGAGAACCCCGCACCGCTCGGATCGGAGATCGAAGGCAAAGACTGGACCGTCGTCATCAACTCGGTCAACCTCGACGCAACCGACGCGGTCCTCAAGGAGAACCAGTTCAACGACAAGCCCGACGCAGGTCACGTCTACATCGGTGTGAACTACACCGTCACGTACACCGGAAACGACGCTGACGGCGGAACGCCGGCCTGGGTGACGATGGAGTATGTGAGCGCCGACGGCGTCTCCTTCGATGGCCTGGAGAAGATCATCATGGGCCCGGACGAGATGGACACGCTGAAGACCCTCTATAACGGGGCGTCACTCACCGGCAACCGCTACCTCCAGGTGCCCACTCCGGTCGACGGCGTCATCGCGGTCAGCCCGGGCATGATCGCCGACAAGGTGTTCGTCGCCACCAAGTAGCACTCACACGCTCGAGAGGCCGGGGCCACCCCGGCCTCTCGTCGTTCGCTGACAGAACCTCACCCCGGCCCACCCGGGTGCGCCGCGTCGTACGCGTCGGACACCTTTCGCGGCACGACCATCCGCCACGCATCCACGACGAGCTCTCGAGCCTCGGCCGACTCGAGCGCCGCCATCCGCGCGTGCACCCAGGGGAACCGCATGTCCGACTCGGACGGCAGCTCGAACTTCTCCGGCATCCCGCCCACGAGCGCGTCGCGCTCCTCCTTCGGGAACGCGAAGCCCATCACGGACTCATCGAGCGAGAACGCGACGTAGACGAGCGACCCGACCCGGAACTTCAGCCGGCCGCGCACCCGCACGGGGTATGACCGCTCGAGCTCCGACCCGAGCGCCCGCACGTCGTCGACCGTCGCCATGTGCGCAGCCTCTAGACGAACCCCTCGTCGATGAGCGTGGTCCGATCCGCCGTGATCACCCACGCACGCCCGGATCCCCCGACGACGCGGCTCCAGCTCTCCACGTGCAGCCGCCCCTTGTGCAGCTCCACCGAGAACCCGCCGTACATCCCCGGGATCGGGAACCACACGGCGTCCCCGCGCTCGGCCAGGCACATCACGTCGAGGTGCCGGATCGGCGTCCCCGCCTCGACCACCCGCGCAGCCGCCTCCGCGACCAGCTCGGCCAGACGCGCCCCCATCGCCTCCGCGTCCTCCGCACGCAACGGCACCGTGTACACAGGAGTCAGGGCCTCGACGAGTGCGCCATGCCCCCGCGCGCGGGCGATGTCGACGGGGCGCCGCCCCTCGGCATCCCGCAGCGACCGCCACGCGCCCCGCGCGATGAGCGCCTGCACGACCTCCTCAGGCGCACCGAGCCACGCCGCCTGATGCAGCGGACCGAACCAGCTCGTGCCCTCCACGCGCCCGTCGTTCGCGCCCGGCCGCAGCAGTCCCTCATCGAGCACGCGGAGCACCGCGGCCCAGTCCCCCGCCCGCGCGCTGTCGGCGAGGCGGTCACGCGCCGCGACGAGCTCGGTGTTGTAGGCGTCGCGCGACACCAGCACGCCGAGCCACTCGATCGACATCCGCTCCGGCATCCGGCCTCCCTCGCGGCCCGCGCCGCCCGGTCCACTATGCCCGCATCACGCGGGTAGGGGACGCCCACGAAGGCGAACCCGACTCACGCGGTCGTCGAGAACCCGTCATCCCATCCGGCGGCCGCCGCGGGTGCCTCGTCATCGGCGAGCGCCGCGACCGGGCGCGTCGCCCGCGTGAGCACCCGCAGCCGCTCCACCGTCTCTGCGTCGACGAGCTCCTCGCCGTCCCAGTCCGCGACCTCGGTGACGATCTGGCTCGCCGGCCCGACGAGGAACGACGAGGTGATCCGCGCACCGTCCGGCCCCATCACGGGGATCTCGACCGGCTCCGCGAGCGAGGCCTCGGCGAGCGCCGCCGCGAGGTCCATGAGCGCGTCCGCGATCTCGTCGCCGGTGAGGAACGCGCCGCCCGCATACATGATGTGCTTCACGCTCCCCTGTCTACCCGTGGGCACGCGATATCCCGAAAGGGTTGCCCTTCCCGCCGGCGCGAGGTATGAGCGCCACCTCGAACCACTCAATTCCACTTACCGGACTTGCGATTCAACAAACGGTACGACTCGCTAGCATCTGTCTCGGAGGCAACCCGAATGTCGACCACAGACGCTTCGCCGACCCCGGAGAACCGGGTCGTCGGCTCGGATCGCGTGCTCGCGATCCTCTCCCTGCTCGCCGCGCAGCCCGCCGGCGCGTCCCTCGACGAGCTCGTGCGGAAGTCGGGGCACCCCAAGGCCACCGTGCACCGGGGCCTCGCCGCCCTGCACCGCGCCGGCTTCGCCCGCAAGCTCGACCGCGGCCGCTACATCCTCGGCGACGAGTTCCTGCGCCTCGCGTTCACGCACCACGCCGCGCGCCCCGAGCACGTGCGCGTCCTGCCGCTCCTGCAGCAGCTCGCCGCCCGCTTCGGCGAGACGGCGCACTACGCGGTCCTCGAGGACGACGACGTCATCTACCGCGCGAAGGTCGACCCGCCCACGGGCGCCGCGCGCCTCACCTCGACGGTCGGCGGCCGCAACCCCGCGCACAGCACCGCGGTGGGCAAGATGCTCCTCGCCTACCGCCTCTACGACATCCACGACGTGCACGAGTGGATCGGCGGACGCACCCTCGAGAAGAAGACCGCCACCACACCGACGACCGCCGCCGAGATCGACCGGCGCCTGCGCGAGGCCCGCGAGCTCGGCTACTGCCTCGACGACCAGGAGACCGACCCCGGCGTCAACTGCATCGCGTTCCCCGTCTTCCTCACCTCGCCCGACGTGCCCTCCGGTGCCGTGAGCGTGAGCGCGCTCGCCTACCGCACGCCGCTGGCCGACCTCGTCGCCGCCGCGGAGGAGATCCGCAGCATCGTCGAGACGACCACCGGCGCCACCGCTCCCGACGCGCCCTGACGGCGACCGACTCAGCCCGACGCTCCCGCGTCACCTCCCGCACCCCGCCCACCCGCAACACGAATCGGAACCTCTCATGAGACTCCTCCGCATCGGCGCCCCCGGCTCCGAGCTCCCCGCCGCCCTCGCCGACGACGACCACTACGTCGACCTCTCCGACGTCGTCTCCGACTTCGACGAGGCGTTCTTCGCCCGCGAGGACATCGAGCGCATCCGCCCGATCGTGGCCGAGCGCATCGCCGCCGGCGACATCCGCCCACTCGGCGACCAGCGCATCGGCGCTCCCATCGCGCGCCCGCACCAGATCATCTGCGTCGGCCTCAACTACACCGACCACGCCGCGGAGACCGGCCAGGAGGTCCCCGACGAGCCGATCCTCTTCACGAAGTCGCCGAACACGATCGTCGGCCCCTACGACGACGTGCGCATCCCCCGCCGCTCGACCAAGACCGACTGGGAGGTCGAGCTCGGCATCGTCATCGGCAAGCGCGCCTCGTATCTCGAGTCCGGCGACGCCGCCCGCGACGCCATCGCCGGCTGGGTGCTCGTCAACGACGTGAGCGAGCGGGAGTTCCAGCTCGAGCGCGGCGGCCAGTGGCTCAAGGGCAAGTCGGCCGAGACCTTCAACCCCACCGGTCCGTGGCTGGTCACGAAGGACGAGATCCCGGATGTCCTCGAGCTCGGCATGACGCTCGACGTCAACGGCGTGCGCCGCCAGAACGGCTCGACCTCGACGATGGTGTTCGACCCGTACTTCATCGTCCAGTACATCTCGCAGTTCCTCGTGCTCGAGCCCGGCGACCTCATCAACACCGGCACGCCTCCGGGGGTCGGGATGGGCCTGTCGCCGCAGGTCTTCCTCCAGCCCGGCGACGTCATGGAGCTCTCGATCGACGGACTGGGCACGCAGCGACAGAACGTCGTCGCGCCTCGATGAACGGAACATTCATGGCACCAGCAATGGAGTTCGACGGCCTCGTCGCCGTCGTGACGGGCGGAGCACAGGGCATCGGCGCCGCGATCGCCGAGCGCCTGCACGAGGGCGGCGCGCAGGTCGCGGTCCTCGACCTGAATCCGGATGCCGCCGACCCGGCGCACTTCGCCGTCGCCACCGACGTGACCGACGACGCCTCGGTGCAGGCCGCGATCGCCGCGGTCGTCGCCAAGTTCGGGCACCTCGACATCGTCATCAACAACGCCGGCATCGGCGCGCAGGGGGATGTCGCGGCCAACACGGACGAGCAGTGGCATCGCGTGTGGGACGTCAACGTCGTCGGGATGGCGCGCGTCACGCGCGCCGCGCTCCCGCACCTGCGGCGCTCGCCCGCGGCATCCGTCGTCAACACGTCCTCGATCGCCGCGACGGCCGGCCTGCCGTCCCGCGTGCTCTACTCGGCGACCAAGGGCGCCGTGCTGTCGATGACGCGCGCGATGGCGGCCGACCACCTGCACGAGGGCATCCGCGTCAACGCGGTGTGCCCCGGCACGGCCGACACCCCGTGGATCGACGGCCTGCTCTCCTCCGCCGACGACCCCGCGGCCGAGCGCGCCGCCCTCCAGGCCCGCCAGCCGCACGGGCGGCTCGTCTCCCCCGCCGAGGTCGCCGGAGCCGTCGCGTACCTCGCGAGCCCGTTCTCCACGTCCACCACGGGCACCTCGATCGCCGTCGACGGCGGCATGCAGGAGCTCCGGCTGCGACCCCGCACGAGCTGACATGAGCACGGAGACGCAGCGGGGGTGTGCGGCCGTCGTGCGCGGTCGTCGCGCCGCTGCGTTTCCGTCTCGTTACAAGTTCGCCGACAGCTTGCCTCCGTCCGAACTCTCGGCCATTCTGGACAACATGTCCGAAAGCAAATTGGACGCCGCGACCATTTCCGGCTCGCCCAAGGCCCTCGTGAAGGGGATCGGGCTGGTCGACATCGTGGCCGCGAGCACGACGCCGGTGCGTCAGGCCGACCTCGTGGAGCAGAGCGGACTCCCCCGCCCCACGGCGATGCGGCTCATCGAGGCGCTCCTGCAGCTCGGACTCCTC